>Ga0136643_10019210_pt1 | contig 10322 bp, 11 predicted proteins | sample TergutLab28metaG_FD_96883 | JGI IMG/M metagenome (GOLD analysis project Ga0136643, IMG submission 96883) | Labiotermes labralis P1 segment gut microbial communities from Petit-Saut dam, French Guiana - Lab288 P1 (version 3) (version 3) | ecosystem: Host-associated > Arthropoda: Insects >... | reverse complement strand
CAGAGAAGGCAATTATTGCGATGAACATGGGAACGCGATAAAGCCGGCAATTGTGGCGGATTATAACCGTCACATGGGGCATGTTGATAATGCAGATAGGATGGCCAATAGCTACACGGCCAGCCGTTGAACATGGAAGTGGACAAAAAAACTCTTTTTGCATCTGTTAGACCTGGCCGTTGTCAACAGTTACATCCTCTTATCTTCGTGTGGTGGGAAGAAAATCTCGCACAGAGATTTTCGACTTACCCTTAATTAGAGAGATGCTGGCACAATCTGGGCGTGAGCCACGACCATCCATGTCTGTAGGGAGACCAGCCTCATCTTCTAATAACACCGGAAGACTGGACACACATCACAATAAGCACTGGCCTGACCGCAGTAACACGAAATGGTGATGTCGAGTGTGTTCAGTGGGGGGCGTGAAGCGAACGGTGATATTAAGATGTGTCAAGTGTGACGTGCCACTTTGTGTTGATCGAAACTGTTTTGAATATTACCATACAAAGACCAACTTGTGATACATTTATTCGTCCGTTCTCCGTACAAAGAGTTGTAGCCTTTGACCGCAATGTAAGTAAAAGAACATGGATATTTACAAGTTTGTTTAGAAACTTATCATCTCCATTACACAGTAAGGAAATTACAGCATTTTTAAGGCATTCTGAGCAATGTCTGTTTCCGTCCCCACAAAATGCTTTTTGTTTCACAAATTTATCCCGCTTATTTGTCGAAATATTCAGGTTTTTCGAATATCATGCGCAAAATTTAAATACCCCGCAGAAAAATTCGGCGAGCTGGGACTTACATTTGGGATTTAACTTGGTGTTTAAAGGGTTAAGTACTGCAAATGTACTGCAGTTGCACAGAAAATGTGTGATATTAAATTTGTCTTTACCATGTTCAGTAGAGTCCACTGTTTGTACCTCTCCTGGGCCAGATGAATACAGACTGTATCCAGAATTGCCTGCCAGTATATCAGTGTGTCCTTGTGAAACAGAAATTTGACTTTAGAAACTGGATTTTGAGCAGTTTTACGAAAGGAAATCTTTATTTTGTGACTCTTCTTCCTCTTCTTCTTCCTCCTCCTCTGTTTCTTCCTCTTTTCCTCCTTCTTCTTCTTCTTCTTCTTCCTCTTCCTCTTCGGGCCTGTCAGCTTACTGCACCCATTGCACAGCAGCCTTTAGCTTATTGTGCAGCCCTAATATTTCGTTCAGCACAGCCTCAATAACCCTGCGCCTCATATGAAGAGTCCCTTGTTGATGCTGTGCTTATGTCTTTTGGTTCTACAGTCAGCCTCCCAAAGACATTATAATGCTGTCGAGCCATCGCCTCGCAGCAGCAAATAATGTGCTGCACTGTTTCAGTCTTCATCCCGCAAAATCTGCAGATTGGATCCCCATCAAACAGGCCCATAGTGTACAGGTGCCCCCTTACAGGAGCATGCCCTCTGTAGATCGCAGTTGCCATTTTTAGTTGATGCCTACCTAACTTAATTAAGTTGTCAGCTCTTTTCTTACACGTCTACCTATAATTAGTTTGCCGTGTCTGAGGCCTGGCAGTTCTATCCAGGCTCTAAGATTTTGCATCACAGTCCAGTTCTTAATTGCTTCTGTCACCGAACACTTAGGTATACCGAGAGCCGGCTCTGGACCGAGTAACAGCATGGCTGACACTTGTCTGGCAAGCTTATTAGCCTCCTCATTACCAGAAATGCCCCAGTGCCCCGGCACCCAGACGAGGGTAACCTTAATTCAGGCTAGCCAACACTGAGAGAGCATCCAGGCACTCTGCAACTATTCCAGAGGTCACTTTTGGTCCACTAAGTGCCTTAAGTGCAGCCTGGCTGTTAGAGAAAATAAGAATCTGCTTATTCTTATAGACACTTCTTACGTTTTCTTATGCACATTGTAAAATGGCATAGATTTCAGTTTGAAAGACTGTGGCAAATTTACCCAGTGGATGCAGAAGCTTTTATTTGGTCCTAGGCCAAAAATACCAGACCCTGTCCCCGAGTTAGCCTTAGAGCCGTCAGTGAACCTATTTTGTGACTCATTACGTGTGAAGTACCACTTGCAATGGAATGTGTGATCCACCAATAAATCAGATATTCCTTTAATTTTTACAGGTATGAAATGTGACTTCTTACATTGAAAGAATAACGTGTTTTGAGTAACTTTGAGGAAAAACATTGTCAGGAGAATATCTGACCTATAGAGGGGGTTAATAACAGAAGGACACAAAACTATGTAATGAGGTTCGTTATTGAAACTGTTCATAATGTTAATGTAAGTGGGACAATGGAGATGAAATAAATGGTTCATGCAGTGTGCATGTAACAGGTAGATAACATATAAAGGCGTTCCTAGATGAGACTAGAAAGGATGTGACCTCTTGAGAGAGATGTACATAGGTAGGAGGTAAAGGTAAAATTAGGTTGTCCCAATATGTGCCATGGAGACATAGGTTGAGTGGAGGTATAGCTCCATTGATTTTTAAACTTGGCTCTAGATGGATGTGATTGGTCAGACTGTCTGCCCTGGCCACTTTACTACCAGAGACAAAGCTCTGGTTTTAATTGAGTTGGAGGCTGGGTGGGTGCTGGAGCTGGTCTGGATGTTTTGGAGAAGAGATAGTTCTCTTGTTCGTGCCAAGATTTGAACTCCAGACCTTGTAGCATATATACTAATAATTGTACTGAATGTTCTACCCCATACTGTTCTTAAGAAAATATAGAAGTCTGTATTAATAAACTGAGATGGGAGGTTTGGATTGGATGTTTTTATGACAGGAATTCCTGAAAAGCTTCTCTGAACATGGTAATATCCCTTGAAGTTCTGTAAAGGGGAATTTCTTGTAGTGAATCAAGTCTAACATCTTTTCATGGCAGATATAAGATGACTTGTTTTAAAGCTTAAGCTGTCACAGGTCACTGATGTAGCAGAGAAAGAGAATCTAGAGCCAGTGGCAGATCAAGTAATAACAGTGGAACTTGAGTCGAGAGTATGTATTTTTGTTGAGTGTTGTTCACATTTAACAAATATTAAGAATTTCTGTCTTTTATGGTAATCTATCTATATTCATCAAACAGTTGGACTGTGGAGAATGGATTGTGATCAGTCCTTATTGTAAAGTCTTGAGCAGTTTGTATTGTATGTCACATTGCTTGTGAAGCGCCACACTCTCTTTTTCCTAGGTCTGGTTTAAGATATGTTAAATCCTTGCAATATTTGAGAAGGACCATGATCCTGGGGGGAAAAAAAGCAGGATAGGTTCAGGCAGTACTTGCTACCAGTCAGTTCAGAATGATATATAAAAGTGACATTGTTCCTGTCATTTTGTGTGGGTGTGAAATTTGGTGTCTTACATCAAGAAAAGAACACAGACTGAGGTTTTGTGAGAGCAGGGTGGTGAGGAGAATATTTGATGTGAGAGGGAGGTAGGAATGGAGGGGTGCAGAAGATTCTGTAGTGAGCTTAATGTCTGTTACTCTTAACCAAATATTATTAACATAATACATAATGTGGCATGTAGCATGCATATAGTAAAGAAGAAGGGAATACAAAGTTTGTGTAGAAAACATGAACGGGAGGAACCACGTTGGAGACTTGGGAGGATAATGCAAATGTCAGTGTTTGAAAGAAATATGATGGGAGGATTGGATTGTTTTTGTTAGGGTCATGGTAAGAGTGAGTGGAAGGTTCTGTTCATCGTAATCTCCCACAAACTACAGAGACAACATTGTTGGTATATTGATTCAATGAATATTGTGTTTACATTTTTATGTGCAGTCTTTACAAGGTTCGATTTTCTTGACTAGTGGAGCAGCCATAATTGTTTGAGGAAGAAAGGTTCTCAATGGAGGTTGTTTGTTAGTCATGTTTTTAGATTGTTTGTGTATAAAACCCAAACAAACAGCTATTATCAGTTCTTTGCAGTGCAAACAATAGATGTGTCCTGTTTCATGTGATGAGGGAACTCAACCATGATTTGTGTGGTGGTGTTACAGAACTGTATGTGTTGTGTGGAAAGTGAAACTGGTTCCTGTAGTGAGACGTGTGTAACGAGTGATGTTGATGGGACTGAAAAAGTCAGTATTCAAGTTGAAGAGGCCATCGATATAAAGGTTGAAATTCCAGAAGCTATAACATTTCCATCAATCAAGACTGAACATGAGGTAAGGCTTCAGGGTGTGTGTGAGGTGGTGGAAGCTCATGATTTTCGGCCATTTATTGCCCCAAAAAGGAAATTATGAAATTACGCTTTGGGTGTTGTGCGAGGTACTAAAAACTCCTCACCGGTAAAACATATCTTGTTACAAAATATTCACAGACTAAGCCTCGAACCTGGACTGATTCTCTGGTACAACACAACCAACGAAAGAAGGACATGAGATTTGGTATTGGAATGTTAGGAGCCTGTATAGGGCAGGTTCACTCACAGCAGCAGCTGAGCCCTCAGGGTCACACCCAATCAAAGGAAAGCACTAGATCGAAAATGGGGGGCTTGCACTCTTTTAAATTGTCATCGAACTTTTGGAATGCTGAGCCTCAAACCATTGATTCTTATGGGAAACAGTGAGGGCACAGTTTTTTACAAAAAGCATAAATTCATATAACTGAATGTGTATTAATAAAACACAATGTATAAAAAGTGACAAAATTAGAGTGAAAACAACAATGAGAAATTACAAGCATGACCAGTGCTTAACAGGCATAACAAAACCTTCCGATCCAAGACGATCGTGAACATTTACAAGCACGATATCAGTGGTTAACATAATAACAAAACATTACAGTTTAAGTGATGTGCATCAAGAATTCCAAAAACAAAACGTACGCACTTGACTCGACACAAATTAATACAGAGAACACAAACCCAAAGTGTGGGAAGCTGCCAGCCTCTCCCTATCCTCCATCCACACATCGGCTCATCGATGTATCAATAAACCATGCCAAGCTAGCGCCCAGTATGCCAAAATACAAGACCAAAACCAAACCAGTTTTACCTCCTTGACATACGCCGGGCATCAGCGTAGCCCCACGGGTAAATCCGGGCAGCATTTTCCCTCACTGGCTGGCCAACCAAACCAAAGACAACTTCTCATAGAGGAGTCCAATATAGTGAGTAACAAACCATGACCCCCGAACCCACCAAGCAAACTCAGAGAGCTCTCATCCCCTGCCTTTCACTAACCCAAAGCAGCCATTCACCAGCCGATAGCCATATTTGGAAGGGAGAGAAAGGTGTTTGTCCTCTTCTGATATTCGTGTTACTTCCACATTGCAACGGGCCTTGAACCAGCCTAAGGGCAGTTGACTCACAGCCACGGAATTAGCTAGTTGTAAATTAGATTTAGTAGGTGTGCAGGAGGTTAGGTGGGACAGAGGGGGCAGAGTAAGAGCAGGAGATTATAATTTTTTCTATGGAAAATGAAATAAAACCATAAATTGGGAACAGGATTTTTTTTTTGTACACCACAGAATTGTGTCAGCAGTTAGGAGAGTAGAGTTTGTTAGCGACAGTGTGTCATATAATTCTGAGAGGTTGCTGGTGTATTATCGCACTGAATGTGCATTCACCAAGTGAAGAGAAATGTGATGATTCAAGAGACAGTTTTTATGAGGAATTAGAGCAGGTTTTTATCATTTTCCATAGTAGCATATGAAAATTATTAAGGAGATTTTAATGCAAAACTGGGAAGAGAGAATGTTTTTAAACCAACAATTGGGAATGAGAGTCTTAATCAGGATAGTAATGATAATGGTGTTAGAATAGTAAACTTAGCCACATCAAACAATCTGGTTGTTAAGAGCATGATGTTCCCACACTGAAACATAAGTACAACTGGACCCCTCTTGATGGGAAGACCCACAACCAGATTGATCACACACTGATAGATAGGAGATGGCACTAGTTGTAAGAAGTTTCAGGGGAGCTGATTGTGGTACTGATCACTATCTGGTGGTTGCAAAAGATAGGGAAAGATGGGCAGTAATTAAACAAGCAGCACAGATATTTTGTGAGGAAAGATTTAATATGAGGAAGCTAAATGAGCTGGACGTTTGGAAACAGTATCGGATTGAGATTACAGACAGATTCACAGCTTTGGATAACTTGAAGCTAGCAGACATTTCAGGAACAAATAGAAGGGATATCTGAAAGCTAAATTATGGAACTTGAAACTGATAACAGTAAGATAAAAAAATATAAGAGACTTGTATAAGGGCATCAGTGACTTTAAGAAGGGTTACCAGCCTAGAACCAATATAATAAAGGCTGGGAAAGGTGATTTGGTTGCAGATCCCACAGTACTTTGGTTAGGTGAAGGAACTATTTCTCCCACCTGTTGGATGTACATGGGGTTAATGATGTTAGGCAGATGGAAATAAAGCAGAACCACTAGTGCCTGAGCCAAGTGCCTTTGAGGTTGAGTTGGCTATTGAAAAGCTAAAAAGTCACAAATCACCAGGTACTGATCAAATCCCAGCAGAATTGATTAAAGCAGGGGGTAGGGCAATTCATGTTGAGATCCATAAACTTATTATTTCTATTTGGAATAAGGAGGATACGCCTGAGGAGTGGAAGGAGCCGACCATTCTATGTATCTATAAGAAGGGCGATAAAACACATAGTAGTAATTACAGGGGCATATAACTTTTACCAACAATATACAAAATTTCATCCAACATTCCTGCTGTCAAGGATAACTCCATATGCAGAGGAAATTAGTGGGGATCGTGAATGTGGATTTCAACACAACAGGTTAGCAACTGTTCATACATTCTGCATTCAAATACTTAAAAAAAAATAGGATTACAATGAAGCAGTGCATCAGCTGTTTGTAGAATTCAAGAAAGCTTATGATTCAGTTAGGAGGGAGGTCTTATATAATATCCTCTTTGAGTTTGATATCCACATGAAACTGGTAAGGCCAATAAAAATATGTCTGACTGAAACCTATAGCAGCATCTGGTAGGCAAGAACCTATCTGACATGTTTCCTATTAGGAATGGTTTGAAATAGGGAGATGCTCTATGTCCATTGCTTTTTAACTTTGCTTTAGAGTACGCCATTAGGAGGGTTCAGGTAAACCAGGATGGCTTGAAATTAAATGGTACACACCAGCTGCTGGTTTATGCTGATTATGTTAATATATTGGGAGGAAGCGTACATGCTGTATAGGGAAATGTAGAAGTTTTGGTAAGGAGACTGGACTAGAAGTAAATGCTGATAAAACTCAGTACATGGTCATGTCTGGAGATCGGAATGCAGGACAGAGTCACAGTATAAAAATTGATAATGGTTACTTTGAAAGGGAGGAAGAATTCAAATATTTTGTAACAACTTTAACAGATCAAAACTGTATTCAGGAAGAAATTAAGACCAGACTGAAGTCAGGGAATGCTTGCTATCATTCGGTGCAGAATCTTTTGTCTTCCGGTTTGCTATCCAAAAATTTAAAGATTAAGAAATATAGAACTATAATTTTGCCTGTTGTTTTATATGGGTTTGAAACTTGGTCACTAACATTGAGGGAGGAACATAGGCTGAGGGTGTTTGCGAATAGGGTGTTGGAAATATTTGAGCCTAAGAGGGACAAGGTAAGAAGGGAGTGGAGAAAAATATGTAATGAGCTTCATGATCTGTACTCCACACTCAATATTTTGCGGGTGATAAAATTGAGAAGAATGAGATGTGTGGGGCATGTAGTGCGTATGGGAGAGAAGTAAGGCGCACACTGGATTTTGTTGGTGATATCTCAGGGAAAGAGACTATAGGGAGACCCAGGCATAGATTGGAGGATAATATTAAGATAGATCTTCAGGAAGTGGGATGTGGGGGTATGGACTGGATACAGCTGGCTCTAGGATAGGGACAGGTGGCGGGCATTTGTAAATGTGGTAATGAACCTTTGGGTTCCATAAAATATGGAGAATTTCTTGACTAGCTGAAAACTGGTCTGGTTCTAAAGAAGGAGTCCGTTCCTGTTTTGGAATATGTGGACTCCGTTTCTTTAGCTCTGAATAGGGAAGAGTGATGAACTCTTCTAAAGACAGTGAATAATCACAGCATTTTGTATAATTGTGGCTAACTTCAAGCTAGCTGTTCATTTCATATCAGAAAGTCATGATAAAGCACATTAGAATTGGAGTGTCTGCCTGTGTTTACAAGATGTCAGCAAAACTGCTTTTCTTATCAAGGCTTTGTTAGTGTTTTTAATATGCACTTAGAACAAAATACAAGTAGAGTGGCACAGCAGTGATCCGTGCACTTTGAACATACTTAATCTTTTTGCAGCCCTTATATTCATGCATTGAAAAGCCCCCCCCCCCCCCACTATTAAAATAGTTCATTGTCCTTCTAACAGATTTCGTCTAAGTGACCTGGTTTTATAAGATATTGATCCAGGTGCTGAAGCTTTTGTGGATGGATTGATTTCTGAGATTTACCCCACCACTGTTGTTCTATACTCAAAGCCACCTGAAGAATATTATAAACACTATTTTTGAATTTTCCACAGATAAGGATAATGCATACCTCAGTGTATGAGACCAATTCCTGAGTCCCACTATGAGTTCTACAACCAGGCTGGAGTAATAAAATGCCCCTCTGCAGCCAGCACTTGGCCACAGACCCTTCCAATGATTCTCCTGTGAGTGTGGCTGTAATCTTTCTGCCATTCGGCTGGAGTCAATCCGTTGCTGGAGTGCGTCTCCAAGCCCATGCCCTTTGGCAGTCTTTGTTATGTCAACATGAAGTGCTATCAGAAGCTCCATTAGTTCCTAGGAAAGCTCAAGATTAACTTGCCATTTTTTACTGCTTCCTGTATATGTGTAATCACATGGTGCATTGCAGTTTCTGTGGACTTCCATGGTTTGAAGAGATTGTTACATATGTGGGAACATGCCCCAAAGTCTCATCCTTGTTATTCCTGGTCACCAATTTTTGCATCGTTTTCTGCATGAAGGATAGAAAAATAGGACAATATGCCTTAGCTTGAGTATAGTTGACTTTCATAGGTGCAGATACAAATGTCATCTTGACGAGCCTCCAGGCTTCGGGTATATATATCCACTTGCTAGCAAGATTTAATGTGCACACACTTTTGAAATCGTACAACAGATATTGACACACATAGAATGCCATGTTTATTTCTTTCCATAATAACAGTATTGGATTTCAATGTATATAGCCTCCAAAACACATGTGGACTCTGCATATCAAGTGTCACCAGCGATAAAAGTCACTTTGTATGCACCCTGCTTCTGGTTTGAGGGGAACGTAAGTGGCATGAACAGGAACACCTTTTCATTTATTAATAATATGCTGGTTCCAAACTAAGATCTGAATTTAATTCAAAACAATCACCAAATACTTAATTTTGATTGGTGTGGTTGCAAAGGAAATGATTAACACTTATTAATGGTAAGTTAACCACCAGAATATTCAAGGAGTTGTAGTAAACTGATAAAGCTGTCGTGGTGTCACCATGTGCAAATAACGCTGTCTATATTCAGTGAAAACACTGAAGCTGCTAGAGTAATTACTTGAACACAACAGTCCTTGTGAGTGTTGGCATTAATTAGAAAATTCTGATGTCAGTATAGCTGCTAACCTTTGCAGCCCCTTTGTCAATCCCTATGCATGTGCGTGTGTGATTGTGTTAAGATTCTAAGAAAGCTACCATAACCCTTTGTTACGGCTCCAAGCAACACTGCAATGTGTGCTGATCCTATGAATTTTCCTGTGCACTGACATTAGCTGGCCTGCCTACTTGCCATGCATACCAAGAGACACTGTGCTACGTGGTGCTGCCCGCATGTTACACAAAGACCCAAGCTGCTAGAAGTTTCTCTGAGAGGAAAAGAGAATTTGCCAAAACAACTCATGAGTTTGATATGTCAGCGTCCCCTGTGGCCTGGCATGTACACAACTGATGCAATATTTTGCAATTAACATGATGCCCCTGATTGAAACAAATATTACACAAATTATTACACAAAAATTTGTCCTTCACATGAACACAGCTCTGAGTGAGGTGACAGACATACTCAAGGTATTTTCAAATCGTGTGCTACAACACCAACGCAATGTCTGAATTTCAGGTTATGATCTTTCTTTATATCACTCTTCTGACACCTAAAACTAAACTAAACTCTGTGGCCTTAGTCCGCACGCGAACTATACCAACAGATCGGCCGCCACCGGTCGGCGAAGTTAGTGCCAACTTTTGCGGATAGAGGGGTGTCACGTGGTCAGCGCAACGGGTCCCCACAGCCGTTAATCTCTGTTTTCTAGACCTGGAGCCGCTACTTTTT
>Ga0136643_10019205_pt1 | contig 10324 bp, 7 predicted proteins | sample TergutLab28metaG_FD_96883 | JGI IMG/M metagenome (GOLD analysis project Ga0136643, IMG submission 96883) | Labiotermes labralis P1 segment gut microbial communities from Petit-Saut dam, French Guiana - Lab288 P1 (version 3) (version 3) | ecosystem: Host-associated > Arthropoda: Insects >... | reverse complement strand
GAGGAAATTCAAAGCGATCTGAGAATTCTTCCGCTATCTATAGTTATGCGCATACCGTGGGTAACGGTAATATTACATTACTGCTACATGATCCGCATTCCAGATATTCTGTTAGTAATCAGTAACAATTTTCAGTCGCTGACTATTTTGCATTTCTTCCTGCCTCATCGTTTCCTCCGTTGTTCCAACATTCATTAAGTCAATCATTCATTCATTCATTCATTCACTGTTTTTTTTCTTTTTCTTTCTTTCTTCCACTCTTCATTCATTCATTCATTCATTCCTCCGCTCGTTTGTTTGTCCGTTTGTCTCTCCCTTTGTCTTTTTCCAGAAACCTGTCCTAATAATATAAACGTAATTTCTCTCATCCACAATCCAAACTAATTCTAATAATGCTAAATGTTAGATTAACTACTGCATAACTCTCCTTACTGTTTCCGTTTTAAAAATATTTTTTAATATACTCAAAATCTTTGCCAGTTTCTACAATGTGCTGTGTGTTTGGATTGTGGATATGTTAAAAAGACTTACCGCACTTATTATAAAAAATTTACATATTCGTAAACCACATACACAGACACGTTGTATTAAAACGGAGAAGTCAGCACATTTTATTCATTTTTAACCTAGTAGTTTCCTTTGTTCTGTAAGTCGAATCAAACAAAAGAGTAATTTAAACCAAGCCAGCAGGTAAACAACTAGTCTCCGTAAAACGTTACAGGAAGGTATAAATCTGATAGTTCATCAAAACGATGTATTCATTACACTTTCATTATGTTGTAAAGGAAGACAGATTTTCTACATACTCATGTACACGTAGATTCCTGATTTCTTTTGTCGGTCCCCAGCTAATAAGCTCTAAAATAAAATACGGTTATCCACAACATTTCCACGAATACAACGCCAGCCAAGGTAACACCCACCTTTAGACTGTAATTTCAGTTTAGTTTAACACAAACGTGGCAGCCATTCCAATTTCTGGAAACGTAAAGACAGCGATGCCACTTGATATAAAAATTTGAAATTTTATGTAGCACTAAATTTTCGAAAGATATTTATGAGATATTTTGGAAACATCTGCGGCTGTAAAACAGTATCGTGACAGGTGTTGGAAATTTCATCCCTCCGCCCCCCTCCCCCCACGTTTATAGAGATGACACGGGAACTGTTGAAGACGGGGATGCGGAAAATTTTGTGAGATAAATTATAAACATAAAGAAAAATTTTGTATGAATTTTCGTACGTCAATAATTACAGACGTGGCAACGATGGGAATTTCAGAGGTTATATGGAGAAAATCAAACTATTTTAAAATATCACTAGAGGTGCTTAAACACGTAAACAAATAAATAACGTGTGTGACACTAAATTAATCTCGACCTACACAGAACATAAAGTGGCCATATTTAAGGAAAATAGGCTAGTTGTCTTATATATTTCAGTATTTAACCAACTCGATGCATAAAATTCGTTTCGCAATAAGTTTTAATTTCATGCCTCTACATGTTTCGAGCAGGTGTGCTCATCATCAGGAGGTCAAAATTGCATTACACAGCCTAAGGTATCATCACACCTATAGGTGGCCGTCCCGTCGGGACGGCCACTTATAGGTGCTCGAAACATGTAGAGGCATGAAATAAAACTTATTGTGAAACAAATTTTGTGCATAAAGTTGATTAAATACGGAGATAAATATACTGAGATGCACGGTCAGCAAAACGTCAAAATAGTTGTCTTATGTTCTACGCAGAACGTTCGGTTTCACTCATCTGATGAGAAAGAAAAGAAAGAAACAGCGACATGCTGCAGAACGAACTTTGTTACGATTATAATTGATTAGTCTCGTTAGCAGAGAGCGCGAGTATGGGCCACTTATATCTGCTCCGTGGAGCGATTGGATCGCTAAAAGTGATGCGCGTCTTTCTCCCTCATTTCGCGTAGCGAGAAGGCTAACAGCGCCCATGAGACTTGATCCGTTCGTGGAACTCGATGCACCCAATGACAAATGGAGCCAGACCCATCTCAAAAACCTTAATGGTGCAACTTACCTCGGCTCTCAAATACGAGAAATGGCAATAAGCTTACAGAACTACATGCAGATATTTCATAACCTCTAGTTTCAGAACTACAGGCCTGTGCGACATGCAGCCATGATAACTTTGGTGCTACTATGATACTGCAATATTTCTTACGTTTTTCTTAATACCAGAGCACAGAATGATTACGGATCATAAACGAAATATGTGGACAGTAATTGATTATTGTTCTTTTTAAGGCAATACAACAGAATTCACACAGATTTGTCGAATGAACTTCGACATTTAGGAAACTCAGTTTTTTACAGTGGTAATTAATTTCTTAACTTACGGACACTTCCTACTTTAGCAAGATATAGGGCGTCTAGCAGAAAACTAATGACGAAAAACTGTTTCGAAAAAATGTATATAAAGTGTTCATGGACTATTCGAAGATACTATCGTGAATTTGCCTGGAGGCGCTAAGCGAAAGCAGAGAAGTACAGCACAGAAACCTCTCCTTAGTGTACAAGTCGAATACACTAATTCTCGAGCAAAAAACATTAGCCCCAACAACTAAATTGCTATGTTTGGTGCTTCCAGCATTCAAGTGATGTACCTTCCGATTTGCATCCACAATATTCACCTCTGTGTCAATCCACTTCGAATGGTAACTGCCGTCACTGTACAAAAGATTCTTTATTAAGAGATAAGTATCTGTGTTCTTATGCCGCTCCAAGGGGCTGTGCGGCCTAAGGCGTGGGCCTACGGCCGCTCGCCTGCTGAGATTGTGGGTTCGAATCCCACCGAGGAAATGGATGTTTGTCTGCTGTGAGTGTTGTGTGTTGTCAGGTAGAGGTCTCTGTGACGCGCTGATCACGCGTCCAGAAGAGTCCTACCGACTATGATGCGTCGTTGAGTGTGATCTAGAAACCCCAAGAATGAGGAGGCCATGGACCGCGTTCGGCTGCAGCGCCACAGGAAAAAAAAAATCTGTGTTCTTATACCGCATCGGGAAATAAGTTTGTTGCAAAGTTTCAGGTGAAAGTTCTGTCTCCCTCCATCTTCAACACCTGTCTGAAACAAGCTCATTCTCTCTAAACATGGAATCAGGAGAATCCCCCGAAACGTCCAATGGCCGCATGAGTTGCCGAAACATGTCGGTGGTTACTATGTAATAAAATCACATTCATAATCTCAAGTGCGTTTTGTTGTTCTTTTTTTTAAACAAAATTATGCTTTGGGAAAACAGTCTGATACGCCACAATATGTCAGAATGGTATTTCTGAAGTTCCTAAATTCTTCAAAGCGATCCTGTATAAGTACCTTCTACGTTTTTGAATCACGTAAAAATCTTCCGTCTCTCTCTCTCTCTCTCTCTCATGTATGTGAACACAGGAATATGTAAATGCTGAGATACTGTGGGTCAGTGTAGCTAATCTCCACCAAATTCCACACCAATGGTTTTAACTTTTCTTGGTTATTTACCGTTCTGTGAACCGGCAGAAATTGGGAAGATGAGCAACAGAAACGCTCTTCCCCTTTCCACATTAGCACACATTAGCGGAAAGCGAGACTCTCCTGCTTTGGTCAATGGAGCTGCCGAGTATGCCAACGCCTCCCATAAGGATGCTGATGATAATTCAGTGGTGCAGGGAAATGCTCACCAACACCCACATTTATGATCCTATTTTAAAGGTTGTGTATCATAGACACCATGCACACCCATCCCCTGCTGTAACGACCACGCTGATCCAAATTAAGTAATGAGGTCCACCGCGCACGTGGCGCACCAAACGTGTCCAGTACATGATCCGCAGAAATTATCCGTAGCCCATGCATTACGTCTAACAATTTCTAAACTCGCACGTCACGCTTCGCTATCTGCGTAGTTCTTGAAAAGTTCGTTTAACCCACGCTTATTTGGTATTCACCTAAGTATTTAAATCGTCACTGGTTATTTATTTACTTTATTGTTTTTTTTATTTATTACCTATGTAACGATGCAATCAGTACACTAAGTGGGTTAATGAGCAAATAAATTCACGACTCATATATTTTAGATTCTTATTTTTACCTCCAATAATAACAGTTCAGATTTGACTGTGCTCTTTTTTCCCACTGTATTTCCACATAATGCCGCACCATTTCAGGCATTTATAATACCTGAGACGAAGCTTCATATTTCCTGTTGATATAAGTACGTGTCCAATTGTTTCCACTTCATGAACATCCTTAAATTTGTGGATGCCAAGACTTTGGAAACAGTGATTATCGCACAGCGACAAACTCTTTAGTTAAGACAGCAATCAGTGTAGAAGTTACTGGAGATAAAAGTCGGGTGCTGATTTTATCGTATTACTGGCAATTTTTATCGGCAAAGCATTAAAATTTACTTTTATACAATTGCATAGGCAGGTGACGTTTTAGATTTTTCACTCAAATAGTAAGAGCTAACAATTTTGACAAGAATATGTTCGTAACTTGACCGCTGTGAAATGAAAGGTATTAACAACTCCGTCGATAAGGGACAGAGCTCAAGCGGATGGATCACACGTACAGCTGAATGCAACAGCGAGTACAGTGTGTGCAATTGTTAAATTATATTTCCACACAAACATAGATTAATTACAAGCATTATTGAATTCAAGACCCATTTTTCAGTTTGCTTTTGGGCAAATAGATTCCACCGGCGTCACAGGACACATCAAATGTCGGAAAGTGAAGACATAACCACTGCAAAGACCACTTCACTTTAACCTCCTTCGGAATGTCAACATATGGGATCTTCACGCCTCATCAAACCGACCTATCTCCAGCTCTAAAACAGCGGCACCTGTTATTGATCCACATTTTGCAAGCTGTTTAAACCCAAGGGAAACATATTCTGTATCGTATTTTGTTCTCTGTACCAATATGAAAACGAAACAAGCTATTCCAAAAAAGACAGAGATGCAAAGCAAGCGCAACGTTTTCTTTCCACACAATCAACTCTTACCATCATGCACGGTGTAAAGCATCAGAACAGCAACTATACAACGTAACATTACATTCGCAAAAGTATAAAGAGTTCTTTGTTCCTTTTGATCTAACTTGGTCCAACTCAGCTGATCTTGCTATGATAAATATAAATAACATAATACTTGAACTTTTCATTTATCCGACGCCTATATTTACAAAACGCCACTTGACTTGCTCAAAAAAAGTATCTTCCTCGAAACTCCAACGACAGGAAGCAACAAAGGAAAATCACAACCTCAATTCAAATATATTTATACAGCGTGTCCACAAAATTCCTCCGGAGTTTCAAGTCAACGCGATTATTTAAAAAAAAAAGTTCCCCGACGAGGTTACATTGCATGTCTCAGATACAGTTCACAGACACAATGTCAGGAGCTGGGATACTGAAAATCCACACATTGTTAAGGAGCACATACGCGACCGCCCAAAATTTGACGTGTGTTTTGTGGTGGACGCAGTCCATGCTACGAAAGGTGTACTCAGGAACGGTATGAAAAATTTTGAGAGTTTCACTACAAACCCCAGCAAGGTGCATTGTTTGAACTCGATTTTTTAAAGAACCGTGATGTCTTGAAATCCCGGAGGAACATGGTGGACACACTACACACGACCCGAATTTCTCAAATCTGGTAACGGAAAGTGATAATTCCTCAGGCGATCAAACGCATCGACATCCAATAAAATCCGTTTTTACACACATTATTTTCGAAACTACTGAGTGTTACACCTTATCTATTCATCTGGTCACCCGATCATACGTCCTTGCAAACCGTGTACTTGCGTGCAGGCCAGTAAAATGTCAACTGGAATTGGTGTAAGGAGATTATAAAAGTTGAGTACTAAAATGGTAAAACGTTCCTGTAATTCATTGTTCGTTTAGGAGTCGTGAATCTGTAATCCGTTGTTGGATGGCAGAGAGTTCAAAAAATTTTAAATTCACCGGCTAATTTCATATTGACCGCACGCCAATCAAATAGTATTCCACGTGAAAACGCAGGGTTTTACTACATATTCTAACACTAAAGGAAATTCGATTCCGTCATTGCAAGATACCTGCTGCTAGCCTGCAGGCTAGCAGCAGGTAGCAGTATTGGTCTGACAAATGCCTGACGCTGCATGTGCAGTTTTGAGCTCCTGATGATGGACGGAAAAACCGTCCGAAACATGTACAGCGTCTTACAGAAATAAATAAATTGTGAAAAGTCGCATCTCGTTGGTCGTACTTTGAGAAGAAATATCAGCTTCAAGCCCCGGCCTCTTGACCCATAGGCAAATAGTTCCCAAAATCCGCTGAACTTAGGTGAGCATCAGAGCTACTTCAGTAGTTTTAGACACGATAAGAATCTTCCACCTCTGCCGAAAATTAAACCACAATGCCTTGGAAGTCCAGCTCTTAGCCTAGTGAAGGTAATTCAGGACGCTTGATTTAGCACTAAATTAAGGCAAGTGGTAAAATTCACGTTCGGTCGGTTTTATTTCAGAAAAGGACTATCGGTAGACATGGGACAGAAGACTACGTGATTCTGGGCATTGTGGGAAGAAAAAATCATATCCCGGAAGAGAACAGATTTCGGCCATCTATCCATTGCTTTATTAAACAATCCTGGCTCATACTGATAGTATCCCCTTATTTACCTATAGATATTCTCGGATGGAGAAAAGAATTAGTTTCGCTCTCACGTTGCACTCCACTCGTGTCACATTAGACACTAACTTTTTTGCTTGGCTGAGTACGTAAACTGAAAAAGGGATATAGGCTGAATTAATAAGAAACAAAAATTCAGAAAATTCGAAGAATGAGTGGGGTGGTATAAGGCAGCGACTGAAAACTTTTGAAGTGAGACTGAATTTATGGGTTGGAAAGTACAGTGTCCCATGATGACTGGAATGAAAGTCCTCGGTAACAGTATTGGGTCTATCAGAATGAGGTACTGAATACAGAAAGGGGCACTTTCCAAGTCCATGTAAAGCACTGGGCGGGTTTCTGAAAGTTTAACTATATATTGTTTAAGGTCTTCAACTAAAACAGGAGACCTGATCTTGAAGCTTTCCATTCTGTACATTTACGTATAGCAATTATATCTTTAATTTTTCAACTAAATGCACATATACAATTGAATATAGGTCTTGTTTACTAAATATCTCCTACATGTTTCGGCGCGCACTGCGCCATCCTCAGGAAGTAATTATCACTTCTCAAACCCATCTGCTTATTGTGAGGGTGTTACAACAGATGAGTTACAAAGCATGAAATACATACGCTTTAGTTCATGCCCAGCAACTCTACCGTTGTACATGTGCATTTAGTTGGAAAAATAGACATAAATGCTAGCTGAAGACCTTGTTCACTAGAGTCATATCTGAGTTGTAGAGCTCACTGGTAACTTAAGCTTCAACAAGAGTTTGTCTGTTTCGAATATAAGCGAACACACAATTTCTCTCAAAATTTTTCCTTAAGTCACTTAAGAAAAACACCGTTATATGTGTGTGTGTGTGTGTGTGTGTACTATGCGTGTGTGTACGTATGTATGTGTGTATGTATATGCAAATATATATGTCCAACTCAGACGTAAGAAACCCCGTAATTTCCTTTTCCTTCTGTCATGGGAGTTAATTTGACGCTGAAATAAATGCAGCTATACCCCAACCCTACGTCCCAGGGCGTTCACAAGCCAAGATTTAACTTCGCTCTATTCAATCACCGAAATCAAACAAGTCTTCTTGCGTGTGCTGTGCTCTAATCTACACTAATAAAAATCCGCACAGAGCTGTGGGTCGTATCACACACATACCTCCACTAATGGGCAGTAGGAATTAGATTCAAGGAGCAGGGCTGATGTTCGTCGGGCAGTTCAATAAACTCTAAACCCAATGTGAGAAATTTACAGCCGAATTTATGACAAGTTCTGACGCACTTATTACAAGCACTAAAGGAAGACTGAGGTACCAGCTCTTTGAAGGCATTGAAAAATGATTTGAGAATATACAGAAAAAAAACACAATGAACTTATTACATAACCTTGCGGCGTGTCCGCGTGATGTTTCTGTCTCCGCGACTACCCCAATAGCACGATACTATTTCATTCGAAGAGAGTACTCTAATGGCGATATAACGTCGCCGGCAACACTAAAACCTACTTAGGTCTTCACATATTGTGACCGATTGTAACCAAATTTGGAATTTACCGACAGATTTTCACTGAAGTCTCCAGCATACGGTTTCTTTAAAATCCGTCCAATTGGAACCCCACTGACACATGCGGACAAACGGTCGGATGGACACGACAAAGCTAACAGGCGCTTACTTCAACTATGCCAAAGAGCCTATTAATGCGGGGGAATGCTTACTATCATCACCTTTTCCAGAGTCTGTGGCCTTCCGTTTACTAACTAAACAAGATGAACGTTAAAATATGTAGAAACATAATTTCGTCCGTTGTTTTGTATGTTTCTTAGAAGTGGTCTCTAAAATTAAAGGAAGAACTTAGGGTGACGGTTTTCCAGCATATAGCGTTGAATAAGATATTTGATCCTAAGAGGAAGGAAGTGACAAAAGGGAGGAGAAAACTGCATAGTCAATGGCTTTAAGCTTGGTACTCCGTACTAAACATGACTAGGGTGATCAAGTCAAGCAGAATACGATGGGTGGGCTAAGTGGCACTTATGGAGCCGAACAGAATTGTATACAGCGCTTTGATGAGCAAATCTGAAGATAAAGCCTACATGGCAAGATAATATTAAATCGGAGCTTGAAGAAATAGGCTGGGAGGGGGACGTGGACTGGACTAATCTGGCTCAGTGTGGGGAGAAATTGTAGATGGTAATGAACCTTCGGGATCCACAAATTGCGGGGAATTTCTTGACTACCTGGTCAACTATCAGTTTCTCAAGAAGTTGTATGCGTCATGAAGTTACTACGTAGAATATATAATCGTTCCAGCTTTCACAGAAGCAGACGAGTCATACATACAATGCTGAAGAACCAGAATACCCTGCCTTTTCCACAAGCCGTTTACTTCAGTAAGAGAAGTCTTTAATTAAAAGAAGTTTCTTTGAAATCTTCAAATTCGCCTACACATACACAACCGCAGTGTTACTGAAAATCCTTTCACAACTGTTGAGTGAGTCTGAGTGTTGCTGGGGTCAGTCCTGCGCTTTCCAATGTGTCTGAGTGATGGCACAGGTCAAGACGGTGGAACGAAAGTACACCCACCCTTATCGACAAGCGCCAACAACGATATTACCAAATACAGGCAGATTTACACCCAGAAACCATGCATAAAGTCAGTATCGATTTTCAACACCATATTTTCAAAACTGATAAATAAGATTTCCGTTTAAAACACCGTTATTTGGAGCCTGAGACTAAACCCAAAGCTTACACGTCTATAATACTTGGAAAAATACGGAATGTGCAGCAACTAACAAATTTTTACATGTAAAAGGAAATAATTAACAATTAAAATAGGATGAAAAAAGGAGAGACAGAAAATGAGGTAAAGCTAGCAAGAGAATTGTAGGACACAAAAGAAAATTATTGCGCATTGTTTAGTTTAATGACGTTTTCGCTCGGTAAGATATAATGGCGTTGGAGGATGGGGGGGGGGAAGTTAAGTATGAGTATGGAGCATTGATGGAAAGAACCTGACAGGAAAAAAATAGAAGCACTCGGAGGAAGCCACACTGATCGCCACATTTCTCACACGCTGTGGCCTTCTCCGCGGTGAGAGGCCGGCGAATATCGACAGTGAGAACAACGAAATGAAAGCGATGACAAACGTCCTACGACTGCTCCATAAAGGCTCAATTTAAACAGGTCTTTTGTGGTGTCACAGCAAAACAGGGAAGACAGTATTCATGAGACTAAAACGACTCGATCTCTCCGATCAGACTAGAATCTTTAGCTCAGACTGCAAAGAGGAATACACTTCAAAGAATTCTGATGAAACTATATTGACATAGTCGTGACTAAAATTTCGGGCAACGTCCATCACAATGAATAGAAACCTGGATTTCCCGTTGTATTCAGTTGGAAGAGTAAAGGGCCCGATTTTGTTTGACCCTTTCAAAAGACTTAGTTTTATTCTTCTCATATTACTGTAATTTACACAACAAATGCACACATTCATATTATAGTATTAAAGGTAAAGGCAAAGTGATTCCGTTACAGGCCCGGTGTGGCCCAGACGGTGGGTACAGGTATAGCTCTACTCTTACATGACCGCGGCACTAGAAGGGGGTGAGTGGTCAGCAGCACGCCCCGGCCGCACTTTACTCACGGGAAAGTC
>Ga0136643_10019204_pt1 | contig 10325 bp, 3 predicted proteins | sample TergutLab28metaG_FD_96883 | JGI IMG/M metagenome (GOLD analysis project Ga0136643, IMG submission 96883) | Labiotermes labralis P1 segment gut microbial communities from Petit-Saut dam, French Guiana - Lab288 P1 (version 3) (version 3) | ecosystem: Host-associated > Arthropoda: Insects >... | reverse complement strand
TATTTTTATCAAGAAAAACGTTAGTCATAACTAAACCACCAGACACTCAGCAATGCCAAATTAGATTTTCTCTGAGCCAGTTTCTTATTTTGAGAATTATACAAGCAATAATCCAAGAGTGTGTTGGTTACCTCCCACGCTTCGCATTCGGGAGGTACCATCTTCAAAACTTGGCTTGTGGGCCGGATATCATAAATTATAATTCGCAAGATTTATCAGACAGTGATTTAATTTAGCTAAGATTTCTTACCTTTCACATCTATCTTAGTTCGTTATTCACTAAATCTTTTATTACTTGACACAATATATAAATCTGGGCACCAAAGTTTTGGTCAAGCAGCTGGAAACTCTAATTTTTACTTGAAAAAACCAGGATTAAATTCCCTACCCTACTACATTGGTATAGTAACTGAATTTTTGCCCCGCGTCCATCCCTTACTCCTTGTAATTCGTTATGCACTAATCGTTGTCATTCGATTCTTCAGCTGAAAGGGTTGTTAGATGAATAAATAAATAAATAAATAAATAAATAAACAGCACTAATTTCAGTTGTTGATAACGATGCAAAAGTAGCTAAGGTTAAAATGTCTTTAAACATGGAAGTAACTTTACTGACACGAAATTGTGAACCACGAGGCAGATTTTGTCTTTATACACAGGCAACAAGCAGCTTAATATACTTGTTATAAATTTCTAACGAATCTAATTGGATGAAAATCGACGCAAGGGACTGAGAACATGGAAGATCAGTGTTTAATGTAGAGTAGATTGGGCTCTTCTCAGAACAACTTATGAGCGCGTTTGGGGAAGTGGAGTTATCATTACGCTCTTTCTTAAAATAGTTTTTATGTGAGGTGATTGGTCATCTTTATGCCTTGGCCGCTTTACCGTCTGATAAGGAGCTATAGCTACCCGTTGAATGGGCTGCAGGGTCGGTCAGGTCGAACAGAAATTCCCTTGTTTTAAAGCCTGTGGCCTAGGTGTTATATTTTCGACGTTCCCCATAGTATAGAATACTATGCTAATGAAGATATAAAGTTCATTTTTAGTCGCATTTGCAAAGTTGCGTAAAGCGACTCTTAGCTTCGTCATGTTTGTTTTCCCCTCGGTCCTTCAGTCCGCATGGAGCAACTCGGCTCCTCCCATTTGATCAAATATGTTTGTTATTCATTATGTAAAGTACCTGTCGTTCTTGTCCGATTTGAAAGAAAATTAAATTTTCTTGGGAGATTTTAAAAAAAATATTCAAATATATAATTTCATTAAAATCCATCCTGTGGGAGGCGAGTTGTTGCATGCGGACCAACGGACGGTCGGTCGGAGGGACGGTTGGGCGGTCGGTCGGAAGAACGGACGGACATGACGCAGCTAATAATCACTTTTCGCAATCTTGCGAACGCGTCTAAAATGGCCAGGTCTTCGTATTCAAAATTACAAATAGAGGGTAATGAAGAGAAATACTTCTGAAAATCCCCATAAAATTAGGTCAGCAGGAAAAGTTCTAAGAATATGGTATTTACGATGAGGAGATACAGTATATGAAAATGGACGAACACAACATGTCATATCTTTGGAGACAAGGAGGTGAATTTTGAACCCCCAGGTATCGTTTCTTGGTGCTTTCAAATAATTTTACTCTTGCCAATCTGATATTTAATTTTGCATACTTATGTATGCGGTGTGGTTTTGTGTATCCGTGTAACTAATACAGATTAATATATAAATTACGGGGTTATACATTCGCTGAAGATTTGTGAAATGTTTCATTCGTTCAGCCAATGTTATTTTGCCAGTTACCTTTGTCCATGATGTCACTGATATACAAAATATTTCTGTAGTTCACTACTCTAGTCTTCACGTACTATGCTGTGTTCCAGGTGGTTAGTCGTGGGCCTCTCACAGTAAATGCTTGGGTTTGATTTCAGGGCTGTTCATTTGCGATTCTTCGTGGACGTAGCGACACAGAGAGGTACGAGGGGGGTGCTGATAAGTTCTTAGCCCGGCCTACTTCCCGATGTCGAAAGACGGAATCGATAGTGTCGTTGGAAAGAGGGATCTGTTCATGTGTCGAATTGTAAATATTTTCTTGTTATAGAGGCCGGAAGGAAGCATGACAGGCGAAGCGCGCGATTTCAACAACGTGGAGACGTGAGCTGTTATCAAGTTTTTCTTTTCCTGCAAGGCAAGGCGCCAAAGGAAATTCACGCCATTCTGAAAGAAACAGTAGGGGAATATACACCATCGTATGCCACCGCCAAAAACTGTGTGGCCCAGTTTAAACGTGGTGATTTTTCCACCTGTGATGTGCCTCGTCCTGGACGACCCAACACAGTGACTACCCCGGAGATTATTGATCAGATTCACGAGCTAATCTTAGAAGACCGCCGGATTTCGGCTAAATCAATAGCGGAGAAACTGGACATTTCACGTGAGCGGTTTGGTTCCATCATTCATGAAGATTTGGACATACGGAAGCTCTCCGCGAAGTGGGTCCCGAAATGCCTGAACGCGGATCAAAAACGTCAACGGTGCTAGTCGCCTGAAAAAAATATTAGAATTTTTTTCGTGGTGATTCAAATGATTTCCTGTCGCGATTGGTGACCATGGACGAAATCTGGTTATATCACTATGATCCGGAGACAAAGCAACAATCAATGAAGTAGCGGCATAGCGGTTCACCCCGCCCCCAAAAATTCCGAGTGCAAAAATCCGTAGGAAAGTTTTCGCCTCGATTCGATTTTTTTTTTAATCAAGATGACATCCTCCTCATTGATTATCTTCCAAAGGGCCAAACTATCAGCGCGGAGTATTACTCATCTCTGCTGGTGCAATTGAAGGGTATTTTGAAGCAAAAAGGCCCGGGAAGTTCACCAAGGGGTTCTTATTCTTGTACGACAATGCCCCGGCTCACTGGGTACTTGCAACGCAGAAGAAACTGGCCTACCTGCACTTCCAATTTTTTTTTATCACCCAACCTATTTTCCGGATCTGGCCTCGTCGAACTACGACCTGTTCCCTGGACAGAAAAAACAATTGAAAGGTCGCCATATTTCGTCCGAAGCAGAGGTCATTGTTGCCGCGGAGACCTGGCTGGACGGACAAACTTTTGTTAACAAATTTAAGCATCTTATAGTAGAAGTCCTTACCTTTTAATTACCATAATTTAAACCAATAAATGCACGCAATTTAACAAGATGTGCAATAGTACTTGAAAAGCAACTAACTCCTACATGTTTCGGGCTTTACTGGCCCATCATCAGGGAGTAAAATAATTGTATAACTCGATTGTTTAATGTATTGGTCTCTTGTATGTAGAACTGTTGAAAATTTCGGTGTGCATATGTATAGTGGACAGAATTGTACACAGGATGTTCGAACATCTGTTGACACATTGAAGGTATTCACGGTACTACGGCACTACGGTAATACCATAGTGCTGTAGTACCGTAATACCCACCTGCAGCGTATCAATAGGACGCTCCACATTAATGTGTACAATTCTGTACGTTATACTTTTTGTGCATATCATTTTCATACGATTATTTTACTCCCTGATGAAGTGCCAATTCGGACCGAAACATATATGATTTAGTGGTTTTTGTAACATTATTGCCAATCTAATAAATTGTGTGCGTTTGTTGGTTCAAATTATGGTAATTGAATTGTAATGCACGGAATGAAAAATGTAAAAAAAAAAAACTTGCATTTTTATTTTCATTTAAGCAATCCAAGCTAGAAGCAGACAGAACAAGAAAGTGGGACTGGAGTTAATATTATAACTGTCTTTTACTCATTGGCATGATAAATGAAAATTCATGGGTCTTATATTTTCTAAAATATACGAAATTGTAAAAAGGTAGACATTACAGTGTCGTGTAAAGGAGAGCCACACTTGCACTGGTAGAACGCGTGTTTCTGGTTGCTATGTAACAGCTTGTTTGACATAAAGTATTGCTGGTAGAATTCTAGTTGAAGTTGAGGCAATCAACGTGGAAGATTTCGCACTGCACCCTGACGTGAATTGTATGTTGATAAAACGAACATCATTGCTCATATCTCACAGATGTGAAACATCAGTTAACTTATTACCGGAAAACATGTAATGTTCAACAAGCAATAGAACGTAAATCTTATTAAATTATATATATAGGTTTTGAGATAAATAATTTTTAATGACTTAATTTTGAAAATGAGAACCTTAGAATATTTCACATGCAGCATTGATTTGGCGCCAAGCAATTATCATCTCTTTCAAGCGCTGACGTAAAATCTTGGCATCCAAAAATTTAAATATCAATGCGAATTGGATGAAGTTGTGAGACGGTAAATGATTACACAGTATCGGAATGGGAAAGTTCCTCCCACGATGTGAAAAGAAACCTCACTTGTGTTGCGGATTGTGTTGAGAAGTGGTGGGAATAGCAGTACAACTAAATATAAACTGTATGTCGAATATAAAATTTATGCAGAAATTATACAATGAAAGCTATTTTATGGCTGTTTCTCTTATTCGTTTCAGTGGTCTAGTACAGCTACGAGAGATTATCAAATCAGCAGGCCGTCGGACTCGTTGCGGTGTGTGGGAATAATGATACACTGGTCCCATATTATGACGAGAATGTGAAGATCACAAACAATTACTGCTTGACATAAAAAATAGTGCTAGAATAAATGCTACTCCAGTGGATTTTTTATATGCGGCTTAATAGAAATCAAGACGCTCTAACTGCTATAAGTTTTGGCATTTGATAAAATCATACATTTTATTCGCCACTGTTTTCTTTCTAAAACGATTCCTGTGCCTTGTCGGTGCGTGCTATCTTTTGGTATTGAAGAAAGTGGCTGCATTCTTCTGTATTTAAACTTTCCATCTATTCCTGAGCTTTCGGGCAGGGAAAATTCCTCCGAGATGTTCTTCTAGAATGAATTTTTGGTTTTTGTTTTCGAACATCTTACTATATGCCCTGGCACTGTAATCTTTCAGTACCGATGCACGCTATCGGGTCAATATTTTTTATCTAGCTCGTACAGGTCTTCATGGAACCGTATTCTCCGGAATCCATTAAAATGTGCTAGTCCAAATATTTTTTTTTAAAACACGGCAATACTTTGCCAATGAATGTGTTTTGGCTGTCTTATTCAACTCAAATTTTTAATCGAACATGTAAATTAGCCCATGGAACTTAATAAGGAGAAGCCCAGGATCTGAAGTGGGAACGACAATTGCTCTTTGAAATATATCCGTCTTCTGTTAAGGAAATTTCTGTAAAGAAATACACAGGGACAAGAATATACTTTATCCTCTTATTAGTCCGTGTATTGTGGATGTAATTTAAAGCACACGATGAAAATATTTCTCAAGTTCTTTTGAAAATTTTAGTGTGCAACAACATTAAATTTCAACGAAGTCAGGCAAAAAATTTACCCAAGTTATGAGGCGCTTTAGTAGATAAGATTGTGTTATCTACTTATTAAAAGAATATTCTATGTCTAACTGGGTCGAGTACATGGACACTCATTGTTAATGAAGATCACGAATACTTCTACACATTTTCAAAATCTCTGAGGAGATTATACAATTACGTAATGGCAAGACTCGTTAAGTATTCACATATTTTGCAAGAATCTATATTTTCTCCCCTAGAATCACGAATACAGTTCACTTCAACGTATAATTCCTTCGAACAATCAGACAATTTGTTCTTCTGTTGCAGTTTAATGTTTTCTTAACAATAGAATCTTCATGGATCTGTCAGAATAATTACTAGGCTAGGAACGGGACAACCGGAAAATTGGGGTTCTTTTACCGGTAGGAGTGTTACAATTGTTCACCGTTTCTGGGCGGAATTTAAGGCTCAGTTACCTTCCTAAGCAGAGTACTGGGTATTCCTTTTGCTGAGGCAAAGCGACACTTAGTGAAGCTCCCCTTATTGTTGCAATTAGGAATGCAGTTATGCACACTTCCATTTCCCTCTATCTTCTTGGCGTGGTGTTGAATTAAGCACTAAGTAAGTTCACTTATACTTTCTTACGACATTCTTAACGATGGTATTTTAATATCGGAAACAGATCCAAGCAGTTGTGTGGAAGTATAACTTCTTACGGCCATTGCTGAGATGCTTCTTTATGTGTGGGCCTTATAGAAGGGTATATTCCTTTATAAGGTAAAGAAAAATTCTATATGCTATTTTCTGTAGGCATAGGAAGAAAAGTATTTTTGTTTTCTAACCACGCTCTATTAGGAATACCATGAAGTATTAGGTTGATCATCAATGGGCACTTAAATTCCTATGGGAACAGTTAACTTCGATATTTTAATATGTATCACAGATTTCGCCCAAAAAATGTAGTGAATCCGGAAAAAATAATTCAAAGTGGCGTCAGCTTCAGCTATCTTCGAGCCTAAAACAGATACCAAGATATTTGTGTATGTGTATACCTACACACAGCTCTTACTGTCTTCTCCCTTCATCAAAATATTGGCGAATTGTTGAACTAGACACCTGCACAGTGGTACTGGCAGCAGCCTTTAGGCATTTTGTAAATTCTGCTTCATTTACCATGCATATATGACAAAACAATTTAGGTTAAATGAAACAACTCTCAAAATTCAAAGTCCATATGGACGACAATTTGATTCTAACATAATAAATTTATATATGACTGTGATTTCCAATTTGTGAGGCACGGAAACTATGGGGTATAGGGGTTTTTCCAAGTGGGTTACATGGTTTGTCTAGAAGATGCGCGAAATCACTTAACTTTGTAGAAATGATTGGGCCTTTTAAGCTCTTGATTTCTTCCGTTATTACGCATAAAATGTGAATTTATTTGCAACTTAATTGACTGAGCAATATTTTTTCGACAGTATATATATTTTCCTGATTAGGGGGCCATAAAAATGAAAATGTTAGCATGTGGGGGTCCGCGAATTGGTTTTCAGTTAAGAAGAGGTCCTCATATTCGAGAAGGTTGAGGGCAGTTTATTTTTATAATTAGTAACTTACAAAGTTGTTAGGTTAACTATACTTGCAGGCCTAAATCTAACACTACTTTCTTTTTGAGATCGTGGGTTAGAAACCTGCTGAAGGCGTGGATGTTCATACCTTGTATTTGTTGTGTTTTGTGTAGGTAGCGGCCAATGCGACGAGGTTATCCCTCGTCTAGAGGAGTCCTATCGGGATTATGTTTATTGTGTATAATCTATAAGCTGATAGCAACTAATAACGAACGATGTGTTAGCCGAAGGATATATATTATTCATTAAAGTGGCAACAATGTTAGATGCAATAGTCTAAACATTTTTTATTGACTACTAAGGAATTTACAATCAATTTCACTAGGAGTTTTACGTAAATGTGTTGCAAGCGGGGGATTTGCACGATGCTGGAATACAATATCATTGTTTCGTCGGTTGGTCACTACTTGGTAGTACACAGACTGATGACGCTGACGTCCTTGGTACACGTGTAATCGCTTGGCTTCACTATCGAAACTCTGCACTCACACAAATGTTAGTAAGTATAGCACAAACTTAGACACAACACTAGGTTGGTCTTACCTCATCGGCTGCTCGAGGAGAACTGAGTCTGAACTTGCCGTCATTTTGCAATGGGGAAAGGAGGATATCTTTGGTTATACGTAACGATCAGACGTTGGAGAAGATGGAGAAGATTCTCTATGATCCTGATAATTGTGTTCCTTTTTATGTGTCTTCTGTGGATTCATAGAGATTTTGGAGACTTGAATTACGCAGTGGCAACGGTACAGAACACTTACATTAAAGTGGATGAAGTCCTGGAAGATGTGGAGCAAAACTGGCGTGGTTTGCAGAAAAAAGATGTAAGTTTCAGTATAAAGGTTGCTAACTTACCCTGCTTTATAAGGACGACCCATTTATCTTGGGAATATTCACCGACTGTGACGAAGGTGTCACTGTAACAGTTAGAATTTTACCAGTGTTTAGAAGGAAACTGCTTCATCCAACGTCGTTGATTTGTTTTCACCCTTTTACACAGCATTAGAGATCAGAAGACAGTACGCTTAATATTCATACTCACTCACTTGTGCATATCAAGCCTTTTGATTTTAACTAAACTTCGGATGTCATTCTCATCACAAAAATTTTTACGAAATTTTTCGTTATTTACATTTTGCCTCCGTCCTTCCTACTTTTCTCTTCCCTATTTGGCACAAAGCTTGTTAGCTCAAGCAGATTATCTTTCGATTTGCATCTGTGGAGAACACGGCTGAAGCCAGAATGTTGCCTTCGCAGCCGTGACTGCGTTTCTTCATTGCTCTTCATACAATTCCAGTACAGTGCCTTGAAATAAGTCTAAGTTCCTTCCTAGTTTTGCCAGTCTTCATTCACCGTATGGACGCCAAATAATATCAGCAATTAACAGAATATTGAATAACTTCCCAGGCAATGATTTCTTTTACAGATTGAGGATATGTCTGCTTTGGGAAGGCGGCTATTTCTTGGAGATATGTCAAGTGTGCCGCTGTATGACAGAAACTTCAATATTTTGGTGTGGAAGCACGGACCTAATATCGAAAGACGCTTAGTTATGCGGTTCGGAAGTGGGCGGTAAGAATAGAATAGCCGCATTTGTAAATAGTCTTATTAACATGTGTTAACCGAAGGTCCAAATGAAAAATGAACTAGAATACGGTTATAATGCCTAATCATGTATCGTAAAACACAACAATATATTTAAAATTATTTAGAATATATTAATAATACGTCTCTCTATAGGCCATATTTACGCTTTGCCACAATGCTCAACTTTTGATGAGTATCAGTTTTTTTTTACATACAGTGATATTGCACCATATAGCCTAAAACACATAACCGGAAATAAGAAATTACTTGTTGTCTTACTGTGCCTAATAAATCGTAAATACTTCATTCTCAAGCGGCGTGTTGGCTAGTCTGTTACTGCGCACAAGGCTTCGGAAATTATTTTATTCTGCTGTAAGTAGTTGCAGATATACTCAAGATTGCTCCCTGCTCTAGTCTGTAAACGTATCTCTGATTCCGTTGCAGATGGGACCCGTTCCAGAATTGCTCGGTGTCCAACTGCCGCCTGACATACAACAGCAGCGAACTGAACACAGCCGACGCCGTGCTCTTCCACCTACATCGCACACCCAACCGGCAATTCTTGCCGAACCCAGAGGCACCTCGACCCGCCCACCAGCGCTGGGTATTTCTCACGGACGAGAACCCGTTTCATACCTTCACCTTAGGCAGTAGCACTACCAAAATGAAGGACTATAACGGAGTCTTCAATTGGTCCATGACTTACAGGTTGGTAGGCCTACTGCAGGTTTAATTTTTGCGTTATTGCTGTCCAGCAATGTAGTAATAATATTCCGTGCGGTGTATTTATTTATTGCTTATTTTCAATTTAGGCGTTGTTAGCTTAAAGTGAATGGAGGGTCTGTTAGGCCCATCATTGCGGTATTTTTACTACAACTGACCAGGCGTGTATTGTCAGAATCGGATGCTATGACGTCATGTTGATGTTCTACGGTACGTTATGCTTTTCGATTTACGTACATACATACCAATAAATATGTATCTCAAAATATGAGGATGCAACGTACGAAAAAGATGCAGCTGTGTGGGTAAGACGTTTATGTGTCCACAAATCAAGTATACGATATGGAATACTAGCGTATACAATTATTTTTTGTAGTAGATTTGTGTACGAATATTGATGTCTTATATAACTTCTTTTAAATAGTCACGACATCTGTAGTTTCCAGTCTTGTGCCCAACACTTTCAACATATTTAAAACAAATCTCTTCCTGTTAGAATTGAGAGTAATTGTTATATTTCTGACATTATGGAATCCGAAAAAGACAATCAAGTTGGCCTATCATGCACCAATGTTAAGGGGTAGGGAGTAATTCCAAATAAATCACTTTTGTAATAAAAAACATTGTATCGGCTTTTAATTAAAATACACATTGTCAAATAATTAACAGTATCTGTATGTGTTATAATCCTACGGTATAATTCTCACACTGCGAATTAAAGGGAGGCTAAAGAGCTGGAAGCAAGCCTTCCAGTTTGAGAGGTAGTTTTAGACAATACAGGGTGTTTCAAAAAGAGCTTTACAACTTTGAAAGCGTATAGAAATTTATACAGAGGACATACACAACGTTTTGAACTGTCAAAATGTAGCAAAATACACCGAGTTTTATCTCGGATAGTTATGGTTCAATGTGACTTCCATTGGTAATGCGGCAGACTGCCGCAGTTGCAAAAGTGACGCCAGAGATGCTACGTAGCGTGTGGCAAGAGACTGACTAC
>Ga0136643_10019202_pt1 | contig 10325 bp, 4 predicted proteins | sample TergutLab28metaG_FD_96883 | JGI IMG/M metagenome (GOLD analysis project Ga0136643, IMG submission 96883) | Labiotermes labralis P1 segment gut microbial communities from Petit-Saut dam, French Guiana - Lab288 P1 (version 3) (version 3) | ecosystem: Host-associated > Arthropoda: Insects >... | reverse complement strand
GGAACTGAAGGTACGAATCAGAACCGCCATTGAAACCATCACCGCTGACATGCTACAAACAGTTTGGAACGAACTCGATTATCGTGTTGATGTTTGTAGAATCACAAAGGATGCACATATAGAACACCTGTAAGGTATGTAACAAAAACTTGGAGTGTTGTTCTATTAAATAAAAAAAACATATATACTCCTATATCAAGTGTCTTGTGTATGACAAGTTGTTAAATCCCCGACAATCATTTCGAATAACCCTGTATATATACTGTCAAAAAACAGAGTAGAACTTCCGGTTCACACGGGAAGTGACTCTGAAGAATCTTCTCTTCTGGGATGTGAGAGAATGTAAAATTAAAGCAAAGTCTACAGGCCTGGAAAAGCCCTGACTCTTCCCAGATTTGAACACAATCGGCACATGGAAGAGGTAAGTTGTCAGCAGTACGTACCGGCCGCCTTGACCCCCAGGAAGTAATGGTACTAATCTCTGTTAGAGTCTGGAAGGACTACGTGAACGAAAAATTTCAATGTCACCATTGGGAATCGAACCCGCAACCTTCTGGCTTGTAGCGAAGTGCTTCAACCACCTGCGCCACCAGCATCAAACTTCCTTATTTAAATCTGTCGAGTAATTCTGAGGATAAAGCATTATTCAAAATAGATACCTCTACATTATGCGTTTGATTGACTGTTTTGTACTAAATAACATTTAAAAAATCGAGGAAAATAAAAGAATTAAGATTGACCCTGGGATTTCACCTAATGAACTTCCGAATGTGAGTCCGCCGTACGCAAACTGGCGTAATTAGCGATACGCACAATTTAACAGCGAATTGCGTGCTGCAGATTTGAAGTTAATGTTTCGTACATAGTAAAAAAATAATTGATTTTAAATCGCTGCAAATTGCGACTGGTCTAAGTAGTAATACGAGTTCCAACCTTGCAGCTGTATTAACCCTTCAAACGGAATTACTAGCGTCTGTATTTCCCGACCTCATTCTTAGGCGGAATGGTAATTAGGACCCGGCCTTCTTGAGTGTACCTTCCAAATTTATTACAAACTCTATCTGCACCAGTGAATGCACTACTCTACATATTGTGTATTTTAGTATTAATTTGCTGTTACATATCTCGGCGTAACCGCCAACTTCAGGGATCTTATACCAGTGTTGTTATAACATACAGCAATTAAACAGCTTTACAACTATCATACATATCAAACGCTGACAGATTTTGACATTAAATTCGCATTGCACGATATGAACAATATAAAAGTGACTTCTAGATTCATGTCTTTCTTGCACAAAATATATGAAAGAAGAGTACAGTCACTTCCCGACGTACGTAATACTCAAACTACGTAAATTCATCTTTACGTAAATTTTTACTGGCCGGTGCAAACTTGAAAGAAATCGTGGAAACGTATTTTTCACCCCGCATCAAATTGTGTTTGTGTTTGTGTTTGTGGTTATGCTGTTATGTTGTGTTATGTTATGTTACGTTATGTTATTGTATGCTATGCTATGCTCTATTATATTATATTATATTATATTATATTATATTATATTATATTATATTATATTATATTATATTATATTATATTATATTCTCTTTTGTAGTGGCACTTGTCGTAATCTTGAGCGTGAGATAAAAAATTTGAATTGAACAGAATTCAGAGAAATTCCGACTTACCTAAAATTCGACTTTTGCATAAAGTTCCACGGAAAGCAACCCTTACGTAAGTCGGGAGTGGCTGTGTTAGGGCGGAAAGCAACCCTTACGTTAAGTTCCCTGTGTTAGGGAAAGATTCACCTGTCCGTCCGCAGCTTGTACCTTCGAAACTTTTCAAATCATATTAATGAAGTGTAGAACACACCAAACTTTTAGCTGAATTCAACTTACCACTTTCAATAAAATCTTATGATTATACCGAAGTCAGTGCCACATATTAATGAATTACACGACTAAAGTAGTAAAATGTGTAAGTCTTTTACATTTGTAACTTTGTGTATTACATATTCAACAAAAACATAAGCATAACCTAACCTAACCTAACCCAACCCATTCAGCAGTGTGTCACACCATCCTTTTTCATTTAATAGATTTGGAGAAATAAATTGATACGTACGTGCGACAAATAAACACGGTGAAAATGTAATGGAAACTGCAGAGAACAATTTTGGAAATGTGAAGTGTCTGTGCTGTTGCGGTTATCCTTTCCGATTTCATTGTCTAATGCATTCTTCTTACATTTACAATGAAAGGGGGTACAGAACACACAACGGCAAGTCCTTTTCTCTATGTTTTTGTCCACTTTCTTAGACATTAAATTATTTTAGTCAGTTAGGCAGTGGTATAGTTTCGTTACATAAATACTTATATAATTACTTTTTATCTAGTTCTCGTCACTAAACAAACAAAGTGCATAAACAATTTCCTTAGATATTTATAGTACAACAGCACATTGAATATGCAGTGTGCTGATATAATATAAATATCAAATTTGCATACTGTCCATTCCGTGTATTGTGAATCGATTTACAAACTCTATCAGCACAAACAAATGCACAATTCTATATACTGTGTATTTTACTATTAATTTGCTGCTACATGTGTCGGCGCAGTTGCTGTCCTCAGGGATCTTACACCAGTGTTGTTGAAATGTACAGCAGTGAAATAGTTTTACAATAATCATGTATTACAAATGTGCAGGTTGTAGTTAAAATTTACAGTATTTAAAATGTTATTATAAAATGATAGTATAATTCATTGTTGGTTTAAACTGTCTCCTTTTCAATTCTTTGTTCTACAAAAATCTATTTCTTTCGGATCCGAATTGGATCCTGTCCTGTAACCCGTATATTGCGTCTTGTTTGTTTGGAGTACGCTAGGAGACAGTCTTCTGGCGTACTCCGTTTACCGTTTAAAATATTAGTGTTTGCTCCCCGAGGATGCTGGGCACAACACCCTGAGGCGACATTTATATGTAATGGGGCTGAGCAATAACCCCATTTGTAGGAAGCGTAGTACTGAGGAGGAAACCTTAGTACATATTTTGTGTGTGCGTGTGAGGTCCTTGCTTTACTCAGACACTCAAATCCAGGCTCCTTCTTTTTGGACCCTGAGAATATTAGGAAATTAATATAGGAGCCATCTGGAAATTTGCTAAAGGAACAGGGCTCCTCTAATTTTGTGACAGAACATAGGGCACAAAGGGCCTGTCCTAAGTTCTAGGTGCATCGGTCCCGGAAGGGCTCGAACCCAAATACCATTCATTCATTCCCCGAGGATGGCAGCTGCGCCGCAACATTTGGGAACAAATTCATAGTAAAACACGTAATATGTAAATCTGTACACTTGTTGGTGCCGATAGAGTTTGTAAATCTGAGATACAAATTTTATATTTCTTCTGTTTAACGTCGTGAATTAGTTATCGATAAGGTCTGGAATGAAAAATATAAAGTTGACATTTGTTACATTACGGGTTACTGCATTTTTATTTTAGTTAAACAGCGAGCGGATATTTTATCAGTCCGGGCTATGAAGATCTGCCTAGAATTACACGCAGAGGACAATAACTGGGTTTGCATGTCTTATCGGGTTTTTAGAGTGTAACTTTGTAATGTGAAGGTACGTAACACATCCAGAGACAGCGCAGTCTGTGTGGCGTCTAGGTTATGTGCTGAACATCTGATAAATCCTGGTTCGACTAACGGAAAGAGTAAGAAACCGTTCTCTTCTCCAAAGTGTTCAAACCTCCTATTCACTGTATTTTGTTTTGCGACAGGTCCATAGCTCCTTCCAAGGTGAGTGAGAGCTAGTGTTTCCTCTTTCAAATTCCATTATATTTTCTTTTCCTTAGCCGTTCGGCGCCGAAATTTAATTCCCGGTGCATTCTGCAAAACTGCGTCCTTAAAATACAGGGTATAATTTTTTCACGCAAACATTTATAAAAACAAGCAAACCCCAAGGGAAACCCCCAACAGGGCTGTACAAGAATGGCAATAATTGACCGACGCATATTCAGCGACGTTCAAGAAATGAACGCAGCAACTTGCAACCCATATAAGGATCCTTTGGCCGTACATTGGGGTTAAGGTCATCCAGTAATTTCTTGTTCTTTCCATTTCGTCCGCTCGCCTCGTCTATATTTTCTTCAATAACGGCTTTTACCGAGGCACTCCCTCCGCAAGATGTGACCAGCCAAGCCCCCCCTACGTTCTACTGTACGTAGGAAGTCCGATTCGTCCTCGACTCTGTGTAATACTTCGTTACGCAGTGGACACCGATCACTACTTCTCCAGGATCAGGCCACCGGAACTTGAAGACAGTCTTTCACTCCACTTAGTGCTACGGTTAGGAATGAGTAGAACTACATATACACTCCGCCGCATGCCTTAATGGCGTACATAAGGACGAGTACAAACACTTGTTATAATTCAATTATTATACCAACTAATACACTTATATAAAATTTGTACATTAAAACACTAAAACTGCTCCGACATGTTTCGGTCCTAGAACCATCATCAGGGAGCTGTATTTCTTTGCCTTGCTAAAGTCACATTAAAAGTCACATTAAAACCAGTCATAAATTAACTTCGTTGTACTAGTAGGGTATTGTGGCAGCATGCCTGTAATATAAATTATACCAAGTATTGGTATAATTTATATTACAGGCATGCTGCCACAATACCCTACTAGTACAACGAAGTTATTTATGAGTGGTTTTAATGTGGCTTTTAATATGACTTTAGCAAGGCAAAGAAATACAGCTCCCTGATGATGGTCCTAGGACCGAAACATGTCGGAGCAATTTTAGTGTTTTAATGTATAAATTTTATATAAGTGCATTAGTTGGTATAATACTTGAGTGACTCGAAAACGTGCACGGTCTAACAATGAAAACTTGTTATAAATTTCGGTAATTTCAAATATTTTAGAACGAAAGTAGCGAATGATTAGTTTACTGTTCTTAGTAGAAATTTAAGAAAGGATTAAATGTGGACAAGGCTCGCTACAGTTCAGCTCGGAAGCTGCATTCCTGTTGCCTCGTCTCTAAAACCTTAACAATTCTCACGAGATTTACAATTCACCACAACGGTACTAGAATGACAAATTATAGCGGATGAGATGAGCAGTTCGTGTGGCACGCGTTTAGGAGATTAGAAATGTGTTAGAATGTTAGTCGAAATACGCAAAATTTCGCGACTACTTTCGAGACTGGAACGAAGCTGAAGAAAAATGTCAAGATGGATATTAACGAAATATGGTGGGTGCATCTGTATTTTATTCTTCTGAATCAGAGCTGGAAATAGTGGTGGGTTCTTATGACCATGGTAAAGAACCTTCGCCGTCATAAAATAGGGGATTTCCTTGACCACATGGGCAAATATTACGATTTCAAGGATTCTATTCCATGAAGACAGCAAGCTGCTTTTGTTACTGAACAACCTGTTTCGTATACTGAGCTGCAACCAGCGAATGAGTCAGTGAACTGAAGGTTTGAACTTGCTGGCCGGCAGTTCCTTGTATTGAATTTCTACGCAATTTTTTGCAGACCATTGACTCTTCTGTGCTTGCGTCACTCGACTGGAGCCGCTAATGCTTCAGAATAGAGACGTGTGGTACTTTCGGCAACCCCACGCTTAGATAAGGTTAAGTCAATCATCAGGAGATAGAGGACATGCCAATCAATAACAGGCTACGAGAAAGTTACAAGATTCTGCGAAATATGTTGTACATTGGCTGGGGCCGATTTAGAAATGCGGTACAGCAGTACAGATAATAATTATGTGTTACAGAGGCTGTAGCCTATATAGACGTGTAGTGTGTGACCTGCTATTCAAATTTAGTCAAGACTGGACGGATTTGCGTGAAATTTGATACTCGGGATTTAACGAAACTCCGTCGAGAAACCCCAAACTTGTTCAAAATCTGGCAATATCGGGCACTGTGTCTGAGGTCCTAAGTACGTTATTACTGGTGACAGCAGTAGGAAATATTTTGTCCGTTGACAACAGTGCAAAAGGAAAAAGTCATGGAGTCTCAGTGACAATACTAAAAGATTTTATGTTGTCGACAGTGACACGTAGGTCAACAACAATGCAAATGGAACGCATTGTTGTGTTTCCATATGCGTTCAATAGCAACAGCGGCTCGACGAAAGCGGCATATGTTGCGCCGGACGTACGTACACTGTATCTAGTTTCCTATCTTATTCAAACAGTAGTATAGAGACACGTTGATGTAAGAGAGAGAGAGAGAGAGAGAGAAAAAACACACAAAGAACGGAAGGAACAAAGAATAGACTAAAAGGAAGACAAATGAATAAATAAAGATAAAAAGAAGTAGAGAATAATAAATAATGTAGAAAGCCACAAAGAAGAAATAAGAAAAAAACGAGACAAAAATAAGTAACAAAAAAAAAAAAAAGACAAGGAGAATACGCCTGGAAGAAATAAATGTAGATGCCCTCGAGTTTCAGGGAAGTAGCATGTGCCCCATATCGCCAATTTGAGGGCTCATTTTGCAGCCCACTGCACCATGAAGCTTACTTTCCACTTTCACATTTCACTGCACCATACCCATGAAATTCCAGTGTTAAAAACGTCTGATACTTTCACCTTTAATTGATGCTAATAGTAAATGACAAACGTTGCAAATGGGCAGATCTCCATCAGGTATTCTCATGCCAGAAGATATTTTAGGAAGAAAAACACACGCGTCTCTCCATCTGCCTGTATATTCTATCACAAAACATATTTGAACCTTACGTTTATTGGACCGTACATCATTTTGATAGCTGAATAAAGAGAGACCAAGCCTGCATACGGATACCACACCAGAGTAATACAACCCATGAAATAATTCAACAAATAAGTCGCAAGCTCCTGAGGATGGATGTATTAACATCCGAAACATGTTGAGCATTAAATAATGAAATAATAAAACAAGTGACAGCAAGTTGGTCTCTCTTTATTCAAATATTTGAAGCCTTTCGACAAAATTTGATGCTGATCTTAACTAATATTTTCAGTGACGTTATTTTGGCTCGTATGAGTCTAATGAGTGCTAAATGCTGCTTGGCAGAAATTCCAACCGAATTTTATCTGTTTTTTTTTTCAGAAAATGATATTTTTACCAATACGTCATTCGTCCATAACTTAAAACCCAATTCTTTTTCAAGTCTACGACTTTTATTTGAAACATTTTGCGGTGTTAGGAATATTTAATAAATTATATGTAAGTATTAACTATGAAAATCAAGATTACATCAGAGTAACTACTTAAGAAATAATAGATTTGTTTATTCCAGAAATGAACTCCTAACGAACGCTGAAAATTGCACACAGCTCATAGGAAAGACATTGTCCTGTTTGGAGTTGTGCGACTTCTTTGCTTTTATTAAAAATTTTGTCAAAACTAGTTTTTGAGCGGTGTGAAAGAGACATGAAAAATTAACCCACGATCTGTAAATCGAAGCACAGAGAAAGCAATTGCAGTATCACGGCTGATTTAGGCCTATTGATTATACTAACACTTCAGAAGTTTATTCATGTACTCTTCATGTAACATTATTAGGACTATTAAACTCAAAAGAGTGAGAGATGTAGAACGGATATATTAGGTACGATTGGAAACATTTTGATCAGATAATGTAAGGAGTGTCATCCCCGTTGTGTTAGTTAAAACATAAGGAAACAATTATGCATGGACATGACCGTCATAACACAACATGTTAAACCTTCTGCACTCACACGCCCACCAACTATTCTGTAAACGAGATCTCGTCCCCCTCTACTTACACCAACACTGATGATGTATCATATTATATATTGTGTAGTTTTCTCTGACAATTGTATCCAACCTGACGATGGCCAAAAATAGTATTGGCCGAAACACAAAATTGACATGTTATGTATAATTGACTATATAGTTGTGTTATGACAGTCATGTCCATGCATAATTTTTTCCTTATGTTTGATCAGATAATGTTTACGGGGAAGAGAAAATCTGGAAAATCTATGTATGTACGTAGAAAGACAATACAAAAACGGATTTTAGAGAACCTTTGTATTACAGTGTTGAGAGTAAACAAAGAGCTCAAGAAAGGCAGATTTGTGACGGCGAAGGAAAGGCCAGCTGCAACACGTGCTGTGTCTGTCTGGGTCGGAAGCGGAACTGCTGGCCGCTGAGCAGACCGAGCTCGCTCAGATCCCTTCAGACTTGCGCTCACAAGGTGCCCGTTCGGTGTCAGCAGAGTTTCCAGTCAACCACAGTCAGATTTTTCCGTATTTTTCCTCAGACACTCCAGGAGGCTTGTGGCCACGGGTTTTCAAGTAGGTGCAAATTCAGACGCACCCACTAGGAACTGGCAAAATGTCAAAGACCTACATACATACTGAACAACCGCAAAAAACGCGCGACACCCTACCGCATCCACGTATTTCTTCTGTCGAACCGCAACGGCTGGAAACGGCTGATTTTCAATACTGTATGTGTAAGCAAAGGATTTCCTGCAGTGTTACAGAGGACATTATGTCAAGAAAGTATTGATTTTGTGGTCCTGAAAAGGGTGCTTTTTACGCTTATGCATACATAATACATATATATACACATACATACATACATATACACACGCAGTATACGTATAACAGAGCATCATATACCTATACCACCATATATACATATATATGCTCCAGGACTGGAAACTGCTGCACCCACTGCGTTCATGGTCTGGCCACGGGCCTGTACTCCAGTCCAATACCGGCATAATACCGCGGTGAGGCCAGTACAGCTTCCATCCAAATCCTTTCTAATTCATCATTTATCAGTCATCCTAACACAGCAGGAATACAGTCTAGGATACTGGCAGCGTAATGAAATAACAAATCACGACACGCCAGTCGGTGTCCCATTCACGGAGAGGGGCGACACTTTATAGTTCTACGCACCGTCGACATCAGCTGTAAGCTCAACGCCCTATCCAGTGGGTATCGAGGGCTCATTTCTATAAAATAAGTTACCGGGTCGAAACCTAACTACTCACTTCTATGTAGTTCCCAGATTAAGAATGCGTGGACCTACACCTCCAGGCCCCTTAACGTTGTTTTCATGCCGTGGTGCTTAATTAAGCACATGAACGTCTTTTTGTCTACATCTCGCGCTGATATGGCATCGTGCCGTGAGCTACAAAGCACAATTACTCAGAATTATATCGAATCAAAATTAAGTGCTGTTGAATGAACGCGCAGACAAAGGAATATGTTATCGCTTTCCAGAATAACATGAAGTTATAATTTACCGTACAGGGTAAGTGAGTGGTGTGTAATTGATCACGCCTGATTGTATTGGTGTGATTCAATTTGCATGTAGTATTAAAGGAATTACGTAATCGAGTGTTGTGTTATGCTAACGATATTAATTCACGGCGACAGAGAGGACCTGTTCGGATTACCAAGCTCTGAAACAAAACTGGAGAATGAAAACCACAGGAATATTAAACTTCCAGGAAAATTAGCCATAGAGGCTTTTAACGGGAGAAGAAGTATGGCGCAACTCGGTGCCAGATAAAGGTGAGTGGTCAGTTTCAGAACCCATTCACTTTGACATCGGTTGAAGAACCCGCTGTACGCAATGAATAGAAGGCTGTATATCAGATAATTACGTTTTTAGGCAAATAAAACTCTATAAATATTTTTGGATCCCATTGTTAATATTCTGAGTCACTAAAATACTGGCAATTTGCATGGACAAGAAAATAAAAAATATTTTTGTTTGTGGCCAGGCATAAAAATGAATGACACATATGGAATCGTGTAGGACACAACCTTGTAAGGTCATTAGAAATTTCTCTACATCCTTCTTTTCCACCTTTTGTTTTTATTTTTTTTAGTAGCTCGGTTTTTCACTCTACGTTCTTTGGTCCGGCTTTTGGTAGCCAGAGGCGAAGAGGAGATGCGGATTTGCATGGCAATCACGGATACTGGAAAGGGAGTATAGTTCAATCCAACATCTACCTTCCAAGGAATTTTGTACGAATCGAGAATTTAATAAATTATAATAATAAAACGTACCAAACATCGAACCAAATTTATTCGTTTACCCTTAATACAAAAGCAAAAATACTCAACTTCTTTAAGAACTTTGGTGAAGATAAATCTATAAGAAACTGTAGCCTATCATTTTTAGTATAGTTGTTTCTCAGGATTGCTGGCGTCAGTTACGGACGGTTCATGGCATGCGTTGTAAGTTAATCTGTCAACGTATATTCGGGACCGTTGGTGATAACTAGGAGTGGAGAGATTTAAATGAGAAAACGTTAGCAG
>Ga0136643_10019198_pt1 | contig 10326 bp, 4 predicted proteins | sample TergutLab28metaG_FD_96883 | JGI IMG/M metagenome (GOLD analysis project Ga0136643, IMG submission 96883) | Labiotermes labralis P1 segment gut microbial communities from Petit-Saut dam, French Guiana - Lab288 P1 (version 3) (version 3) | ecosystem: Host-associated > Arthropoda: Insects >... | reverse complement strand
TATTCTGAAGAGTGTGGTTCGACATAAAATTTATTCTGAAGACAGTGGTTGGACTTAAAATTTATTATGAAGACAGCTATTCGATATAAAATTTATTCTGAATACAGTGATTCTACATAAAATATATTCTGAAGACAGTGGTTCGACATAAAATTCTGCAAGATTGTACATAAGACTGAGCTCTTCTTTCAAAATTCACCTACACACGAGGTCATTAAAAGAAACATTTTACAAATGAACATGTAGCCTAACTGCCGTCGACACAGCTTTGTATTAATATTACCGGCAGACGGTTAGACACTGTGGCAACATGCTTCGACCCACATTTATGTCATCGTCAGGCAAATATTTCACATATAATAAATTTCAAGTAAAATATTGGCCTGAATATGACCTAATATGGGTCGAAACATGTTGTCACAGTATATAAAGATCTATCAATAATATTAATAATTAGTTGTGTTGACGGCAGTTAACATGCTTATTGGTTAATACTATAAAACACAAGGGAATTTCTAAGTGGAAATTTAAAACGCCCTTTTAACAAGCGGTAGGTTATGAGGTTCTGACGGAGGTGAACATGAAGACTACTGTCATCTGATATGTGTCGCCGTGTAATTTGGCATAAAGTACAAATATTTCGCAGAAACCTGCCGCTTACTTCTTCAGGGTAAGGGAATTAGCCAAGCGTAAAAATGAAGATATCGATAAACGGAAACTCGTAACTTAATGGGCGAGGAGTTGACGCCTAGTCCGGCCGTCTGGTACAATAAGGCTCTGAGCGAACAAACTTCCGCGAACTGTTTACCCAAAACTCTTAATGACGTAGCATAATGGAGGAGAGTTTTGTCTCATAAATATTAGGTGCTCGCCTAATCAAGAAAGATTCCGTCTTATACGGAGCGGGAAGGCCTGTTTCAGTATTAGAAAAACCTTCCACTGGATACAATTCCAGCAAGCTGAAGTCACTCCATACTCTCGCAGCTTGTACTTTGAGATATCCATATTATCCTCCTACTGTTCCCATGTCTCCCAAGTTTCCTCTTCCCATTAGGTTTTAAACCAAAACTTTTTATGCAGTTCTTGTGCCCACGTGTTCTCTACTCTGAAAAAAATCGAAAACGTGCTTAACCCTTTGCTTTAACAGGACGCCGTAAAGCGTCGCTGGGGACGCGGAAAGGGGGATGTGGAGACCAATTCTTAGTCTCACGATCTGCGCAACCGATTTCCCGGATTTTGTGATAGATTTCTTCCGGAGCCCGTCTGAATTTGGAAAAGAAAAACATCCTCTGACAGTGACGGGAATCACACCCTTGTCTTGCATTTCACAGACAGTAACCTTAGTAGCTGGAGGTTTCCCTAGAATTCCTTAGTTCTTTAGGCAAATACCAAAATAACACTTTAAAACATATTTTCATTCACATAATCGTCCATCATTCTTAGGGGCGTTCGTAAAATGGCGAAGAGCAACTACCGGCTGCGTCATGTCTGTCTTTCTGTCCGTCTGTCCTCATGCAACAACGTCGCTCCCACTAGACGGATTTGCAAGAAATTTGATATATGAGTATTTTTCGAAAATCTATCGAGAACAATCAGTTTTCATTAAAATCTGACAGCAATATCGGGCACTTTACATGAAGGAGTGAATATATCTATGGCAGTATCTGGCTGAGTTCTTCTCAGAATGAGATATATTTTAGAAAAATTGTAGAGAAATAATAAAAAGCTGTAGTGTATATATATATATATATCCAGTCATGAACACAACAATATTACAGTTAGTAGCGATATATAATATACAACTACATGTTTCGGCCCTGTATATAGGCTATGATCAGGTTGTCCAAAGAACTTATTAAGTGACTACACAGTATGTGTGGTAAATTTGGAAGGGGGACGAGATCTCGTCTTACATCATAAATCGTGGGATTAGTAAAAGTTGCCAACAATTATATACTATATACCGCTACTAACTGTAATGTTGTTGTGTTCATGACTGTATGTATATATAGATATATATACTACAGTTTTGTATTATTGACCTGACACAACGGGGGTGACACACCTTAAGATTGTAGAGAAAATCTAAACAAGAGATCGTGCCCTTTATGAGATAATATGTAACAGTATGGTAGAGTCGGACAGGCACAGATGACAACACAATAGAGCGCATGCGATTTGTATGCTGGATAGCTAAGGCTACAGACACACACTCAGAATATGTTACACTCATTGCTTTTCCACGGAAACAATAATTACACGAACGCGCCTTTATGTTATGTCAAACGTAGATTACCCGTCTTGTTCTACAGACAATCGTATCTTCATGAGGACAATTAAAGGGTTAATATGAGACTGCAACTAATCTAATGTCTGAATCTCGGAAGATAAATATTCCTGCGCAGCTAAAGAGTGCTCTAGCACTTCTACGGCTCCGCACTCTTCCAGTGTCTGTTGCCTTCCGTCACTTTAACAATCAACTTGTATAGCGTGCTTCATGATAGCGCGTGACCTGCATTTAGCACAGATTTGCATTACGGCGGATAAGGGAAAGAACGCACGGAATTAGCCTTGCACATGGTGTCCAATAATCAGGACACTGGAACTGTTACAGTGCAGCTGGAACACTTGATGCATTTGCACTTCCTATAAATTTACTCCTTTGTAAGGACTCAAAACGTTACAGATGTAGAGTGAAACAATTGTTGAAACTGGTAGTTAATGTTTATCACATGAAATGCAGTCTAAAAATTAAAGTGAATATTATAGGTAAACGTTACATTAATGAGAAACCTTACAATAGGCGATGCGTACCCAATATTACGAAGAAATTCTTATAATACAAGCCAACAAGATGCATTATTTCTCAACTTTATTTTGGTATAGAACTCTACATGTTTCGGACAGACTTACTGTCCATCATCAGGAGTTTTAATACTGTATTCACAGCAAATGGTATTTATCATAATAATTATGTTGACTGCCTGCAAGAGAGGTTGGGAGTATTATAAAAATATATATTACGATGCACGGTCCTCTGAATGTCAAATTGTGAAGATATTCTAATTCAGGAGACTATGATGGCTGGAAAATACAGCACACATTAAAAGATGGGAAATTTGTACAAAATTTTAACTGCAAAATCGCGAGGCAAAGTTTAGTTGGAAGGTCTATACTTAGAAGGGAGAATAATATTGAAATGGATCTTAAAGAAATAAGAATGGATTAATGGATTTTAATGAGTTCAGATTAGGAACATGAACTGTTGTAAATAGGGCAATTTATCTTTGGTTTCCATAAAAGTTTGGTCCAACATTTTGTGTTCACAATATTCGTTTTGTTACGTGTAAACCTGGTCACTGACCGTAATCTTTTAACTAACGTTTAAAGAACTGCCATAAAAATCTCACGAATTTTGTAGATAATTTTCCGATCCAGTCATTTTCTCAGGCTATAAAGCGTTATAAAAACAGAAACGGTTCTTAATTAGAGATCACAGTTTTATCCTGATATTTTCCTGGAAGTGTCGAGGAAAAACACGAGAATTGTCTCAGGATAGCGCCGAGACTCGAATCGCGCACTCGCGAAATATAAGATGTCCCTTCTTACCATTACACCAAGTTGCCCCACTCTACCCCGACGTCCATAAACGTAAATAATCACTGAAGGGAAAAAAAGTCCAGTTAATTTCTAAATGGCCAATACATAATTTGGCGATAAGATATAATAGGTCCGTGCATTAGACGCAGGGCACTGATAGAGCTGACTCAGTATCAGTTTTTGTGCTGCTTGTATAATTGTCCTTTTTTAACGAAAATCGTCACCGTCTGTGCATTACACGCCGTTCGCGTTGGATGTCACAAGTGGAGACATCTGCTTCATTTCACTGCGAAAAACGGTGAGGTCTGAAATAAGAAGGCGACATGTGCAGAGAAGTAGTTGCCATTGTGCTTACGTAACGTTCTGTCACGCAAATGTGTCCGCTGTCCGTAATACTTCTTATATATGTGACCCTCGGCTCTGTAACGATAAATGAAATAATAAATAGATCCACCAGTACAGTCATTTCCCTCTACTATGGCCATGGGCTTTTTAATCGAAAGAGCAATACTGCTAAGGACGGGCCAACTACCATCTTCAATAAAACACCTTCTTTCCAAAAGCTGACGATGAGATATCAGGCTTCTACCCCGGTACAGTTGAAGCCTTCACTATTCTGAGATGTTATACAACGTAGGTTGGCAGTTGGTCACCGACGTTTCGAGACAAATTATCGGAAACATCTGCAAGCATCAAGCTGTCCGAGAAGAACTGGGAGAACGGGTGGACGAGTAAATGGGCGAGGGTGAAAGGTGACTGGTTCTTGGCGAAATTAGGAAGCTGTACTACTTCGCCGTTGAAGATGGATGCGATGTTTTCCCGTAGTGTCGGTAACCAACCACAACCTACACCGCGTATACCTGCCTTATGAGTGTTCGGAGATCCGATAAATTATAGTGAATATCACAGGGCGTTTAATATTTTTATAAGCAGTAACTTCCTTCAGCAGCCGATATCAATGGCCGCGCGGTCTAAGACGTAGGACTGCGACCGCTCGCCTGCTGAGATTGTGGGTTCGAATCCCACTGGCGGCATGGATGTCTGTCTGTTGTGAGTGTTGTGTGTTGTCAGGTAGAGGTCTCTGCGACGAGCTGATTGCTCGTCCAGAGGAGTCCTACCGACTGTGCCGCGTCGTTGTGTGTGATCTAGAAACCTCGTGAATGAGGAGGCCCTGGCCCACTGGGGGCTGTTGCGCCAAAAAAAAACTTCACTATTGCCGGTAAGGCACCCCCGGTCTGACGACGACAGCATTTCCATATTCCTAATATTAAAAATATCTTTCATTCCACAAGCAGTGGATACTGCCGCTAGGTAACGGAATTAACATTCGTCAAGCATTTGAACAGAGTCAGCCTTCTAACGCCATGTCCGAAAAGCTATCTTTGTGCGTGGCATTGCATTGCATGTTAGGCTGGTGTCACGCTGTTGGCCTGGTCTTCACGTAAAACGGTCTGTCGATACACGGTAGGTAGAAGTCTCCCGACCTCTAACCCATATGATAATGGCCCAGATACCTCAATCAGTAAAGTCGCTGAAGACAAGCTGCATTATCGGGGTTTGATTCCCGGATGCGGCAATCTACAGGGAGAATAATCGTTCTTCAGAAACTGTGTTGCAGATGGTCAAGAAATTCCTCCCCTTTCGTGGAACGTGAATATTCATCATAACTTTTACAACAATCCGCCACTGAGCTCTGTTCTGAGACAGACGAGTCCAGTCCACAGCCTAAAATCGGTTTTCTTTATGATTAGTTTGATATCCTCCCTAGATATTCCTGTTCTATCCATAACAGGTGTGGGTCGGGTAGCTCAGTCAGTATAGCGACTGACTATGGGCTGGACGATCCGGGATCGAATCCCGGTGGGGTCGAGATTTTCCACCCGTCCAGACCGGTCCTGGGGCCCACCCAGCCTCCTGTACAATGGGTATTGTGTCTTTCCCGGCGGTAAAGTGCGGCCGGGGCGTGCTGCTGACCACTCACCCCCTTCTAGTGCCGCGGTCATGGAAGAGTAGCGCTATACCTGTGCCCACCCTCTGGGCCACACCGGGCCTGTAACGGGATCACTTTACTCACTACAGGTTTTGCTGCTGAAGTTGTGTTTTCATTTCTCATCTCCGACATGCATTTTCTCTGTTGACAGTTTTCATCAAGACATCTTTACATGCACTAATCCTCGTTCGTGTAATACTCATAATGTGTATCTATACTTCAATCACAAACAACACCACCACCATCAATTATCGTTTGGCGTAAACAATCGCAAGGAACTTGCTTTTTGTGTGACTGGAGTATAGATACAAATTATTTAATTAAATACTTGTGAAGCTTTAAATTTTGAAGCTGAAGACCATGGCAGTTATTTTAGTATCATTACGCCACATTAGGGCAGATAAAATCAACAAGCCAAGGCGCGTTGCTTAGCGACTAGAATAACATTTTGCCGTTGCTAAGCACACAGGCGTACTCGTTTAAACAGCGAGGGACGTCATTCGTACGAGCTGACAGCATCAAAATAGCTGTCATGGTGCAAACAAAGTTAGGAGGTCACTAGTGTGAACAGCTGAGGGAAAAGCAATTAATTATGCTATTAACATGTAGGCCTACTCAGATATCAAATTTCGTGAAAAACAATCCACTGTAACCGAGCTGTTCCATGCGGGCAGACGGACGCACATAACGAAGCTGACCTTTGCTTTTCGCTATTTATGCGAACGCACTTAATGAGATATACATCGTAGTCTGTTTTCAATTCTCGACCTTACGATTTTACTCAGTTCAAGCGTGTCAGTTCGGTAGTGCTATGTTAAACAGTATATGCAATTTTATACTCACTGGACGCTACAAAACCTACGGATTTGAGCAAGCGTATTTATAGTGACTAACACCAGTGGGGCAGAGTCCTTTAGAAGCTGACGGTCAAGAAGACATTCAAATAAAAGTGTCTGTTTTCGGAAACCGAAGGTCCATTGCTGTGTTCATGAAATCCTTTTACTGGCCCGTACATTCGGCCTGATAAATCGACAAATCTATTTAATTCAGATCCACCTACGTCAGGATCTACAGATTAGCCCTAATCTGTAGGTCCTGACATACCAAGTACAGTGAAACATGTGCTAAACGGAATCTTGGAATAATAAAACTTGTCTTTAGAGGAAAACGTTTACAATCCCGAGGATCCAAATTTCAGTTGCGTGTATTAACCCTTTAAAGACGAAACGCAGACCCAGTCCGTATCGCGCAATAAACACTCTTCATCTCGGTTATAAAAACCACTCAATTTATGGTGTGAGTGGTACAAGTCGCTGTTTGTTCTCAGATAAATGCAAAACACATAAATATAGCGTGGGAAGAGCGTACAGTTGTTGGATGTTAAACTGGTGGTGCATCACGTAATCAGGAAGTTTTTAAAGGTTAAATGAAACTGCCTGCAGTGACAAAAAAAAATAAGTCTTCTTGCATTTCCGTTACAGGCAGGTTTAACTCCATTAAATTTTGTTTTGAGCTACTCATCTTGTAATATACTTCCCAAGAATTCAACGAAGTCCGAGACCCATTGTTACAATTATTAACTGCTTACACGTCGCGGTAATGGTTTATCCGGCTCAAGCCACCTCGCATTCTGGGAATACAAGCCTTAAACATAGCTGTAAAAATATTATTGAATGGCTTATATCTGGAGGCCATATTTACCTTCTGCATTACAAGTAGAAATAGGCCAACCTTTTGTGCCTGATAAATTGCTGACGTTAATAGGAACAGAATTATCGACCGGCAGATAAAACATAACACGCATATATAAACATGGGCAATAAAATTCGTCCCACACGGCGCAATGCTAAGCTGGAACCAACTGCTTCTTGTTAGACAATATGGAGCCCCACCTCCACTACTCATGAAACTTTCAGTGTAATATCAGTGCAATTAAGAATAGTTGTTTTCCACGTATGAGCTGTGTGGACATAGTCTATAATTCTTGGTTGATAAAATCATAATACGTAAAAAGCTATGCCATGCAAACGGTTACTGATCGATGGGATATAGCAGTGAGCAGCTAGTCTGGTACCTTGGGGAGAAACAGTCTGAATATCCTTCACATTTTCGGGTGTACTGACAGGATTTTAGAGACAACTCAGGATCTAAATGAGAATGTTGAGGTAGTACCTTGAACTAAACCGTGACAGTCTCCTTCAAAATTCCTGCCGCATCATACTCAGTCCCATTCGGTACAGCATAACCTCTGAAGTAGATAGAGAATCTCTAAATAACTCAGTAACTTCCAACGTACTTGTATTAACTGTAATGTATTACAAATCTATGTGACATATTTTTTTCTCACGGCTCTGCAGCCCTAGTGGGTCTAGGCCTCCTCTGTGACTTTCATCGATCCAATTTAAACACACCACACTCGGTATGACTCCTCTGGACGAGTAATCGGCCCATGGCTGACGCCTCTACCTGACAACACACAACACTCGGAACACACCATCCATGTATCCGGCGCGATTCGAACCCGCAATCCCGCCAAGCAAGCGGTCGCAGATCCACGCCTTAGACCGTCCGACCATTGCGATCGGCTCCGTGCAAATGCTTATTCATATTTCGTTCTTATTCCATAATCGTGAAGAGCAACTTCTCACCAAACCGTTTTTATTTTACTTCTTCAGTGCATTGTGCGTCCACATCAGAGGGTACACATGGTCAGCGTCTATATCATGCATTATGCAAATGTTACTACACGAGTTTATTTATTTATTTGTTTGTTTATCTATGTGCCATGATCCAAATGATTGTTTGCCGGCCTTTCACCGCGGAGAACCTGGTTTGATGTCAGGCCAAGAAACGTGTGATTTGTGACGGAAAAAGTGGCAATAGGACAGGCTTTCTTCCGAGTAACTCGGTTTTCCCCTGTCAGTATCATTTCCCCTGTCGGCATCATTTCCCCTGTCAGCATCATTTCCCCTGTCAGTTTCATCTCCCCTGTCAGTATCATTTCCCCTGTCAACATCATTTCCCCTGTCAACATCATTTCCCCTGTCAACATCATTTCACCAATGCCCCATACCCACATTTCAATCATAAAATACACACGCTACATAATCTTAGTAAATGACAGCGTCGTTAAATGAAACACTTCTCTTCCTTCTCTATTTATTCTAGGGCCCAACAGCCCAGTTCGGTCCTAGGCCGCCTCCGTGTTTAGGTTTATATGCCACACACACACACACACACACACACACACATGCGCGCGCAGCCGATAGGACTCCTCTCAACGCGTGATCGGCTCGTCGCATAGGTCGTTAACACAATACACAAGAAGAAAAGGAAAAGAAAATCCATCTCCTCAGCGATACTTGAACCCGCGATCCCAGCAATCAAGCGACTGCACAGCCACCTGTATCGGCCCATTCTATATATATATATATATATATATATATATATATCTGCTGTTTACCGAACAGCGCTACCAGTACCTTGCGCCTGTAACGTCGAACGGTAGGCGACCAGTACATAAACATGTGGATGAGAGAAGAACCAGAGTTAATTGAATCTGCCTAACTATTCCGACATTAATTAGGAGGGACTCAGGAAAAATATGAAAAATCGTAGTAAAGATAAGGAGATTTTGGATCGAGATTAAAACTGACCACCTCCCAATATAAGTCAGAATTGTTACCAAATCTTTCAGCTGGACTGACGCAAGATTTTATAAAATCAGTCACTATTTTGCTGATGACGTAGAGCATGTTATCACAATATAAGCCCAACACAAACTATGGTAGGGATAGGAGTGACGAATCAATAGTTACAGGAATAGAGTTCCGGTCTATGATGTGATAGCACTGCATCTAGTGTAGCAGATTGCTAAGTTTTAGGTCTGGGGTCGGTAACAAAGTATACCCACTGCAAGCCAACACACAGCACTTATTATCTGAAACATGACAGATAATGACGTTTCCTGTGTTACACAATTCCCTTAGAAGCCATCACGCCTCAGCCGCACAGCCCTTCTCGTGCGCCTATGTATAGTCCAATATTATGTTTATTCTTCTGAACAATACGCTCTTCGTTATTTTACAAGGTCATGCCGACTATCTTCAGTAGCAGTAAAATACGTGTTTACTGACTAGTACAGCTTACTATGGATAAACCGCAAATAATTTATTTATATTGTCTGTAATAAGTTCTTCATAGTACCTAGAGGGCGTGTCTGGGAAAGGATACAATACGTGATAAAATCGATAAAATAACAACAGATACTGTACGGTGCGTTCTGAACGCTCGCAATCCGATATACAAGTAAGACTCCCGGCAACAGAGTTCCACATAAGTTTCGTTTTTTGTCCCCCTCAGCTGCTACAATTTCCCACCAAGTGTTTGCCTTGTATCTTCAATGGTTTCGCACTATACTGAAGTACCTGCTAGCCCTGTGGCCACGTTTGCAGTTCCCAGCACCGACATTTTTATATCATGTTTATTAACAGCCACAGTCGACTTTGAAACTCCTAGTGAGCCCACACGCTGCTGTAGGCAGTTAGCTATATCCCGGATACTCGACTTTGGAACTCCTAGGGAGCCCATATGCCTGCCATAGGCAGTTAGCTATATCCCGGATACTCGACTTTGGAACTCCTAGGGAGCCCACATGCCTGCCATAGGCAGTTAGCTATATCCCGGATACTCGACTTTGGAACTCCTAGGGAACCCACATGCCTGCCATAGGCAGT
>Ga0136643_10019196_pt1 | contig 10327 bp, 4 predicted proteins | sample TergutLab28metaG_FD_96883 | JGI IMG/M metagenome (GOLD analysis project Ga0136643, IMG submission 96883) | Labiotermes labralis P1 segment gut microbial communities from Petit-Saut dam, French Guiana - Lab288 P1 (version 3) (version 3) | ecosystem: Host-associated > Arthropoda: Insects >... | reverse complement strand
CTGATGATGGTCCTAGGACCGAAACATGTCAGAGCGTTTTTAATGTTTTAATGTGTAAATTTTATATATGTGCAGTAGTTGGTATAATAATTGAGTAACTCAACAACATGCACGGTGTAACAATGAAAATAAATACTGAAATTATACTGTATATAAAACTAGTGGGTATCTTAGTCAGAATCATGTCAGTTTGATCAGAATCAGTGCCAATAACCTTCAAGGCACTGCATTACAATATAAGGCACTTGGCTTAGAACTGTTTAACCTTCAATGCATATGATAAAATAGAAAAAAGGATACTCAATTAAAAGGTCTACGAACATCAAGCTCATATTGCACCACAAAGAATTATTGCAAAATCAACCCTTTCTGTGCTACTTAAAAAAAAACAGAGTAATACAACAAATGGCAAAGGCATTCAGTGCATGTAAAACCTAGCACCAAATGGGTTAAATCACATACACAATTTGAGTAAGTACATTTCTGTACAGGTAACAAATGGAACTTACATGTACTTTGTGGGAAATTTAAGAACAAATAATCACAAAATATAATATATAATATAAACAGTATACAGCAAATCACTCCTTTAACAATAATATTTTCTTATTTATACATTATAAACCACAATATCCAAGCGGTACTTCTGCCAAATATCAGCGAATACTTGAGGCCAGATATAAACTGCACAATTTATACAAATCAAGGCAACATTACTCTTCTACAGTATAAACTTGAATACGGTCATGCTCGTCCAAAGATATGACTGCAGAACCCGATGCGATGTGAAGTATTGCACCTCACACACTATTTGATAGGGACAGGGAGGCACAACTCAGTGAAGGACACAGTACCTTGCACAGAAAAGGAGGGACAGAAGTAACTGGCATTTATATTCAGCCCACGGATGGATGTCCAATAGCACCCTGCTCTCTAATTACTCTTGCATTCCCCTACAAATCCAAACTGCTGGAGGATCATGAAGGTTATCACTACCAACTCAACAGCTGGAAGAGTTAATGGGAATACAGAAGGCTGGAGGGTAGTGTAACAGTTTAAGAAAGATGTGAATGGTTCATTCCATGGGACCCCTTTCTGTGGCCTTACTACAACTGTGCAGCATACAGCAGCACATCATTCAGGTTTGAAAAATAATGTGTAAAATTGGAACGCAATGTAATGAATGATGCGTCTGATGATAGTACAGCAGTACCAAGAGGCACAACATAATACAGTAATAACAAAGTTGTACTTGACTGAAATATGTTGTATACAGTCGAACACAGCACACAATATCGTAAACTCCATGTCACCACCAATACGTCTTACACATGTGTACCTCAAAGGACTACTAAAATCATTTGATTTGCAAATAATTTTAAACTGCCATGTGTGCATGCACACATGCAAATCAAATAATAGTTACATGACACGCCTGACGTAATTTTGCATAGACCACGACGGCATCCCACCATCTACAGATGCAATTCCCTAAAGGAACATCACATGAATTGGAAAGAAAGCGGCCCTGAGCCAAAGATCCGTGTTATCAAAAGTGACAAATATGCCGGTTTAAGAGTCACACACGTATTAGCACATGGGAATGGGACTATGGAACGGTGCCATACGGTACAATGTTGTAGACAGTAACAAGAGGTCTGTAAGTGTGTCTCTAACTCAGGTTCTGGTTTCCTACTGCAAATTTTGGCGCAATATGTGTACATGAGCACTGTGCACACCTCTCCCTAGACAATACACAATCTAAGGATAACACAAACTGAATGACTGGGTTCACCACACATGCATGACACAGATGTCCGCAACCAGGCACAAATTCAAGGAAAACACTGCAATATGAGTAAGATATTTGCAAGTGAGTTTCACAGGTAACAAAGTAGTATTAAAATTGTTTTCACACAAACATTTCAAGCACACGTGCATGCACGAACACACACACAAACACAATGGACTGTTGCTCAACCAATCTAAATATCACTGGTTCATACAGAGACAGCAAATAGATAAAATGTAATAAACATGCAGCAGTGTGTGAATAACCATCTGGGCTACTGCTAAGAACAACAGTGACTGACTTACCAATTACAGACACAATAATCATTGGCGTCTGGTTCTTTCTTGGTTTTTTTTTGAGGGGGGGGGGGAGACTTGTGTCCATTGCCCTTTTGAATATAACATTAGTGTAACTACAAAAGTTACCCAGGACACTGCACTGCACTCACAGTACTTCTCGCCTCACAAGATGCTACAAGTTGAAACACAGGCCCTATAATTATGACAGGCTGATGAACTCTGTACAATTTGACCTTCCAGTCTATGTGCATAGGATGATTTTTTGGGGGACATTTTCCAGGCTTAATAAACAGTTGTAAGGTATGAAATTCTCTATACATATAAACAAGTATTACCACAATAACAATACTGTCTCACATATTCCATGGCCTCATCACTACACTTCATTCATGATGGCACAGAGGGAAGAATTTCAATATATGGCACGCTGAATTCTGTCTTTGGCATATTGGAGTAACATAAAACACACACAGTCAAAACCAGTTTTAATGACATCAGTTTATGTGTCACCTGGTTTATAGTGTCATACTCTGTGGTACCAATTAATTTGTCATTGTTAACCACATCATATTACTCAGAGAAGTACTCATTTATTACAACACAAAATACCCCTTTCATGATGTTATGAGTTTGACTACATGTGTGTGTATGTATACATACATAATATAATACATAAAGCAATATAAAATTTTATGAATACCATAATAAAAACATGTACTACTGCACATGAAGATTGTGCATCATGAGAACACTCACAAACCCACCTATACTCTGCCTAACATACTAGAGCCCACAGCTATACACGGGCCTCACATAACCAACATCTGGGCCTCATACAATACAGTAATAAAACCAACATTAAATGTCTTAAAAGAGAAGATTCTTTTCTTCCACACACATTAACAACACTCACGGCCAATCAACTACAGATATTAATACATTTTGCAGCAAGATGTAAAGTAAATTCAATACTGACACTCAAAACAACCACAATGAAAAATGATGACTACAGAACAAATTCCTGAAATACCTATCCTGTTTAATCCACTTCTCAATATCAAATAGTAAAATTAATGATATCCAACGTGTAGCAAACCTCCCACGTGGTTCGGCCTTTTAGGGCCATCTTCAGGGACGTATCTGACCAAAAAAATACATTAATGGTTACATATAACATAGAAAAAATGTGCACATCTATGTTGCGGCTAGCCATTAATACATTTTTTTTGTTGAACACCTCCCTGAAGATGGACAAAAAAAGGTCGAAACATGTAGGAAGTTGACCACACGTTGCATATCACTGTATATAATTACAGTGCAGCTGCCGGTATGTTTGTTTGTGTTGTGGTGGTGGTGTGTGTGTGTGTGTGTGTGTGTGTGTGTGTGTGTGTGTGTGTGTGTGTGTTTGTTTGATTGTTTGTTTGTTTGTTTGTTTGTGTTTGTGTGTGTTGTGACTTATCTTACTGCATGGACCATTAATAATTTTCGAGTACTTCACTCTGTTCATAACAAACACTCTCCAAATCTCCAGCTGTTACTTGAAGCATGTATTTTCACACAGTTTTGAAACATAGTCTCCTGATGGACAATGAAAAATATAACCATTAAAATATTCATACTCAGTTGGAGCAGTCTGACAAGGCAAAACAAAAAAGTTTTTTTTATCAAAATTACACAACTTGTTTTATATATATATATTAAAGTGAGACATTTGCTAATATCCATATATTTACCGAAGTAAAATTCCCTTCAATTTTTCAAACTTCCCTCTGACACACTGATACAAACTATCCTGGCCACGGGAGTGAGGGCAAGCACAAACAGCACTGCAGCTCACAGCTGCCTATATTTAGCATATCCTAAAATATAACCACTAGTATTCTCCAGAAAATGCTCACATTAAGGTTCTATTAAGCAGCAAATTGCTTTGTGCATACAAGCAACAGCCCACAAGTCCACTTCTGTAAGAAGAACTGTTTATAAACATGGAAAGCTGGTACTAATAAGATGTCGGCAACAAGCAGCACTACACGAACAGAACATGTTATAAAAGCATATGATTCTGCAACAAGCACATCACCAATGAAGAAGACAGCTTGATAATTCTACGACAAAGGTTCTGAATGGAAGGGCACGCAGAAGGATTGAAGGGTACATATCATAAATGATAGGGGGGCTAAAGTTGTATAAAACATAAATAGCAGAGTTAAAAAAATGCACATATATGTACGGTCATTCTTACTGGTGTGTAAGTCACCAGGCTCTGACCAGCAATATCAAAGCCACCTTTATTGCTTCTTTTATGGCCCCCACAAACCTGAAAATCTGTTTGAAACTTGTGCTGTACATGCCACATAACCAAAGCATATGTGTCACTGGTGGCTGTGCACCTTCCCAGTCGTTAGGACACAAAACAAATCTTCAAAGTGTGCATTAAAAGACACCGAAGTGACGCCACAGCACTCCAAATCCAACAAAAGAAACGCAGGATTATTGGAATATGTTGGTAAGTACATCGGTGTCTTTTGTGCTGTAAGAGAGAGAAACTGATGGGCACTAAATAAAATTACTGCTAATAAAAGCAATGTTACTTACATGTATGTTACTTCCACTACACTCTCCAACCTCTTCTTTGCACACCAAACAAGTTAAAAACCAAACACCAAACCCTAGTTAGCTGGTGATAATACAACTTCCTACACATACTGAAATGCCTAAACCGGCATGGACGTGATATGAATTTCATGGAACAAGTTAATAGCAAATGTTACTCGTACCTCTGCAAATTAGGCCATTTCTGCCACACACACTATGATTCCTTTGAAGTTTAAAGGCAATTCAGTGATTACCCTCATAGCAAGACTAAAATGCTATTCAGATGGGTGTGACTGATTTCACGTTTATTCATTCTTATCTTGCTGATGCCAGTATGGCAAGTCTAATGGTCAGTCTCATAGCCATGATCCACCTTACAGGACCAATGTAATCTATAAGATGAATCATCATCAACGAAGTACAAGAGCATTGCTCATTAAAGTCACTGTCCATGTTCTAGACCAGTGCTTTACAAACTTTTCTTCTTGTGTACCACAGTCACAATACAAAATATGTACACATACCACAGACACAAAACGAACCATGTAGTACATGCAACACTAGGTACAGGAAATATTAATTTCTATTTTCAAAATACTGGTCTTCCAGGATGTTTCACTGGCTGCCAGGTTTGAAGTCTTCAAACAAGCTAACCATCAGAACAACAATGCTATGGAAACCTCAGATTTTGCAGTTGCTATTTCTGTAATTTAATGTGACCAGACAAGAGAGAAAAATCTCTATTTATATTCCAACAATGAAACAGTATCTTGGTGTATGCTTTAAATGTCTGTCTCTAAGTTCAAGGCATTTTAAAAAAAAAATTAATAGTGCAATTAACATTTCCAAATTTTAATTACTGAAAAAAAAATCCTAAATTTCTTCATGTACCACCAGGCGACTGTACGCGTACCACTGTTTAAAAAGCGCTGTTCCAGACCAGCAGTGATGCACTACTTTAATTTAGGTTTCTAAACTACAGTGACTTGAAGATTCCTGAGTAGAAACGCATCAGAAATGGGTACTCTGCCAAAAAGCACAAATCATTAACCTCTTAGTAGTACTGCCAATACATTTCAAAATGATCTGAAACTTGGACTGTTTTATAAGAGGTGCTGAATGTGAACATTTCCTGTGCAAATGTATGAGCGAAGAGGTTTAATGGTGGCAACAACAGGTGCAGGCTGAGGGATGCAAGCTTCAACCTGAATTTTGCTAGACAGAATTAGCTCAAGTTCTTGGCAGCATTCAAGTTTTCTATCATCCAGTGTTGTTTGCCAACTCTAATTATTTCTTTTTCTCTCCCTGATGCTGTTGTTTTCCTTGAATCTAAGGAAAATAGGATGGGCCTCGTCTTTGATTACGAACCTCTCACATAAACCAAGTCTTAACAACTCACTATAATGAATTTACATGTACTGTCTCCATAAGCAAGCTGCCACAGTGATGTGACGAAAGTCCTATGGTGTTAGAGCTGCACACGACGACAGTAGTAACCCAGAGATTTACACATCTCACACAAATGTTGAGGATGAACTTTTGATTGATCAGACACATCGAGTCCATCTGGTTTCTCCAACGGACGCTGTAAATGGGAACAAACAATAAGCACTGGGTCTTAGTCATTTGAAAAGACCAGTATCAGATTTTATTGTAGTCTGAACAGTTGCTGTATCCATGTTTCTGATTTGCATAAGAAACCTGAATACTAACAGAGACACAAAGGAAATAAACATTTCTAAAAAATTTTAGGCCCAGTATAAGACAATGAAAGAGAAAATTGCAGAATATTAACAAATAAGGACATTTATGCAATAATTTAAAACCCCATTATAACAGAGACAATAAGGTTAAATAGGTTATGTTTGTTTGGGCATGTAGACAGAATGGAAGAAAACAGAATTCTTAAAAAAGTATTATATATGAATTTGGAAACAACAAGGCTGAGAAGCAGACCAAGAAACTGATGGCAAGATGAAGTGAAGTAGGATGGAAAACTAGATGGTGGAAAAGGGCAGAAGGAAAGGGTATATAACAGAGAGGAATGGAAGAAATTCCTGTGAACTGCAAGCAATCATCGCATTCTGCACATGTGAATGGAATGAATGAATGAAAGTTACTGTAATAAATTGTGCTTCAGTGACCTCATATTGCAGTTATTTAGTCCCAAAAGTCACCTTTTCATGCAGCAGTTGTTTCTCAATTACAGGCTTGCATTGGCTTGCTGACAGATATTCTGTCCAGAGCGCTGGATTCTAAACCAAGCCACTTTTTTCTCCACACAGGAATCTCAGCACATTTATAAAAAGGCCACATCCTCTCCATCAGTCTTTAGAATGTTAACATAAGAACACAAATTAAACTAACCAAATAACTTCTTATATAATAAAACCAACTAGATACACTAATTTCTCAAATTTATTTTTGAAATAAAATTCCACATGTTTCAGACAATTCCTCTGTCCATCATCAGGAGTTTTTCACTGTATACACAACAATGGTGTATGTCATACAGGTTTGCTGACAACTTGCGAGCAGGTTCAGGACGGAGCTGATCCGTCATGTAGAGTTTTATTCCAAAAATAAATCTGAGAAATTAGTGTATCTAGTTGGTTTTATTATAAGAATTTATCACCATGCACGGTCAACAGAACGTCAAATTAACCACATAACATTTTTAGGAACATGAAAATTTTCACACTAAATGCGTATTTACTGCAACTGATCAACCTTACATATAAGCTTAAAGAGACCCCATTTTACTGTGGCCACTGATACCAAATATCCACCAAATGGGGTGTAATGCTGATAAATACATACACCATGAAGAATGTTATTCCAAAATATGATTAGTTGGTCATCGTTTATCACACATCCCACTACCAAAGTAAGTCAGAACATCAACTGATGATATGCAAGGTTATGACAGTTGGTGTGCATCAACTTGGCAGAGTATTCAGCAAATCTCTTACAGTTTTTGGTAAATAGGGCCATTTAACTGAAATGACAATATTTTGGCTTTCTGTTACTTAATCTGTGGCACCCCAACATAACGAAAACATGCTAGAGTATAAATACTTCGTTTTATTGTCAAAAAACACATATATTGGGTGCCAGGTGACCGGATGACTAAATTTTGCATGCTGGTGTCTGATAATGGAGGGTCTTTGGTACAGAATCTGCTCCATCAGTCTTCCTTGCATCTGGAATTTTGTGGTGGCCCCTACAGTTCTGTGGGCCGGGTAGCGTAGTCAGTATAGCGAATGGCTACGGGCTGGACGGTCCGGGGATCGAATCCCGGTGGGGACGAGATTTTCCATACCTGTCCAGCCTCCTATACAATGGGTACCGGGTCTTTCCCGGGGGTAAAGAGCGGCCAGGGCGTGACGTTGACCCCTCACCCCTTCTAGTGCCGTGGTAAAGAAAGAGTAGAGCTATACCTCTACTCCCCCTATGGGCCGTATGGCCTGTACAGAGCCTCAGAGCCTGTACAACGGTGCACTTTATCTTTACCTATACCTCTACTCCCCTTATGAGCCGTACAGCCTGTACAGAGCCTCAGTGCCTGTACAACGGTGCACTTTACCTTTACCTATACCTCTACTCTCCCTATAGGCCGTACGGCCTGTACAGAGCCTCAGTGCCTGTACAACGGTGCACTTTACCTTTTTTACCCTACAGTTTTGGAAAATCTGTCTCAGAACATTCCTGTCAAACTACAATGCACTCATTGTAACGGTTACCTTTCTCGGTAATGTCACATATGATATCTTCCCTGATTAATAACAGTATCGCAGATGTGACGTATCATTTTCATGTTTACAGTGAAATTTTATTCTTGGTCCATCATACATTGTACACAAAATGTTACCACCTTTGGATTAATTACCTGGACTATTTAATCCAGCGGCGCAGGCCGGGGGGGGGGGCTGCCAGGCTGCACCCCACCCCAAACCGAAATTTAAAAAAAAAAAAATTTGAAGACAGAGTGACAACAAACGTTTTATATGATTTACTCGTCAGCTGAAATCGGCCACTGAGATCGGCCGACGGCTAGTAAATTAGAATTTTGAAAAAATACGTTAATAAAATTAAAACCAAAAACTAGAAGATCAGACACTGTGATTGACTGACAGAATGCGTGGTCTTATTTGTATGTACACAAATGCACACATTGTAAGTCATACTTACGGCATAATTTTTATAATATAATTTTGAAAATCAAAAATAAATTATGTATAGCCACAGGGTCAGTCTGGGCCCTCTCCCCCCCCCAAAAAAATGAAAAATTCTGGGTGCCACTTGGCTGAAACCCTAAAACACACCTGTAATTGTGCACCGATTCTCCAAGTGCAACAATTTCTAACCGTCCCACAGAACACAAGCAATATGGCGACAGCCATGAAAACCCATAACATCTTTGTAAAGGTTAATAAAGGGCCTTTCACCGCGATATTGCCAGCTAAAGGCGCGCTGTTTACGTCACACTTTCAGGCGCGTTCGCAAGATTGCGAAAAACGATTATTACCTTCGTCATTTCTATCAGTCCGTCTCTCCGTCCGCACGTAACAAGTCGGAGGAACTGGACGGATTTTCATGAAATCTGATACTTAAGTTATTTGAAAATCTTTCGAGAAAATTCAAATTTCATTAAAATCTGACAAACTAACGGGTATTTTACATGAAAAACCTATATATTTTGATGATAATATCCCGCTGAATTCTTCTCAGAACGAGAAACGTTCCAGAAAAAATTTGTACACAATATCAGAACACACAGACTACGTAAGTAACAATCTAACACAACATAATTTCATTCAGTGAACTACAAGTACACTACCATGTCTAGATCTGAGACAATGATCAGGTGTACTAATAGAAATATACCCACATGTGAAGATATCTAGCAATATGTGTCAAGAAGATGGGGCATCCCCACCGGGGGCTTCCCCCCCCCCCTTTTGTTCCCCCAACTGTTGTCATGTAGAGAACTTCCATACGATAATATAATATGTGTGAACAAAACTTAAAATTTTGTAAAAATTACCTCTCTTCTGATTTCCATTTTCATGAGGGAAGCAGATTTATAAAATATGAGATACAAAATAAACAGACCAGGTGACATACGCAGCCACACCACCATTTTAACTATAATGATGTACTTTAATCAGCTGTTTCAACACTGTTACTTTAGCAAGCTCACACAGTACGCTCCCTGATGATGGTGGTAACACCTAAATATGTTGGAGCTGTTTTGATGTAAATTTTAATCATCCTTTTAAAACAATTCTCTTGTGCATCAGTTGGTAACAAAAAAAGAAACTTTGATCCTACTTCGAAGTTCTGGAGCATGATCAGAAATCTCCCCATGTTCGACACATTTTTCTACTCACGTCAAGAAATCCCACATCATAAAATCGCTAACGTTTATAAAATTTTTAGTTTTTTTCCACACATATTCTATTAAAAAGGTAAAGTGATCCCGTTACAGGCCCGGTGTGGCCCAGAGGGTGGGTAGAGGTATAGCTCTACTGTTACAGGCCGGTGTGGCCCAGAGGGTGGGTACAGGTATAGCTCTACTGTTACAGGCCGGTGTGGCCCAGAGGGTGGGTACAGGTATAGCTCTACTGTTACAGGCCGG
>Ga0136643_10019195_pt1 | contig 10327 bp, 7 predicted proteins | sample TergutLab28metaG_FD_96883 | JGI IMG/M metagenome (GOLD analysis project Ga0136643, IMG submission 96883) | Labiotermes labralis P1 segment gut microbial communities from Petit-Saut dam, French Guiana - Lab288 P1 (version 3) (version 3) | ecosystem: Host-associated > Arthropoda: Insects >... | reverse complement strand
CTCCTCACCCATACGCGCCACATGCCCAGCCCATCTCATTCTTCTCGATTTTATCACCCGCACAATATTGGGTGAGGAGTACAAATCATTTAGCTCCTCGTTATACAATCTCCTCCATTCCCCAGTTACCTCGTCCCTTCTAGGTCCAAATATTCTCCTCCACACCATGTTTTGAAACACCCTCAGCTTCCTTTCCTCCCGCAGTGTAAGCGACCAAGTTTCACACCCATACAAAACAACAGACAAAATTATAGTTACATATATCTTGATCCGGATGCAGGCTTCAGCCTGCATCCAGATACCACACCACCCCAACCAAACCACAACGTAACACCAACACACATCGAACCAGAGCAATACAACCCATGAAATAACTCAACAAATAAGTTGCAAGCTCCTGAGGATGGATGTACTAACATCCTAAACATGTTGAGTATTAAATAATGAAATAAAAAAGCAAGTGACATCAAGTTGGTCTCTCTTTATTCAACAAATCCCTTGCCATTGATGCATGAAAAATTGGTCTAGCATAGACAGTATTTGTATTCTACAGATTTCTTACTGTTTCCTTTCTTGTCCTCAGAACATCAGAAAAAATCATGAGTCACAACTCCAACACTGAGGGCTACCAACAAGTGACTGTAAAATCTGAGCTCATTAGTCACTCATCTGTCATGTAAAGGAGCTAGTATCAACACTGTTGCAGTTGTTACATGTTAGATGATTTATATGATATTTTTGGCAGACCACGTGTTTGAGACATTTTATACTAACATGGGTTCAAAATGGGCCAGTTGGATTTGAAAAAAACGTAGCAACCTAGCATACTAAAGAAACAACATACTCACTGCATAATGATAATTTTGTGTCATGGGGATGTCAAAGAACAAGTAGAAAAATTGGTAAGTTTGTGTCTCTATACCACCAAGAATTGTTCAACAAAAAGCCAAGCCTGGATACATTTTGTACCCAGTCAGTAAACTAAGGATTAATCTCAACCATGAAGCTGAAATATAAAAGAATGAAGTAATTTCAAACTTATTCCAAATCTCAAGTTTCAGTCTTTGGGATTTTATGATTTTTTGACTGGTAAATATTTATGGGCATTTTGGAGAATCATAGTTCCTGCATCTTTGGGGCCAAGCAGCCCAAGAAATGTTTGGCCATTCACTAGCCTACATTGTATAACATCCTCAAAAACTTAAATCTTCAGCAACACTGCTAAAAGAATTTCGTATTATTTGAAATATTGCGTCGACATTTCTTTCGTTTAGCATCACAGGTATGACACATGACACTGCCAGCTTTGAAACTAAGTAACCTGCTGGTAGTCTATTTGCAGTTGGCCATGTTTGAAATTAAAAAATGTGAGGGTATGATCACATCATTGCACAGGGTTGCAGTAATCTGAATCTGCACCTGAAGTTACATAACATTAATGGTGTGGAGGCTTGTCAATACACTAGTTGTTTACCATCTTTAATTAATCATTTATTCTTATCTTTTGTCTTCTTGTAAATGTGGTCTGAGATTAAATTTCGGTGCAATTCTTGAACATGGAAGATGGAGTTATCACACCCCTCTGAAAGGCCAGTAAATATACATCAATTTTCACTGGGTAATATTGTAGGAAACTTGAGTCTCCTTCACTCTTGCCCACATCTTTTCTACCCTTTTTGCTCGTCTCCTCACTTGGTCTGTTGTGTGACCCCATACAGGCTTACCCGTATCTTTCCTCGTTTAAATTTATTTACAGTTTTGGATAATCTTTTGCCCTTTATCGAGATTTTACTTTGTTTCTCGTGTCTTCATTCTTCATTCCATCTCTGTATTTTCCCAACTGTGCTGAAATGGAAATCCATTGAAATTGCTTAAGTTGCTTGGTACAGAAGCTATCTTCTTCTTCTTCTTCTTCGGTGGTGCTACAGCCCGGGGTGGGCCTTGGCTTCCTTTACAATACGCCTCCAGGCCTCTCGATCCCTTTCTCTGTCTCTCGATTCGTTTATCCCCATCTTTCTCAGGTCCGTGGACACGTCATCCAGCCATCTCATTTTTGGTCTTCCTGTTCGTCTTGTTGCATACAGCTTTCTGTACAACATCTTTTTTGGAATTGCGGTGTCTTGCATTCTTTCTATGTGACCAAGCCATCGTATTCTTTGGCATTTAATGAACCTGACAATGTTCTCACCCTTAATTATAGCTTCTAATTCGTCGTTTCGTCGAATTCTCCATAATTCGTTTTCTTTCACTGGTCCATATATTTTCCGCACTATTTTCATTTCAAATGCTGCTAATGCTCTTTCCTCTTCCATGGTGAGTGTCCACGATTCTGAACCATAGGTAACCACTGGGTGTACCGACGTTCGGTATATCTGCAACTTGCTGCTTATTGATATGAGGCTGCTGTTAACCAGTGGTACAGATGCTATACATCAAGCTAAAGAAATTTATTACCTACTGCCAGCTTCTGGGTTCTGGGGACAGAGTCGTGGCAGAGTAATAACTATATATGTTGGGAAATAGTGACAGAGTAAGTTCAGTAACATTTTAGCATAGTTTTTGTTTTGAAATCAGTATAGTTGTTTGATTGTTAAAAACTGTCAAAGTTTTATTTATTCACCTACTGATGCACTAGTGAGTTGTCTTAAAAAACAATATTAAAATTTACATTAAAACACCTCTGACATGTTTCGGTATTACAGTTACACCATCATCAGGAAGTGCATTAATTTGTGCTTTCTAAAGTTACAGTTGTTAAAACAGTCCATTAAAATACATCGGTGTGCGGTTAATACAGTGGTGGTGTGGCTGCATATATTAGGTCCTTATTGGTGTCTGCATTCCCTAACTCATTCTACTGCCAAACAGTGCAACATACAGACACCAATAAGGACCTAATGTATGCAGCCACACTACCACTGTATTAACCACACACCGATGTATTTCAATGGACTATTTTAACAACTGTACCTTTAGTGTGCACAAATTAATGCACTCCCTGATGATGGTGTAACTAACACTAAAACATGTCAGAGCTGTTTTAATGTAAATTTTAATATTGATTTTAAGACAACTCACTAGTGCATTAGTTGGTGAATTAATTAAACTTTGATAATATCAAGATGCACAATACGAATGTGAAAAAAATTTAAAAACTGTGTTAGCCACTGCCTGCCAGTGAATCAGTTCTAACCTGAGTTTCTTACTGTATGTTGAAGATTTTATGCACCTGTTTTTACTATTAATCTAAGCCATGAGTGAACCTTGCTGATACACAACGGTTTGTCACGTGCCGAAAACATGGAGAACCTTTAAGACAGGATTTGGATGGAGGTAATGAAGCAAGCCAAGACAACTGTAGTTAGAATAGTCCATATTCAAATAAAAACAATGTTGGAAACAGAAGAAAGCATTTAATGGCGTCCGACACATACTCATGTAGGTGAACATACTGGTAAGAAATATCGTGAAAGACAAAACTGATTATCACATGTGAAAGCCAAGTGACCGTATAACTGCTTAATGTAAATTTGTTATTCCACAAAAATTAAATAAAGTATTTTTTTCTTCATGTATTTTATAACAAACACTGCCAGAATTTTCATAATTAAAAAAAATGGGGGGGTGGGGGGAAGTGCCCTGAGTGATACTTTACCTTGAATGCTAATTCCACCGTTTCTGCTACGTTACTAGCTTTTGATATTATGAGAACTCCAAGTAGATATTCTCGGAAGTCAATGATACCTGTGCAGTCCTGCAAGAAAAACATGCTTGTAGCATAAATCCTTCTTTTATTTATCTCCTGTGGAACAAACCTTAGCTGACTATTATGAACAAATACAGTTGCATCTTCAAGAAAATAAATTGCATATTATATATAAAATTTATGCATGTTGATTAGGAAAATAATTAACTCCAGAGTTAGCTTTGAAAATGTTCTAGTTAAATCAGCTGATCAAGGAATTCCTTGCCTTATGGAACAACATGACTTACTGACTGTTCACAGAAGTCCTTCAATGATCTTATTGCACTGACTCATACATTTACCAACGTTTTGTGGGAATGCAATGCCTCCACTTTCAGAGTCAAGCCATCTTTCTATACTATTCAGTCCTGAAGAAGCCTGCTTGACCCCAAAGATGAATGCAATAAACATTTTCAAAAGGCCGGTAACTATTTACCAGTTGACAAGACTTTTCATCCTAGGAATACAGCTCAGTATGTTGATGGTTACCTTGTCATAGAGTCTGAATAGCTGTTGAAGGACCTGACTAGTTGAAGGCAGTTCCAATTGGTTAGCAAATTCCTTGTAAGAGATCTGTCCACCTTCATTGGTAATAATATGTGGAGATTGTGTGAGTATTTTTTCTTCAATATTTGTTTGGGTGAGACTGAAAAAGAGATTATAACATTCTTATAAATCAATAAGTATTTTCCTCGCCGTAAAAAAATGCTACTCCTTCCTTTCCATTGTTATTCTTCTGCCAGCATGCCACAGTATTAATGAAGAGCTACGAAGGAGGAAGTGGGTGCCCTAACACCATTCCAGTGATCTGGGATCTCAAATAATTTTATCATTTTGCCACACCAGATTTTATCAGACCAGTTCGTTTAACAGATGTCTTTTACATTTGTAAAGCATTAAAAATGAAATGGAGAAACATCATACATGAGCTTTATGAGTTCCGTTTGAGGAATAACTCTTAAGAAATAAGATAAAAAGACAGACGATATGAAGACAACCAAAATTAGCAGTACAGCATAGAAGATATAACAGAGTTAAAAACAAATACCATGAAGGTGTGGCCGTGTTGATTCTCGTGCAAGCATATTTTTACATCCTTGTAGGAAGATAAGAAAGCCTTTGCACAAAGACACAATTCACTTAGCTTCAAATGCAGACTTAATGGCCCCATTTTTTTCACAAAAGATATTCTTTATGCCCATCTCAAAATTAGACACAATTACAAAACAACGCCTTAAAGTTATTAACTGTTAGGTTTATAAGTCTGTGTCATATTTACTTTTTAAGGGGCATCCATGTGATTATAAGAGTGGGTTTGCATTCAGAGAGGAAGTGTCATTTCTGAAAGTAGTCATTCAACATTAATACAAAGAGATACATACCCCAACTTTTGTCTCAGTTTTTGTACTTCAATAAGTCCAGATGCAAATGGTAAATTCATTCTCTTAGCTTTTGTCATCAGACGACAATCATCATATGTATAGTCAGACACAGGAATCCCAAGAGTTCTGCAACATACAGCAACAGCAAATGGTTCATTATCATGTACTGTAATGTAATAACATTTGGACCAGTATTTCACATATATATATGGATGAAATTGAACATACTTTGCCATGAGACGTCGCACATTATTGGCATACAATTTAGGGTCACGTTTCTCTTCCTCATTGGGGGTGTAGACTGGCAGGAACTCAATCTCACAGCTGCTGTGCACTTGGGTTAGAGTCAGCCATAACAATTTCAGCCTGCAACATTCATTAACTGTCTTCTGAAATGCACCCTAATTTTCTGTGAATTGAGAACATAGAAGGTTTTTTTAAGAGCTAATTTATTGTTTTGAAACAATTATGGTATCCTTTGTTCAGGGATATGGCTCCCTGTCACTAGCTGATTTGTGCCTGATATTTCAACAGTTTGACTGTCTTGTCTTCAGCTGTCAAAATATTCTTCATTCTCCACCGAAAAATGTAAGATCATTAATTTAGCTAAAAATATCAGGCATCATTTACCCAGTGACACAGCACCACATCTGAAAAGAATGGAAACTTCAACTGCACCTTAGTGAAATCTCAGCAACTTACACACAAATACAATATTGCTGTGCCCAGTTTGGATACATAAACAGATTGTCAAAGGCTATGTAATTTTGCGTGGAAAAATGACAGCTTGCCTTTCCTATAGGGAGAAACAGGTATATATCCTTATCTCTTTCAAAGTTTGTACTACCATCTGTCAAAAGTTTAACAATACAAAATTTTTGTTAAAAGTCAAAATATTAATTCAAGTATGAAGGTGGTGGTTTCAGAATCACACGTGACCCAGTTTGAAACCAAACAAATGAACTCGATCAATATAATATCTTTAAAGGATTGGCCAACACATATTATAAAGTAAACTCTTACAGTGAATATATGTGCCATAATTCTTGCTAGCAATATTGATGGAAAAAAATGCTTGGGGTGGCCTATGGGAGTGGAAATAGCTTGAGTGAAAAAAAGTGGTTTTGAAATAAGTAGTTGGCCATCTACTTACATCTGTACTTATTTCCTTTCCTGGATATTATCATCAGTAGCAGAAATTTTTGAAGAAATAGAGACTGGATGTGTGGATTGGAAACATTTGGTCCCACACAGGGTCCAGTTATAGGCTCTTGTGAACGGGATAATGAACTTCACACAAGGAGCAAAATTTCTTATCCAGCTGGTCTTGAAAGAGCTTCACAAGAACAACAGATAACTGTGCTCCAAATAGTTTGTTAGTGAGGACATTGTGAGATGATTGAAGTACTGTAAAACATTCCTGTTTATTGTATATAAACCTGATTGCTGCAGAAGTACACATGTGTCTGTGTATGCTGTGTGTTTACAACATATATCAGGGTTACTGAAGTCTCTGGAAGAATGATATAGCAATATCAACTCTGATCTTTGAAACAGGTGTGACTTACGCCCCAGGTCCTTCCCAGGTCCATGTGACAGTGTCAAGCTTGTTCGGGTAACGAATGCAGACAGGTTGGATTGGTACACCTGGGTAGAATGCACCCGGCTTAAATGTGATGAGACATGAACGGTTCGTGCACGTACCTTCAGGGAATATTAAAACCTGCAACACATTTCAGTACTTCATTCAGTACGTGATATTGTAAGTTGCAGTCTAACATCTTAAAAACAATAAATTCATATAAATTAGATGTTAGTTTGTTGTGTATATCCAGTGGGTCGTCAGGACGTCAAACAATGTTGTTGTAATTCAGCACAATGAATAGGTTAGAATCTGGACAGTCAGGGTTTGATTCCTGGGAATAGCAAATATGTTTTTTCCACCACACCCAGGCCAAACTTAAGAGTCCAACCAACATCCATCTAATACATACTAAGGGTTATTTTCCGGTATTCAAAGCAGCTGGTTTATGGAGCTGACAATTCACTTCTGTCTAAGGCTGAGGTTAAGAATGTATGGAGCTGTACCTCCACTTCTCCGTATGTCTCCATGTTGTGGCGCCTAATTCATTTATTACTCCCAGACCAATGCCCAATTGCCTTTTAGGCTGAGTCTGATGTCCTGAAATCACCCTATCACTTTTAGAAACACACACAGGAACCAAATGCATGCTGTGTTTTAGATTAAATCCAGTATACCAGAAATAGCTTTGATAATAATTAGACCTAATTATTTCTTGCTACAGCGACGGTACCAGTATTACTTTCTCATATAAAATACATTCTATCATTATTGCAAAAAGCTCCATTGCTGAGATTGCGGGTTCGAATCCCGCTGAGGGCATGGATGTTCGTCTCGTGTGTGTGTGTTGTTTAGGTAGCGGCCTCAGTGACGAGCTGATCATCCATTCAGAAGAGTCTTACCGAGTCTGTCTGATTGTGTGCGATCTAGAAACCTCAAAACGAGGATGTCTAGGCCCGAGTTCGGCTGTTTCACCACAGCAGGAAGAAGATTGTTACAAAATATGACGTTATGAAGCAGTTTCTAATCCATTCACACCCTATTTAATGTTTTCCATACTTACACAAACGACCACAACATTTCAAAAGGAGGATCTAGTTTTTGGTGTTCTGGTGGAAACAAGAGGAGTGAGGGAGGGATACTGAAGTGTTGAGCCACAAGGTACGTCTGGAAAACTGGGTCTGTTTTGGCTTTCAGGAGAAATGGCAGGGAGGCTGCCTAATCTAATTGGCCAGGTTGTGGCGTAATACACAAGACAATGGGCAACATCCAAACAGCCTGGCAAGACTGTCGCGTTATAACATTTCCAGATTCATTTTGAAGTTGAATGGTACCGAAGATTCTATTATTAGAAGACATGACCCTTGGAGCTGAGGGCAATAGTGCGCCTCGAAATCTCCGAATATGTTTAACCATTGACGCAGCATCATACCCAATATCCCACATAATATCCACCTCAGTTACACCTCTGAGAGAAACTCCAGATTCGCACTACATCAGTCCACTTACCTGAGGCCAGTCTTGGTCAGATGTGGCGCGGTCTATAATCTCTTTGATTGTGTTCTGCCTCGAGTTTGGATCTTCCCGCCACACGTAAACTGGCTGTGTGTAGTTGATTAACTCTGTGCATTCAGGAAAGTTAAACAATCCCGTTATAATTAAGTTAATACCAGGAAAGACAAAGAAACAAGCAATATATGCTGTATTTGTATATCAGTAATTACGACACAAATATTAACGGAACTGATCAAATGTTTGACAACTAGCATATCGCTCATGAAACAGCAATTTCTCATAACCCACCGATAACAGTTCTACAGCAGACACAAGAACTTAACCAACCCTCAACAGACAGATACTTTAGCACGTTACGTTTTTACGGAAATACAAGGATAAACAATTTTGTTGTGGGCACAACATTTTGATAGAAAGTGTGTTTGTAACCGAACTGCCTGGTAAGGCGGGAATCTCAGTTTGACGGATTGTGTGGATTACGACAAATTGCTGTTTCGTGAGCGATATATTAATCTCATTCCCTGAATTGTTGATTGATACGATTTTTTACTGAAATATAGCAACATAAATGCAATTACATGATATTTTAAATACAATACGTAACTTTCATCTGAAGAAATTAAAATAAATTATGTAAAAATAATCTACAAATTCTATTTTGATTTTACAGTACTTCGGTTTTCCTATTGCAAATCTCAGTGTCTTGCACGACAGTGATGACAAAAATAAATCTCCCAGCCACAACCCTCACTCCCAGAACCAATAAAATCTGTTATACGGACCACATCATTAGGGAGATAAACTCCATTGTAGCATCAGCAAGTTATCAAACCCACCCATTTAAATCATGAAGATGCCGAAGAAGACTCCTTCCTCCTCTACCGAAAACAGAAGAATTTCTTTAAAATATGAAACCCTTCTCAGGGTCGCCAATCCGTCACCCTTCAGAACACTAGTCGCCTGTATGGTCTGGTATTCTCATCTCTCCCTTTTCCTGCGTCAGCTCACATGACCTCAGTTTCTACGTCACTTCCTGTCACTTACCCCCACAACCTTCCGCTTCGTCCCGATGTCTCTTTTTCCTTTCATCACCCTTAAACATCTTTGAGGATTACGGTCCTCAGGGCCACAGATTCTGTGGTCCTCGATACAGTAGATGTCCTGAAGCAGCTGGTGTCTACTCCAGCTTCTACCCTTCTTCTTTTACTTTCTCACCCTAATTTCGTCCTTTAATCGTAACTTCCCTTTGTGCTGAATCACCATTATACCAGCTGAACAAGCTTTTTCTTCGACAGAGCACGTCATCGTCGGTCGAAACCCATCACGTGGCTTGCTGAGGGTGTCTATTTATAGCACAAACATGCGGCGAAGCCTAATGGTCATGAAGTTCATACATATTTGTGTTGAGAGGGAGAGTTCGTTTAGGTGTATTTTCGTAACTGTTCTCTCCATTCCAGATCCTTTTAAATCTTTTTCATTTTCCTCTTCTCCATCATGCTGCCACTCCATTGCACAAGGCCATTCCATTTTTTTTTTTCCCCCTCCAATGTCTTACCCTTTCCTTCCCCTAAGTAATACTCACTCTTTTACCGCATCTGACTCTGCACTATGGCGATACTTGACGAAGCAGGCCCCCTAAATGCAGACATAAACCAGACCACAAAAATCTCTGCGAGCTGCACGTACAGTGTTCTAATTCTGAGCTCTTCTTTACCAGGTTCTTCACCAAAACGTCTGTTTCTGGTTTCATGGCCCCAAACATCGGGTCTGTGTCCATTCGATTTACTCCAAGGTCCAACATCTTCTTTACTTTGACCAAATTAACAGAATCTTCAGTGATGTTAGAACAAAAGTTATGGTACTTTCAGCTTTAATTTATACCGAAAATTATTTACACGATACAATACCACCTTTCATATTAGTACAGATAAATGCAAATAACAGTATACAGGTCATCATCATCATGTTCCTGAAGGGTTGGGTGTGTTTCCTGTTCCTTGATCCTCAAGATGAAGTTGGTCCCTCCATCTCTTCCTCGGTCGTCCTATGTTCCTTCGTCCTTTTGGTTTATATTTTAGTGCTTGTTTTGGTAGTCTGTTTGTG
>Ga0136643_10019191_pt1 | contig 10327 bp, 7 predicted proteins | sample TergutLab28metaG_FD_96883 | JGI IMG/M metagenome (GOLD analysis project Ga0136643, IMG submission 96883) | Labiotermes labralis P1 segment gut microbial communities from Petit-Saut dam, French Guiana - Lab288 P1 (version 3) (version 3) | ecosystem: Host-associated > Arthropoda: Insects >... | reverse complement strand
GCCTTCTTTTGCATGGGAAGAGACATTTACGATTGGCACCATGTTCATACGCCCCTGGGGTTTCGAAATCATCCCCCCCCCCCGACACTGAAACTGTTATGAAACTGTCTGAATGCTGCTTGATCCCCCATTTAGGAAGTCCAGTCGTTTGTCCTGTTACGGAAAAGCTCTACAAGAGGTCTTGTTCCGGAAAAAAAGGGCTGCCAAAACAGAAAAAGAAAGGGCTTCGCTTTAAAAAAATATTAACCTTTTTTGGACCAGTGTTCGTAACGTGTAAGGTGTTTGCGGCGGTGACTTACGAGATTCATCTTAGGGGAAGTGACGCTGTATAATTTTGTACGTAGGTTCCTCTGAAACGTCTGTACTGAGTATTATACTGGGTGGTTTTTTATCCCCGAAGACGGTAAGCTTCAGCTGTTTTGACTGGTGACGATTTCTTGTCAAGTGACGTTATTTTAGGGAGTAGTCACATGAAATCTGGTACGGTAGCTAAGCAGGACGTCTGCATCAATCTCTGTATAGATGGAATGGTAGTAACAAATGGGACTGGTTTGGTTTATTCGTGACTGAAAGGTGACGTGAAGGATTAGTTAGAATTTCAGAACATAAACAAGTCTTTCAGTCATTCCAGTCACGTGGAAAAAATTCCTACACAACTGAAGACCCTGCGCTTCCTCTTAGGGGTTTATGAACTTGAATTCATGGGATATTTTGAGTACTGTACGTTCCGGACTGCTGGTATTGTAGTCTCATTGGAAAAATATTTCCGACTGAGTTGAGACTGACGAAGTTAGATGTACCGTAGCTGATAATGGAAATCCTGTAATTGTTGGAGTACAGGCTTCGTTCGGAACACAAGTTATCCTAACCAAGGAGTTTTGTGATATTCCATAGTCTCTTAATGCGAATTCCATAGTAGTACGTTTGATGTGTATTGGACCGTGCATAATCTTGATAACTGAAGAATAAAATCCAACTAGATGCCACTTATTACTTTATTATGCTTATGTTAGGCTCAACATGTTTCGGGCACCACTATGCCCATCATCTGGAGCTCAAGACGATAGCGTTGGTTACCACATAGGCCGTCTGTTTCTCGAGTTGCTGCTGGTTGGAAGTTAAGTGCAGGCAGGATGGATGAGTCTCCGGACCGAAGGCTGTTACAGCCTTCGGTCCGGAGACTCATCCATCCTGTCTGCACTTAACTTCCAACCAGCAGCAACTCGAGAACCGGACGGCCTATGTGGTAACAACAGCCTTCGGTCCGAACACTCATCCATCCTGCCTGCACTTAACTTCCAACCAGCAGCAACTCGAGAACCGGACGGCCTATGTGGTAACAATAGCCTTCGGTCCGGACACTCATCCATCCTGCCTGCACTTAACTTCCAACCAGCAACAACTCGAGAACCGGACGGCCTATGCGGTAACCAACGCTATCGTCTTGAGCTCCTGATGATGGGCATAATGGTGCCCGAAACATGTTGAGCCTAACATAAGCATAAAAAAGTAATAAGTGGCATCTAGTTGGATTTTATTCTTTAGTTTTCCATAGTAGTACCTTTAAATAAAACACAGCAGCCTGTTTCCAAATCCTTATTTACCCAATGTAGCAGTGTTCCAGGGGAGGTAGTTGGCCGGCCATACTAACGTAAACATGTGTAAGGAAGCGTGACATATCCTGGTCACATGTAAAGATTACTGTCTTACGTCTTCTACCTGTTTTTTTTAGTATGTAGAGAGTTACCGTTACCTCTGATCACACTCAACGACGCACACACACACTCACACACACATCCGGTAGAACTCCTGTGAACGCGGGATCAGCTCGACGCAGAGACCTCTATCTGACAACACACAACACTCATAAGAGACAGACTGCAAAGCCCACGACGAGATTCGAACCCGCGATTCCAGCAAGCGAGCGGCCGCATACCCACGCTCTAGACCGTGCGGCCACCGGGTTCGGCTGCATAACAATGACGAAATAAAAATAAACAACTCTACTACGCAGTCCATCATTCATAGACCCAGTTCACCTTTTTCTGGGATGAGGCGAATCTTTGCTAGGAATTTCCGACCTTTCGGAATGACATTCTTCATTGGAATCTGTCCTGAAGTTGGAGACAGCGCTCTGCACCGAAATGTCAGTATATATTTAGCAGATTGCATGAAGTCACATCCCAAACAATAATCTTCATAGTGCCGTGACATAAGTTCTCACATTCCTATGTGCGGCTCATTTTATTCTACGTCATGTATCGTTTAGGCCCATAGTTCAAATACCAGCAGAATCAGTCTTATCCGGAAGCTGCTTGTTCCTACGTAAATGCCGCATGCAAAATCGTTCAGAATGCATTCGGCAAATATACTTCAATATATGTATTCTGAATAAGAAAACAATGCCACTACTGTGCCGTTGAACTGCACCATAACTGCTCATGTCTTTTCAATTAATGCCAATCGCTGTCGACAGTGAAGACGGAACTACCGTGCTTCAGTTAATTCCATATGCTGAACCGTTTGGTAAATACGCGCACACTGCGCGACCTACGCAAATACGCCTTTCATTTCAAGTTACGTTATCCAAAAACGTGTGATGACGTAAAGGAAGTACGTAGTCTGTATTTGTGTCTTTGTCTTAACATTCATATGTTGTCTGTTTTAGGATAGGTCCATAGTCCCATACAAAGCGAGTCCTCCACAGAGTGCGATCCAAGTGCTTCCTGTTTCAGTTTCCAGTATCCTTGTTTCCTTAAGGTCATCCGGTAGCTGCTTACGTCTTTTTCCTCGTCGTCCTCACACATCTATCCTTCCCTCTCACTTGCCTTCAATAACTCTTTTCAAAAGGCAGTTCCTACGGACGCTGGCCTTCCTCCTTTTCACTGTGTGCAGGATATTCCTCTCCTCCTTTGCTTGACTACTGCACTTCTTACACGATCGGTCCAACTGTTTTTCTCCGTCCTTCTCCGGCATCACATTTGCCTTACCATATGATAAATTAATTAGTGAAACGTACGTTATGTGCGAACACGCTGATGAGGAGAAAATTTGCTCTTGACATGGAGGAAAGAGCAGGAAGTTGCAACTACATAACATGTAACTGCGCATACTAAAGTCTTAATAGCGAAATATTTTAATGAAGTGTGTTCCGATACACATGCTTCATCAGATTGTGACTTTTAATGTGTTAAAATGCTTTAAAGTAAGTTGTTTATGGGTGGTACAGTACGTGGTTTGTCTCCCTTCTGGATCGAGTACTACTACTACTACTACTACGTAAGAGATACTACTACTTCTATTACTACTTGAGAGATACTACTACTACTACTTAAGAGATACTACTACTACCTAAGAGATACTACTACTACGTAAGAGATACTACTACTAATATTACTACTACTACTACAACTATTACTACTTAAGAGATACTACTACTACTACGTAAGAGATACTACTACTACCTAAGAGATACTACTACTACGTAAGAGATACTACTACTACTACTACGTAAGAGATATTACTACTACTATTACTACTACTACGACTATTACTACTTAAGAGATACTACTACTACTACTACTACTACTTAAGAGATACTACTACTACCTAAGAGATACTACTACTACGTAAGAGATACTACTACTACTACTAATACGTAAGAGAAGGAATGTAACCAACATCTCAGAATTCAGTATTCAAATTCCCTTCGATGTCGGGATTTTCCTTTCTCAGCAGTTTGGTTTCTCTAGGGTGCGCCTAGCCAATTTCGTTAGGAACGGAAACTAAACAAGACAGACGTCAAACTCCTCCTCCTGTCCAACAAATGGCTTGGAAACGTCCACGATCCCAGAGGACAAAATTGACATGCGACGGTTTTTTTTGTCGCAAGTCTGAAATTGAGACCACAGAATATGGCAAAAGAACAGCTTTAATAGACGACCACATGATGGTGGATATTGTGGGAAATGTTTTTTGAAAGTTGGCATTTGAAAGTTTCTAAGGGCTTTGGCATCAATTCTTCCAGAAATTTGATCGATGGATTTGTAATTGATTGATTGGAAGTTAATTAAAATACGATACGCAGAATTTTCTGACTTTTCTGTAACTTTTCCCATGAACTGTGCAATTGCATATTTTGCTTGTGCCAGTTTACTTGTGATCACTGAATTTCGAGATTTAAAAAATGTTAAGAACCAAGATTGAGAACTGTCGAATGAACTGAGAAAACGGTCATGAATAGTCCATAGGTCAGTATTATGATGGCGACCGTTGCGCTGTATTTTATGGTAAGGTTTGTTCCAGTAATCGGCCTAAGTAACTCTGGAAAACTGCTAAAATATTTTGTCTGAACAGCTGATAACAGACCCGCAATTCAAAACCGGTGTCTCCCTAATGAAGTTATAACTATAGACCTAATTGTCCTGTAGTTGCACCTGCGCCTTGAACATGAAGAAGGAGAATTATTATTATTATTATTATTATTATTATTATTATTATGGAATTGGCTTTGCATGCACGTGCAAAGAGAAAACATTTCTGAGATTTTTTTGACATGTTGCACAAGGATACATTTTAGGATGCAGGATTCTATAAAATGACAAAAAAAAACCTTCTTGGTCGTCAGAACACTGCCATATTTACATAAAAATATAGCCCTGAAAAAAAAAGCTTTTTTATATCTTTAAATTATTCATTTTTTTTCGCTAAAAGACTTTCGTCCCTTTGATGTATGCTGTCAGGTATAAAGATGATTTTTCCTTGCTAACTTGACGTAAGGCAGGTAGCAGCATTCAACGAGGCTAAAAGAAATCGATACGAGAAAAGCAGGATCTTCGAAACACAATTCACGGTCAGTTATCTGCGTATGTGACAGTATCTTTCTCGCCGAGCCTCGCCGTGTTTAGCGTCCCATGTGATATGGTAGAATAAGTCTCAGTGACGAATGGGGAGAAGAAACGCGCACGGAACTATCGTGACTTCCTGCACGATACTGTCGCTGAGACTTCTGGAAGAACTGAGGGATGTCTTGGTCAGGAAACATTATCACCCACCGGTATCCTAACAAGATACTTCGAAACGGTACCCAGTCGCATTCAGAAGGTCTGTTAACAATATGATTATGTAGGCGATTTCGTCCAGAATTTTTAAGACGAAATGAATTAGGAATCCGAGCTGATATCTTAATAACCGTTGCAGCTAAAATGTTTAAAATTCTGAGAAATAATGAATGCCACACAGATGTGCAGCTTCTTGCTGCTGCATAAAGCTATATTTTCATATTTAGGGTAACAATAGGGGATTAGTCTTTGCAGTATTTTGTATTATTACGCACATCATGAATGAGATGGGACAGTTCGGTTTGTGCAGTGTTCAGGTTGCGGACAGGACAAGTGAATAATCATTTGTACCGTGCATCAATGACGATTAGAACACTTTATTATCCAACAGATGCACAAATATATAATTCGTAGATACAATTAGAATTATTATCAAATATTTTATAATACTTCTAATTGTATCTACGAATTATATATTTGTGCATCTGTTGGATAATAAAGCGTTTTGAATAATCATAGTCCCACACTCTGCATGAGCAAGATACTTAATCTTCTCCAGAGCCTTCAGACTGGCCCTGGAGCCAAACCGTCCTCTTGTTAAATTGGTCCTTCTAGTGCTTTCCGGGGTAAAGCGGTCGGGGCGTGAAGCTGGCCACGTACGGTGTAGTGCTGAGGTTAAAATGACCGAGCCGTCGTCCACTCTGCCATTTGTCTGTATGGGGGTGCATGGGGACAATTTTACCTTCAACTCTACAATGTAAAAGTCAAAGTAGCAGTTCCGAAATTATGTGTATCAGACTTTTAAATTTGTGCCTCTGAAGCAGTGAAAGAGGAGTCATTTTATTCGGTCATACAGAAGCGAAAACTAAATCCTTAGTATTTCACATTGTTGCTTCATAATGACACGTAATGGCTGATGTTGCTTTGCGGTGGTCATATTCAAACACGGCACCTAAGGAAATGAGACAAGTTGGGTATCAGACTTAGAAATAAATACTTATAAACACGAACGTAAGGCCAGTTTTGTTTCGGAAATAAACACACATACAAGAATGATTCGTCTTATATGCGAGACTTTAGGTCATTCCCTTAACCCGTCAGGGACACTTCATTTTCTAGCAAATATTGACTAATAAGGCATTCTGTACCAATATTCTTTCTTACTGAGTACGCCAGTGAAATTTGTACTGTAAGCAGCAGTGAAGTGCACTTCTTTGCCAAATTCACGCTGTGAATTTGGCAAAGAATTGGACAAAAGTTTTCGGAGTTAATTTTTATAAATATCCAGATGGGATATAGGGGGAGCCGCCTTATATTCAGGCTTGTGCGGTAGCTATTAATATTCCAGTGAAAAAAAAATTTGATAGAGAAAATATACTATGTCTAAGGACATAGGATCAGCTTCGCATACCGTCAAAAACATGCCGATGTTTTCCAGTGGCAGTAGAAATTGTTTCTTGATATAATTCTAGCTGATTATATAGACTTGGGATGCGAAGTTAACCTACTCACATCCATGTAGTACCGAGGTTAAGTACGAGTGGAGCTATACCTCTACTCCCCCATATTCCTTCATGGCGTGAACGGGTGACACTTTAGGTTTACTTTGTTATATAGGCTTATATTAAGTCAAAAATAATTTATTCCAAAATCGGACTGCTATCCTGTTTCGTAATAAATTATAATACAGTTTTATCTTACGTGAGGGAGTAAATTTCCCGATTCCTGATGTCGTGCAGTATGTAGGGTTTTGAATATATATTGCAGTTGTCCCGAAGATATAAAAATATGGTGTGCAAGAATTGCATTTTGCCCCTTACTGATGTTTCGTTGGGGCCTACCGTTTATTATGAGCATAGCGCAGGGGTCCCAAGATTTTTAAAAAATCTAGAAGTCACTTAAACATTATAGTCGCTGAGGAGGGGGGGGGGGACATTAATTAATTTCCACACTGAGGACCGAAAAAACTGGCCACCACTGTACAGAATTTAGTCGCCCGGCCTACCTGGCGCCCGGAATTTCTGAACCCCTGGCACAAACCGTATTTATTTCCTTATACATAGTGTGTAATATTATAATCGCCGAGTGAATAATAATAAATTCCACATTCCCACAGAAATGCAGCCATTTTGGCCCTAGTTCACTCGTGTGTGCAGTGCAGGTTCTTCGTGTGATTCGGAATGGAACAATGTGGTGGGGTGCTCTACCGAGGCGGCTTCGACTGCATTGTTTGGTTACAGTAATTACAGTGTATTGTTTGGTTAAAATAACTACAGTGCATTGTTTGGTTACAGTAGTTATATAGCATTATTATACAATATAAACCACCTAAATGCACCTTTTCTAAATTAATATATTAATATTTAATTTTTTAAATTTCTTCTACATGTTTCGAACCCGTGGGTTCATTTTAAAATTTAGAATGTCAATTTATAAAATGTGCATTTTTTGTTTATATTGTATAATTATATTACAATGCGCGGTGCAAAAAACATAAACTATTTTATCTGCGTTGTTTGGTTACAATTATTACAGTACATTGTTTGTTTAAAATAATTATACTTCTTTGTTTGATTATAGTAAAAATTCATTGATTTCGCATCATCAGTGTTCAGTCTGTTAGTTGTAATTCGATCACATGATTGTTCTAATTCCCATACATATCTTGCTTTATCAGTTTACGACCATATTGCTATTAAACTAAGAAACACTAAGTGACTTTGCTCCACAGTTTGTTGCAAGCATTAGCGGTGCCTAGCATAACTGTGCCACTGGAAATTAGGTGGCGAAAATGACAAAACCTGCTCTTTGAATGGTAGATGTGTAGTCTTGGTATATGAGTGTCACCTTGTAATCGAACATGTAGTTACCGCTTCAACTATCAACCAACAAATGCACCTATGTAACTTTCACTTCACCCTTTAAACGCCGAGTTAAATCCCATCTGCCATCTGCTGGCATTATTAGGAGCTAACCATATTCTCCACGTTAGCAAGATAAGGGTTAAAACACTTAAAACCACTCCGACATGTTTTCGATCTTTTCAGATCATCATCAGGGAGTTTCGACGTTCCTTGCTAAAGTTATTACATATTCACGATTTAGTTCGTTTTTGCAAACAAGGTGTTGTGGTAGCATGTCATGTAGGAATCTGTTGTAGAGAGTGTAGTTGGCTAGGTGTGCGTCGTATGCTACGTACATCTATCGTATTATATACGGTTGGATTGTGAATGTAATGTTTCGTTTATTCTGTAATTTTTGTCTTATCTTATCTAGTTATATTATCCTGTTCTGTGTCCTCCTTCTGTAACTCATGAAATTTAATGTATGTAATGTATTTAACATGGACTACTACCCTGACCGAGGTTTTCCGTGCTTTCCCTCGGTTGTAAGGCAAATGCTAGTGTATTCCTCTCAAAGACGGGGCACGGTCCGCACCCTGACTTCCGCCCAGAGTAGGGTAAATGGTTTGCTCTATGTATTGTTGGTGTTGATTGTTGATTTTATATGTAATTTCGGTCTGGAAACGTGTACCACTGCCACCGGGTTTACACCCAATTGCAGTTAAATAAATATATCATATCATACGACGCACACCTAGCCAACTACACTCTCTACAACAGATTCCTACATGACATGCTACCACAACACCTTGTTTGCAAAAACGAACTAAATCGTGAATATTGTAATAACTTTAGCAAGGAACGTCGAAACTCCCTGATGATGATCTGAAGAGATCGAAAACACGTCGGAGTGGTTTTAAGTGTTTTAAAGTGATGTAAGTGAAAGTTATATAGGTGCATTTGTTGGTTGATAGTTGAAGTGATTTTACAAAATGCACGGTGCAACAATGAGATTCATGTAGTTACCGATTACGACTTCGTAACTAACTTCATGGAGCAGTGTCCTTCTTAAGTAGCTGATAGTCTCTCAGCTAGTCTAGCAATTACTCGCATTTTATGGAACCCATTTTATGGCTGCGTCCACAAGAGCGCACCACTCATCTCTGTTGTGAGCCACATGAATCCAGTTTACTCCCTTATCTTTAAGGGCCATTTTAATATTATTCTCCCATCTAAACCCTTATCTTCTAAGTGGTTTATTTACTCCAGTTTTAGTGACCACAATTATGTATAGCTTTGAGCTTCTGTCTCACATCTCCTACATTCCAGTCCAACTTATCCTCCTCGATTTCAATGTTTTCTTAATATCGGGCGAAGATAAAAGATCAGAAAGCCCTTCATTATGCAGTTTCTTCCAACTTCCTGCTACTTCCTCTCTGTTAAGTCCATATAACTCCCCTCAGGGCCATATTTTCAAACATATTTTCTTCCCTTAATGTGCAAGACGATCTTTTGCTAAGAACATCAGCTATATTTATATTCTTGTAGTATAACCTGTACACATCTAACGGGGAGACGAATGATTCTCCACTGCATAGTAATAGTTAGGCCTTTTCTACTAACTGAATTCATGATTATAACACCCATCACTACTATTGTACGACACAAACACGTGAACAGGATGTCTGATGAAAATTTTTGCTTTATGCCTGCTTTATAAGAGAAGGAGGAAATAGGGTTTGAACGTCAGAAGGTACTATTCCACGTTACCAAGACGCAAGAGAACACTTTTTTTCCGAAGAGACGTGTTAGGAAGCCAACGTAATTACGGGGGCATTGTTTGGGTAGAAATTTTGGTAATCCTAGATATTTTATTGATATCCATTTTGGAAAATCGGCTCTTAAAAAAGCAGACTCTTTGCACTGTATAGCCTATATCGACCCCAAAGTGACTGTGCTTGGGTTCAAGTAGTCTGTCGCAGTTTCGACGTAAGGGTTATTTTAAAAGACGTCCACTTCCAGGCGAGCTCAGAAGAGAACAGAAAGTAACTTCTGTCATATGTAGTGCATGACTTTCAGTTTGCTTTCCATGAGCATGTTTGTGTAGTTTACATATAAATTGTTTACTTTAGGTCCCTATGGAATTCTGAAAAATGCTACAGTTTGTCTCGAAATACATCTCAAAAGATCAAAACACACGTTTTATGTTCAATGACTTTTTTTTTTTTTAAATGTGCCGTTTACGAGATAATGTAGCAAAATATTGTAAAGCCGGACAGGTCACAGATGAGAATAAGCCGCATGCACGTTGCATGCTGGATACCTATAGCTACTCAGAATATGTAATACTTACTTACTCCATGGTGCAGAGTCCTTCTTGAGAAGCTAACTGGTTTGCAGCTAGGCAAGAAATTCCCCGCATTT
>Ga0136643_10019190_pt1 | contig 10328 bp, 6 predicted proteins | sample TergutLab28metaG_FD_96883 | JGI IMG/M metagenome (GOLD analysis project Ga0136643, IMG submission 96883) | Labiotermes labralis P1 segment gut microbial communities from Petit-Saut dam, French Guiana - Lab288 P1 (version 3) (version 3) | ecosystem: Host-associated > Arthropoda: Insects >... | reverse complement strand
CTCCCTGCTGATGCAGCACCAGGCGGACGTGCTCGGCGTGCCGGTGACCCGTCCGGTGGTCGCCGAGACCACCAGCCTCGGCGCCGCCTACGCCGCGGGGCTGGCCACCGGCGTGTGGGACGGTCTGGACACCCTCAGGGCCCAGTGGCGGCGCGACGCCCGGTGGACGCCGCGGATGGACACCGCCACCCGCGAACGCGAGTACCGGCGCTGGCGCAAGGCCGTCGAGCGCAGCTTCGGCTGGATCGACGAGGACGAGCAGGCCGCCGCCGCGGCCGCCGCCCGCTGACGCACGGCTGCCCCCGGCCGTCGGCCGGAGGCAGCGTCCGCACGGAGGCGGAGGTCAGGTGGTGGCGGGGTGCTTGCGGCTCTCGGCCACTCTGGCCGCGTGCTCCACGACGCTGATCAGGACGTCCTTCGCCGACTCGCGCTGCCGCGCGTCGCACAGCACGACCGGCACGCCCTGGTCCAGGTCCAGGGCGTCGCGCACGCTCTCCGGGTCGTGCAGCTGCGCGCCGTCGAAGCAGTTGACGGCGACCGCGAACGGGATGCCGCGGCGCTCGAAGTAGTCCACCGCGGCGAAGCAGTCCTCCAGCCGCCGGGTGTCGGCGAGCACCACCGCGCCGAGCGCCCCCTGCGCCAGCTCGTCCCACAGGAACCAGAAGCGGTCCTGGCCGGGCGTGCCGAACAGGTACAGCACCAGGTCGTCCCGGAGCGTGATCCGCCCGAAGTCCATCGCCACGGTCGTGGTGGTCTTGGCCTCCACGCCCGCGGTGTCGTCGACCGGACGGCCCATCTCGCTGAGCGCCTCCTCGGTGCGCAGCGGGCGGATCTCGCTGACGGCGCCGACGAGCGTGGTCTTGCCCACCCCGAAGCCGCCCGCCACCAGCAGCTTGAGCGCCACCGGTTCTGCGGCGGGCGTCGTGCGACGGCGGTCGGAGCGCGCGAAGGCCATGGTCTCTCTACTTCCCTGCAGTCATTAGGGACTTGGTGCGTCGGTGCGTTTCCGCACCCGGTGAATCTACAGCGCGCGAAGACCGGCGATGACCTCGCGCAGGATGCTCTCGTCGGGCAGTTCGGCCGGCCGCACCGGCTTGTGGAGCTGGACGTGCGCGCCCTCCAGGAGATCGCCGACGAGCACCCGCACGACCCCGACCGGCAGGTCGAGGTCGGCGGCGAGCTCGGCCACGGAGATCGCCTGGAACTGGCAGCGCTCGACGATGTCGAGATGCTCGGGCGACAGGGTGTGGTCGTCCAGAGCCGCGTGGTCGCCCACCTCGTGCCGGGTCACCACCAGCGCGATCAGGTCGATCTTCGCGTCGGCCGCATGGCTGGTCCGGCCGCGCGTCATCGCGTAGGGCCGTACCACCGGCCCTGCCGCGTCGTCGTACCACCGGTCCGACTCTGAAGTCATTCCCCGTCACCCCGTCATTCGCGCCAACTCTTCGGTCAGCCGCTGAGCAGCGTGCCGCCGTCGTGCCGCGGGGCGGTGCCCAGGTGGGCTCCTACCCGCTTGACCAGGAGGGCCATCTCGTACGCGACCTGGCCGACGTCGGACTCGGCGTCGGTGAGCACGGCCAGGCAGCTGCCGTCACCTGCCGCGGTCACGAACAGGAAGGCGTCGTCGAGTTCGACCATGGTCTGCCGGACGCTGCCGGCGTTGAAGTGCCGTCCGACGCCCTTGGCCAGGCTGTGGAAGCCGGAGGCCACGGCGGCCAGGTGCTCGGAGTCCTCGCGGGTCAGCCCGTCGGATGCGCCGATGGCCAGACCGTCCCCGGAGAGGACCAGGGCCTTGCGGATGCTGGCCACGCGGGTGACCAGATCGTCAAGGAGCCAGCTCAGCTCGCGTGTAGGGCTCGATGGTGCGGTCATCGACCGTTCCCCTCAGGTGTCGTTCGCGGTACTGATGTCGACGGCTGGTCGCCGGATCCGGGATGGGGACCGTGGCCGGGCTCGGGGTCGGCGGTCTGCCGTCCCCGCTGCCAGCCGCGCTGGAGGGCGGCCATCCGGTCCCGCACCTCGTCCGCCGAGCGCTCCCGGGCGCCGGCGCCGTCGGCGCCCGGGCCGGAGTCGGTGGGAACCTCGCGCAGTTGGGGCGCGAGGCTGGCCTGGCGGACCCGGCGCGGCAGGACGGGGCCCGTCCCTGCCTGCGGTCCCGCCTGGCTCCCGGGACCCGCGGGTCCCGACGCTCCGGAGGTCGCCGGTCCGCCCGCGCCGCCGGGCAGGAGCCCGGGTCCGCCGCCGGAGCGGGGGGCCGGGAACGGCGGGATCTGCGCCGCGGCCTCCGGCTGGTAGGCCGGGACGCCCTGCGCTGCGGTGGGGGGTTCGGGTTGCGGCGGCGCGCTGTGCCGGCCGTGCCGGCCACCGCCGACCTGCCGCCCGTTGTCGGTGACGAGCACCGGGGCGGCCCGGCGCCGGCGCCGCGGGAGGGGGCCGTCCAGTTCGGGGTCCTCGACCGGCAGCGCGGACGGCTCGTCGGGGTGCGCGACGTGCTCCTTCTGCGACTCGTCGCCGACCCCGTCCAACCCCCACTGGCGGAAGGTGTGTTCGGGGTCGCCGCCGCGCTCGGCCGTCACCGGGTCGGCGAGGTCCTCGATCCGGTTCGAACCGGTGTCGTCGCCGGTCTCGTTGAGCAGCGCCGACGGGATCAGCACCACCGCGGTGGTGCCGCCGTACGGGGACTGGCGCAGCGACACGCGCACGCCCTGCCGCTGGGCCAGCCGGCTGACCACGAACAGGCCCAGCCGGTCGGTGTCGGACAGCTCGAACTCGGGAGTCTCGGCCAGCCGGAGGTTCGCCTCGAGCAGCGCGTCGGGGGTCAGCCCGAGGCCGCGGTCGTCGATCTCCAGCACGAAGCCGTTGGCCACCGGCTCGCCGTGCAGCCGCACCTGGGTGTGCGGCGGGCTGAACACCGCCGCGTTCTCTATGAGTTCGGCGAGCAGGTGGGTGAGGTCGGCGACCGCGGAGCCGGTCACGGCCATCCGCGGCAGCCGGCGCACCTCGATGCGCTCGTAGTCCTCGACCTCGGCGACCGCGGCGCGCACCACGTCCATCAGCTGGACGGGCTTGCGCCACTGCCGGGACGGTGCCGCGCCGGAGAGGATGACCAGGCCCTCGGCGTGCCGCCGCATGCGGGTGGTCATGTGGTCCAGGCGGAACAGGTCCGCCAGTTCCTCGGAGTTCTCGGTGCGCCGCTCCATGGCGTCGAGCAGCGTGAGTTGCCGGTGCAGCAGCACCTGGCTGCGGCGGGCCAGGTTGACGAAGACGTCGGAGACGCCCTTGCGCATGTCGGCCTGCCGGACGGCGGCCTCCACCGCGGCCCGCTGGAGCGTGTTGAGCGCCTTGCCGACCTGGCCGATCTCGTCGTCGGCGTACTGCAGCCGCGGCACCTCGGTCTCCACGTCGACCTGCTCGCCGGACGCCAACCGCCGCATCACGCGCGGCAGTCGGGTGCCGGAGACCTCCTGGGCCTCGCGGCGCAGGCCGGTCAGGTCGCGGATCAGGCTGCGGCCGATGCGGACCGACACGATCAGCGTGGCGACCACGGCGATCAGGCCGAGGCCGGCGACCACCGACGTCTCCACCAGCAGCGTGGTGGGCAGCGACCGGGCCTTCTTGTAGAACGACGCCGTGGAGGCCGCGTTGATCCGGCCGATGTCGTCGAACGCGCTCGCGGCGACGGTCTGCCACTGCAGGTGGCTCGCGGTGAGGGCCGCGTTGTCGGGCCCCGCGGCGACCACGGCGTCCTGCACCTTGCGCAGGTTCTTGCCGCCGTCGCCCTGCCAGTACACGTCGTAGGGCGTGCGGATCCTGCCGTCCATCACCGGCAGGTTGTCGTCGTAGGCGCCGCGTTCCTGGGCCACCGCGAAGGTGAAGGAGGTGAACTCCGCCTTGCTCATGTGGCCGGTGCTGATCGCGGCGGCCATCAGCGCGTCCTGCCGGCTCAGGTCCTCGCGCGCGCGGCTGAGGTTGAGGCCCGCGCGGCGCTGGCCGTCCTGGGTCACATCGGTCAGCGGCAGTACGTCGGCGTAGAAGAGCCAGGCCGGATCGAGGAGCGAATTGTACGCGTCGTACGTGTCATTGCGGGTGATACGGCCGTTGTCGATCCGCTGCCGCAGCGACGTGAGACCCTCGACGGTGTTCAGGAAGACGTCCAGCCGGCCGTTCGCGCGGCTGTTGAGATCCTTGCGGATACCGGAGGCCGTGAGCTGTGTACGGAGTTTGGCGACCGCCGCGTCGGTTGTCTGCTCCTGCTTGTTGTAGGCGATCCGTGCCTGCGAGTCGCGGGTGTTGGCCACATAGACCAACGCCACCCGGCGTTCCTGCTGGAGGCTGCTCACCACTTCGTTCGTGGGGTAGCCGATGTTGTTCGTCACGCGCTGGATGTTCGGACGGCCGAACACCGCGCGACCGGTGAGCGTGGCGGCGAATGCCCAGATGGTGGTGAGTGACACCAGTGGGATGAGCAGCAGCGCCACGATCTTCCGGCGGATCGTCGTACCGCGAAAGCGCATGGCCTCCCCAACGTCTCCCCCGAAACGGGGTTCGTCTGTCGCGTTTAAACGGCGTGAGCCTACTACTGTCACAGTCGTAACTCGAAAGTCCGTCTGTGGAGTTGGGCTGGTCTGGGCGAAAGGTACCGCCGCGCGGCACCGGAATGGAGGCGGAAACTTTGGGGCAGGCACGGTGCATGGAGTTCGAACGCCGAACGGTATGGGAGTACGACCCCGTCGGCACCCCGCGGATGCCTGATCCGGTCCGCGCGGCGGCGGTACGAGCCGTCCTGATCACGGCACTGGCGTTGGTGGAGGCCGTCGTCGACGTGGTGCTGGCTCTCGGGGAGTCCTGGCTGTCCGCGCCCGTGCTGCTGTTCACCGTGTTCACCTGCGTCGTCGCCACCTGGTCGGTGCTGGACGTGTGGGTCACCCGGCAGGTCTGGAACCAGCGCAACGGCGTGGTGTCCACCCCCAGCAGCGCGGCACGCGCCCTGCGCAGGGACCGCCGCAAGGCCCGCCGGGCCGCCCGCCGCACCGCTCGTCGGACCGCGCACAGACCGTCCGCCGAGCCGTCCGGACGCCGGCTCCGGATACCGCGGATGCACGGGGTGTAGCCCCGGCGGCGGGGCCGTGTCCGGCGAACAGCGCCGGCCCCCCGCGCAGGACGGGCGGGATCTGCCGGACACGGCCCAGGCATGGGTCCGGGCTATGCCTCGGCCGGCGCCGCGGGCTGGTCCGCCGCGCCCGGGGGCGCCTGAACCGGCAATTCCGCCGCGGGTCCTGCCGGTGGATCGGCCGGTGCGCCCGGCAGCGCCTCGGCCGGTGCGGCCGCCGGTGCCTCGGCCGGTGCGTCGGCGGGCCGCCGGAACATCCGGGTGGCCGTGATCTCGCCGTGCACCGGCTCCCCGTGCGGGTCCGCGACCGGCAGGCCGGGCCGCAGGTGCTCCTCCACGCTGATGTACTTCAGGCCCGCCCGCAGGTCGGCGTCGTTGCGCAGCCGCACCACGAGCGGGAACTCGGCGAGGGCGGTGGTGTCGAACAGGCCGGTGGTGTAGATCAGCTGGACGCCGAGCGCGTCGGCCACCGCGCGCTGCAACTCCAGCAGATAGGTGGCGTTGGCCCGGCCGATCGGGTTGTCCAGGAAGAGCGTGCCGGCGTGCCGCTGCCGGTCGCGTCCCCGGTCGTTGCTGCGCAGCGCGGCCATCGTGCAGTACAGGGCGATCGCGGCGGTGAGCAGCTGCCCGCCGGAGAACACGTCGCCCATCTGCCCGACCGGGACCCGCTCGGCGCGCAGCACCGCGTCCGGCTTGAGGATCTCCACGGCCACGCCGCGCGGCTCGAGCCCCGCCGCGACCCCGCGCAGCAGCAGCGTCATGCCGTCGCGGCGCAGGTCGGAGTTCTTGCGCACCGCGGCCCTGGTCGCCTCGTCGATGACCTCGCCGAGCCGCTCGGTGAGCACCGCCTGGTCGGGGTCCTCGAACCGGATCCGCAGGAACTCCTGGCCGGACCACTCGCCGAGGCCCTCGGGCAGCCGCGACAGCCGCTGGGCGGAGCGCAGCGTCGCCAGCGAGGACTCCACCAGCCCGCGCAACCGGTCCACGATGCTGTCCCGGTTGCGCTCCAACTGCTCCAGCTCGTCGGTCAGCACGCGCAGCCGGGGGGCGAACGCCGCGGCCCAGGCCGCCGCGTGGTCGGGCAGCGCCGACGCGGGCAGCTCGCGGATCTGCTGCCGTGCGGGCGTGCGGACCTGCTCGTAGCGCACCGCGTTGGCGTGCCGCACCAGCACGTCGCCGGCCTCGCGCAGCTGGGTCTCCGCGGTGGACAGGTCCGCGGCGCAGCCGCGCAGGCTGCGGCGGGCCTCCGCGGCGGCCTGCCGGGCCTCCTCGGGGTTGCCCTGGTACGGCTCGGGCTCCTCCTCGTCGGGGTGCTGGCCGGTGTCCCTGAGCAGGTCGCGGAGCATCGCGGCGAGCTCGTCGAAGCCGCCCGCCGCGTCCTCGGCGGCGCGGTGGTCGCGGACCACGTCCGCGTGCGCCGACCTGGCCTGCTCCAGTGCCTCGGTACGGGAGGCGAGTTCGGCGTTGGCGGCACGCAGCAGTTGCTGGGCGTGGTCGGCGTCGCGCGGGGTCAGCTCCTCCGGCAGCTCGGCGTGGGCGCCGCCGCCGGCGGGCGCGTGGCGCTCCGCCTCGCCGCGCAACCGGCCCAACTGCTCGCTCGCCGCGGACTGCCGGGACTCCAGGGTCTGCACGAGCTGCTCGGCGCGGGCCGCGGCGGCCTGCCGGGCCGGGCCGTCGGCGCCGTCGGGTCCCTCCAGCAGCTGGGCGGCGCGGCTGCGCACCTTGTTGGTGAGGCGCTCCAGTTCGGTGAGGGCCGCGCTCTCCGTGCTCTCCGCGCGGGCCTGCTCGGCGCGCAGGTCGGCGCCGACGCCGACCTTCTCGTACACCTGGGACGCCGCCCGGTACGCCTCGCGGAGGGCCGGCAGTGCCTGCGGGGCGGCGGTGCCGGAGGCCGCGGTCTCCGGGGTGTCCTCCGGCGCGCCGGCGATCTCGGAGCGCTCGGCCCGCAGCACCCGTGCGGTACGGCGGGCGTCGTCGGAGGCGCGCTGGGCCGCGCGGCGGTCCTCGTCGGCGGCGCGGGCGAGCGCGAGGCACGCCTCGGCCCGGGCCTCGGCCTCCGCCGCGTCGGCGGCCAGCTCCCGGCTCCTGCGCTGCCAGTTGGCCCGCTCGCGCAGCCGGTGCGCCAGCCCCGCGAGGACGTCGGCGCGGCGCCGTGCCTGCTCGGCGGCGGCGCGGCGGGTGTCGCTCTCGGCGGCGGCCGAGGCCGCGGCGGCCTCCGCCTCGGCCCGCTCGGCCCGGGCCTCGGCGAGTGCGGCCCGGGTCCGTTCGGCGCCGTCCCTGGCCGTGGCGACGTCCGCCCCCAGCTCGGCCAGCCGGCCTTCGGGGCAGGTCGAACGCCACGAGGCGAGGCGGGCGAGCAGCGTCCTGTCGTGCGCGAGGCGGGCGGCCAGCGTCCGGATGTCCTCCTCGCGGGCGGTGGCACGGGCCCGCAGCTCCTGCCGCTCGCCGTCCGCGGCGACCTCGTCGTGCATCGCCGGGTTCGGCGGGACGAGGAACAGGTCGTGGGCGGTGCCGGCGCCGGGCGGCGGCGCCAGCAGGGCGGCGGCCGTGCCGACGGCCACGGTGGAACGCGGCAGCAGCGCGGCCTGCCCCAGCACCTCCTTCGCCCGCAGGTAGGAGTCCGGGTCGGTCACGACGACGCCGTCGACGAGTTCGGGCCTGGACGCCAGCACGACGGCGTGGTCGACCGGGTCGACGGCCTGCGCCAGGTACCGCCAGCCGGGGAGCGCGGGGATGCCGTGCTCCCCCAGGAACTCGACGGTGGCCAGCACGTCGGGGCCCGGCGGCAGCAGCCCGCCGTCGCCGAGCGCGGCGAGGATCCGCGCGTCGTCCGCCGCGGCCGTCCGCAGCTCGAACAGCTGGCGTTCTGCGGTCGTCACCGACGCGTCCAGCAGCTCGCGGAGTTCGTCCGCGCACCCGTCCAGCTCCGCGGGGGCCAGCGCCGTCCCGCGCCCGGCGAACGCCGCCTCCCCCGCGCCGCCGGCCCGAGCGGCACCGCCCGGCGCGGCTGCGGACGTCGCCCCTGTGCCGGGCGCCGGATCGCCGTCCTCCGCGATCGCGCGCGGGGGCGGGACGGCGGCGCCGGCCGGGTGCGCGCCCCCGGGTGCCGCGGGGCTCGCGGGGAGGCTGAGGAGTGCGGCGAGGCGCGGGTCGGCGGCCAGGGCGGTGGCGGCGACGGTCGCGGCGGACTGGGCCGCTTCCGCGGTGGCGAGGGCGTCGGCCGCGCGGGCCGCGGCGAGTTCGGCCCTGGCCTCGGCGGAGGCGGCGTCGCGGGCCCGGGTCGCGGTGGCCGCGGCGGCCTCGGCCGCGGCGCGTGCCAGGGTCTCCGCCGTCTTCTCCGCGTCGGCCGCGGCGAGCGCGGCCCGCGCCGGGTCGGCGTCCGGCGCCGTGTCGTCGAGCCAGCCGGCCCGTACCGCCTCCGCCGTCTCCTGCTCGACCTCGGCCAGCCGCTGGGTGAGGTGCCCGCTCTCGCTGCGGGCGCGCTCGGCCTCGGTGGCCGCGGCGGTCGCGTCGCGGTGCGCGGTCTCCGACTGCCCCTGGAGGACGGCGGACCGCTCCTCCTCCTCGTCGGCCTGCTGCTCGGCGCGCGCCGCGGCGGCGTGCAGCGCGCGGACCAGGGCCGTCGCGGCCTGGGTGCGGGCGGCGAGCGCGGGAGCGGCGTCCCGCTCGGCCTCGCGGATGGCCTCGGTGACGCGGGCCAGCCGGTCGCCCGCGGCGCGGTGCCGCAGCACGGTCTCCGCGGCCTGCCACGCGGAGTGCAGCGTGCGGGCGTCGCCGAGTTCGCGGCGCAGCGCCGTGGCCCCCTTCTCGGCCGCGGCCAGCGCCAGCGACGCGTGGCGGTAGGCGAGCTCGGCCGCGATGCCGGCGCTGCCGCCGCGGGCCTGCTCGGCGTCGGTGACGGCGTGCGCGGCCTGGGCCATGTGCTGGGCGAGCTCGCCGGCCCGGGCGCGCTCCTGCCGGGCGCGGGCCGCGAGGCGGTGGGTGAGGCCGCGGGTGCGGCGCTCGGACTGGGCGTGGACCGCCCGGGCCCGGTCGCGCGCCGCGGCGTTCTCGACGATGCGCCCCAGCAGGTCCAGGGAGCCGGCGGTGAAGTCGCGTTCCGCGGTGAGTTCGGCGCGGCGGCCGAGCTTGCCGGCGAACCCGTGGACGAGGTCGGCCAGCCCGTCGGTGTCGCGGGTGTCGGTGACCGCGCGCAGCAGCAGGTCGGTGAAGTCGGAGTCCTTCTTGACCGCGAAGAGGCCGGCCGCCTCGCCCTCGTCGGCGTTCATCTCCCGCTGGTAGCGGAAGAGTTCGGGGTCCAGGCCGAGATCGCCGAGGTGCTCGTTCCAGCGGTCGTGGATCTCCTCCCACACCACGTCGAGGTGCGGGTACGCCTTGCCGGCCTCGGTGAGCGCGTCCCGGAAGCCCTTCATGGTGCGGCGGCGGCCGCGCGCGCCCGAGGTCCCCTCGGCCAATGGCCGGACCGCGGTGGTCTCCGCGACCGGCAGCGAGTCCAGGCTGAGCCCGGGACCGGGCCGGAACGAGTACCAGGCCTCGGCGAACTTCCGCGGGTCCGAGGAGACCTGGCGGCCCCGCCACTCGCTGACCTTGCCGACGACCACCAGTTCACCGGTGAGGGTGTGCTGCCACTCCAGGGCGACGTGCCCGCAGTCCTCGGCCAGCAGGAACTTCCTGAGCACGCCGGAGCTGGCGCCGCCGAGGGTGTTGCGGTGACCGGGCAGCATCACCGAGAAGATCAGCTTGAGCAGGACGGACTTGCCGCCGCCGTTCTCCAGGAACAGCACGCCCGCCGGGGCGGGCCGGCGCGGCGGTCCGGACGGCTCCTCCGCGAAGAACTCGCCCTGCGCGGGCGCGGGATGGGGCACCGGCTCGCCGACGCCCCGCAGGTCGAGCACGGTGTCGGCGTACCGCGCGCCCGCGGGCCCGATGGAGTACAGGCGGACTCGGGAAAGCTCGTACATGCAAGGCTCTCGTGCTCGGAAGGTCGGGGACGTCGGGAGGACCAGCGGGGTCGGGGACTGCGGTCGGGGTCGGGCTCGGGGGTCGGCCGGGTCGGAACGGGCGGTTCGGCAGGGGCCGTTCGGGCCCGGACGCCCCCGGCCGGGGTCAGGACGAGGCGGTGTGGAACGGCAGCCCCGCGTCGTCGGCCAGCAGGTCGTCGTCGGCTGCGGGGGCCAGGCTGGCCGAGCCGTCGCCGACCGGGACCACGCCCAGGTCG
>Ga0136643_10019187_pt1 | contig 10329 bp, 6 predicted proteins | sample TergutLab28metaG_FD_96883 | JGI IMG/M metagenome (GOLD analysis project Ga0136643, IMG submission 96883) | Labiotermes labralis P1 segment gut microbial communities from Petit-Saut dam, French Guiana - Lab288 P1 (version 3) (version 3) | ecosystem: Host-associated > Arthropoda: Insects >... | reverse complement strand
GTCTAGAAAACAGAGATTAACGGCTGTGGGGACCCGTTGCGCTGACCACGTGACACCCCTCTATCCGCGAAAGTTGGCACTAACTTCGCCGACCGGCGGCGGCCGCTCTGTCGGTATAGTTCGTGTGCGGACTAAGGCCACAGAGTTTAGTTTAGTTTAGTTGTCTGTGGTACAACTGCAACATTAACAATCATTATTTCAGATCCCACAGTTTCCACAGTGGTGATTCTTGTAGTGTTCAGGTCTGTTGTGTGACACTTTGTTGTAGCCAGCAGTCAGTCTACAGTTCAAATTCCAGATGTCAACCCAAGATGCAAGAGTATTTCCTTGACATTTTATGGCAATTAATAGTGTTAGTTTCTAACACATGCTGTTTTGTGACCTGCACATTAACAAGAAAGAACTGGCTCCAGTTTGGTACAGCTGCACGTGTTTCAAGCAAGAAGCAAAATGTTCAAAATCTATCACTGCCATGCCTACCATGGTTTGCAAAGTTAGGAGCCAGTGTATAATCTGAAACCTGACAGCCTTTGACTGCCAAAATTTTAAGTACAGGAGATTAACACTAGCCATGTGCTGCAGTATGACAGTTGTAGTGTAAGATGCTGTGTCAGCTTACATCTGCCATGTGACAGAGCCAATCAAAATGTAACATTTGATTTGGGACTGACTGGCACATCAGAAAGAAAAAGACTGTCAGACTGATCAATGAAGCTCCAGAAATTTTAATGTTCAACTTTCTCGGTTATAAGTAGAGTCTGGAAGCTGTAGAAGAACAAAACACATGCTCTCTAGCATTTTGGTATTTGTAAAGAAAAGACTGTGTTGTGCACTATGCAAGGCTACGTTCCAACAAATAGAACTTATATTCAAGATGTAGGGAACTTAAAATAAACTGATAAGAAAAAGACAGTGAATTAGATTAACAAGGAATATGCATTGTGCATAATTATGTAAGAAAGTCACAAAAAAGAAGCGATAATTTTTCTATGTACTCTTAGAACTGTATGCACGGTATCTAAAGTGTAATCCAGCGCTACACTAACAAGTTTGTAGCCTCTGTAATACTGACACAAAATAATTCTATGAGTGTAACTCATGCCCTCCAACAATGAAGCTGCACAGTGACGGTGTTTCCTGCCATTTCGGAGGACCACAGTGCCCTTAGGATATCAGGACCATTAACTCAGTGAAAAAGAGTCACATCCCAGCAGACCAGTATCCTCAATGATCATTTATCTCCTTTCAATCACATGGTTTCGTACAGACATCTCTTAATAACACTGCTCCATCTCCAACAAACACATCTGATTAATTTTTCACTAAATTCAAAATCAGAGTTTGGTATGCTTAAAAGATCTATCAACATTTATAATTTGTTTTCTCTACAATACCATCTTGTTACAAAATCAACCAAAATAAATTCATTGTGTGTGTTTACACCTTGTTCAAAAGTGTAGGGATCTTTATAGACAAGCAGAAGGTGATCAGTTCCTGTTGGTGGAACTAGTGCAACATTCTCTGTGTGCTGCTCTCAAATAATTAAGGCATACCATCAAAACTCAGATACTTATGGCAGTGTCTATAGACCCCTCTCCAGACAATGTCACCTGGGGGGGGATTACACTGACAGTTGTGATATGACATAAAAAGGATATTTATTCATCAATCCAAATCACTGATGAAATGTTTCTCTTTCAGTGTTCAGCTCTGTCAGAATTTGGTCATTCTCATTCCCCCAAAATGGAACTGTAGAAATGCTCCAGCACCATAAAAATCTGTAAAACTCCACATTTTGAAGTAACAAAAATGTTCTAACAAAATGCAAGAGCTTAGCAGCAACAGTGTACCTGCAAGGAATGTCTTCAGGATGCGTAACAGGAAGACCCATTCAATGTAACAGGAACAGCTGCTGCTACAGAACTACAGACTTTGTACTTCTGCTTGAAAACTAATTGAAAATGACTGACCTTAAGATAAACATCACAGTTTTACAACTGACTGCAGTCTTCACCTGTTCACGAGACATAATACACACAAGGTTTCAGCCCACGCCTGTATGTCCCACACTGGAGCAAACCAAGCACAGCCAATACACAATGCACACTAGCTATTGGCCCACTCCCAACAGCAACTCATACGAATGTGCACCAAACACAACTGGAACAGATTCTTGCATCGCTGACTTTAGCACATTAGCTGTATCACACAGAAAGCCTGCATCTGCCTGGATATCCAGCTATAGCCGTCATGATCAGGTCAGTGGCACAAGAAACATATTGTACCACCTACAAACAACTGATTTTCAATGTGAACCACTTAGTAATTGTTTTCATCAAAAAATGATTTTTTCCTGATTATATGTGAGTCCATTAATATGATTTCAGAAACATCACAAATTTGTATTCTTACATTTGGCACTTTTCAGATGGCACAACAAGCCCCTGGTAGAGTACAGAAGGATTACAGCTAAACAGTTGATATCCTCTTGCCTGCAATCTGAGCCTCACATGAGGTGACACTGCTCCTCTCATTTTGCTATACTGTCTGTCTACTGGTGAAGAGGCCCATCAATAATAGATTCAGAGATGTCACTCCAACAATACAAAGCGAATTATGCTGATTTTATGGAAAATATTTCAATTGTAAAAAAACATAATGTAAGGACAAGCACACTGTTTAGATCACTCACAACTGTATGCAGGTGCTTGCATTGTCCATGTTCAGCAAGATGTGTCAGTCCCGGTGCACATGTCAATGTAGCTCACATGAACAGTTCAGTCTGTTTACAGCCCCTCTATGCTGTCTGTAACAACTACAAGCGTGTCTCTTACGTCAACACAGATATCCAAAATGTGGCACCAGGATAGCATTGTTGGCACCTACATTGCCAGAACAAAGGGCACTACAAACATATGAAATGTCAGGAAATACTCACCCAATGATATGGCACCACTTCCTTGGAGACTTGAAATCCTCAGTGAAGAATTTCACTGCACAGGTTTGTGTGGGAGCTGGAACAAGTGTCTGCACATTGCATCCACTGCTATGTAACAGCCTGCTGCAAAGTGTACATCTGAAGTGATATTTATGGCATAATGTGGGTAAAGAAGAGCATAGGTAGTCAGCACACTTACAACTGAGGAGCTGGGACAGCTCAGTTAGCACACTGACTAGGCTTGGGTTCAATAATGTGGGGTCTGATTCCGAGCAGTAGAGATTTTTCTTTTTTCTATAGCATCCAGGCTGGCTTTAAGGCCCAACAAGCCTCCACTTCAATGCGTGCCTAGGGTAAAGCAGCCGGGGTATGAAGCTAATCACTCACATCCATCTAGTGCCGAGGTTAAACTGAGGGGAACTAATGTCCAGTCCACCTGCATGCCTTCATGACATGTACTGGGACAACTGTACCTTAACCTTTTACATGTCCAAAACAGGAAGAACAACTGAGACACCCTCTGTTTTTGCATGCAATCTGTTTCCACCAGCCCCAACAGGGAAGAAATAAGGACCAAATGAGTCCACCTGCTGGCAGAGTACTCAGCAAGTCAATCAGAGGACGCAAGTCTCCTGGAGTGCAACACTGTGTCATCAGAAACAATAAACATAAGGACATCATAGTGAGAACCTCGGATCTCGCAGATTCCAAGTGGTTAGCAGGGATACTGCTAGTGACAGCATTTTGGGATCCACAGGATGCTACATTGAAGAAACTTGCTTGTGCTGTGACGATACAGTGACATTTTAGGTGCACTGGAGATTGCAAATACTTGGCCTAAACTGAAAAGGTTATACAGAATATTCCTTACTGTTGGACTACTTGCCACAGCACATGCAGCTGCTACATAGCAACCTCTGATGACATCCACTCAGAGCGCTCAGCCCAGCAATAAAAATCCTCTCTGCTTATCACTAGGACAAATGCCTCAGGAGCTCTGGTGTTTATGTGGATAGAGAGATGATTAATTATTTGTATTTATATGCAACATCTCCATTCACAGAACAAATGTGACAACCATGGATGTTACCTGCTGAACATCCAACCCTGCCTGTACTACAATTTCCCTGAAATAGTTCTGAGGAAGGATTCTGATTTTGTTTGTAGGAGGAAGGCAGGTTAATACCATCAGTGCTTAAGTTTTTAGCCATATGACATAAAAGAATAGCAACTTTAAAAATAAAATTAGAAAATCAAAGTTGCTCAAAGGTGAAAAGTTAGAAGTGTATCATGTCTTTGTGAGAAAAGTGACGCACATAAAAGTTTTTGTCTTTCACTTTATCACTCCTATGAAGAATGCCATTAAGAAAGTTTTTCCAAGTGTATACTAGCATGAACTGACAGACACACTATACAATCAAACCTGGTGTCTTCAAGGTAATTTTGAAGTTATTATCTCTTCACTCTTCTTCCATAATTTCTAGAAAATATTGAAATTTTGATGAGTATCACTTTTATTGCAAAGCTGTGATATGATTTATTCCACAAACAGAACTACAGATGTGAACAGTAAGCATGTACATTTTGTGTTATATTCTTGGATCCCATCTAGCACTGAGCCTGGCAGGTCAGTGACGGTATATGAATATCAGGGGCAGATTAGAGCAACATACATTTGCCAGATATCTGTGTAAGCTTTCACTTGGGGTTAAATTCCCAACAGGAATAAGAATTATTCTGAAGATTGTCGCAATGCATTGCTAGGCAAGTAGGTCCTGATGTTCGAAGCATCGTAGTACCGCAACATTCAGAGTCGAGCAATTAGTTTCACACACACTAAACAGGAAAACTGTCAGTTACATATTACGTGACATATATGTAAATGTCAGTTACATAGTTTTTTCTGCAGTTATAATTTTAAGTTGCAGCTCAAACATCTGAATCTTCAAGTTAGACCCTGAAGAAAAAAGACAACACGATCAGTCACAATGTCAGGTACTACTCATCCGATGACACAGTGTCACATTCCACCGTTGTGAGATCCTCAAATATTGCAAGAATAATGCAAACTGACTGAGTTTACTCAGACACTTCATATTCAGAAATACTGAAGCGGCTCAAGGATGAGCCTAACCATTGACATCCCTCTGGCGATTAAGTCTACAAACTGTATGGTGCATTATATTCATGCCCTCTATGGTGGGTGCATCATGCACCTTGGTGTACTGTGTTACATTCTCCTTGCACTTTACTCACTTGCAGCTGGAAACTGCCATGCATGTTGCAAGAGGCTCAACATGCAATGCTGTTAAACCATTACACATTGATACATATTGCAGAAATGTAAGAATATGTTGCTAAAACAAATGCCATTTTGCATTAATTAATATGACAGTAAATGTACAATTGTACAGTCAACATAATGAACTTAAAGCATGTATTTTCAGCGGCATCAAACAAACATTTTAGACACTAATTACACCATCCAAAGATCTGATTAAGATTTAAAAAAAAATTGCATTGAACTTTTGGTATCTGTGAACTAGTATAAATAAAAATGAAATTTAAAAAGAACATTATTTTCAACTATATATATATATATATATATAATTATATACAAACAGTTAAATTAAGACAACAATAATTTGGTCTAGTGTCTTTAAATATGTAATGATTTTTATAAAGACCAGATGCTCACATTAATGTATCTGTACTTAAAGTAAGGCATAATTAGTTTAAAATTCACTAAAGAATAAATTGTTCAGTTACACAGTTTCTGTTACAGTTGCTATGATTTGTTTCAAACATCTGAATCTCCAGTGCGGTATTTAACATCGGAATGTCAGCGAACTGCAGGTCTCTCTCAGAAATAAACCAACATCACAACAGTTAGGTCCTTTTGCCAAAGCAGAGTTCATATTTACATCTTCAACATGACCAATTTAAAATTCCTTTCACATTTTATTATTAAGCAAAGGAACTGCAAGACTTCATAAATAGAAAAAGAGATCACCAGGCACAGTGCAAGTGTTCAGTCATCTGGGGGTGTGCAAAGGCACCCAGCAGCAGGGGTTTCATTAAGTCATTGTTATATAGATCATTCAGAGACTCCTGAGTTCTGGGCGGGCATGGCTAACAGTGTGCCTCCCTGTACTTGCTGGTCCCACATCTGGACTGGTGGGTGAGAAGGTGGGAGGCACACTCCTAGCCATGTCTGCCCAGAGGTCATGAGTCGATGAACAACCTCAAACTTCAGACTGGTTTCCCATAGAAAGACTCATGGAATTCACCCGTATTGCATGTGTTTGCTGTCAAAGAGGAAAGGTCTGGGACTGACTGAGGAAGATTCTGAAGACGAGAGGAGATTATTCTGACAGAACTTTGAGAAGGAAGGAAATGCTGAGGGGTTTGTGTTCAAGACATAATGTCGGGGCTGGAGACCAGGTTTTATTATTTTGGGGCACTGTCCCTGAAGTAATTCATATATACAGTTTAGGAATCTTACTCTGTACAGTTAACAGTAAGAAATGACTCTCCAGTACCTTATATACTATACTGATAGAAGTAAATAGAAGTAATTTCATTTATATCACCCCCAGCATGACACGGTCTGGTGATCACCACATTTTAAGGTTACATCCCCGGGTCTTGGCCCACAGCTTAGTTAGATGTGACACATAACTACCACAATTTCAGGTACCCGCAATATGAACATAACACAATGGCAGTGTTTCTTGGACCCCTGGTTGAGAAGCACCGCCCTACAGACTGATATACATTGTACAGTAACATTCACTGCTCTTCTCTGAAGAGGCAAGACCAGAACGTGTTATATCACACAACTGCTATGCTTGCATTATGTACAAGCACTGGACTAAAGTTGCTTAAATTGTATGCCAGTGTTCCACTGATGCTTCTTGCATGGCTCAAAGTTACATTTGTCTTGAGACCAAGAATCACAGAAAAAACTTTGCTCATCACGCAACATATGTGTTTGTTGTGTTTGTGTGTGTTGTGTTGTGTTGTGTTGTCTGTATGTGCACATACGGTATGCTAGCTTCATCTATAATAAACTACTGTATAACGTTTAAATTCACTGCAGAATCATAATTTTGTACAATTATACCCAAATATCAAGAAAGTTTATTATTGTGCTCAGGGATCTGAAAGGCTATCATTGCAGGAGAAAATAAGATTTCTGCAAATGCTCAAAAATACTGCATGGTACTGATCTGTGTCATCAAAGGCAAATATGTGTGGGTGCCATAGACGAAAGTACACATACTGCAACAGTATACTGAGAATTCTTGTCCCCAAAAAATAATTTAAACCACTCTCACGGGGACTTAGGTTTGTACACTGCTGATTCATTTATGTTGCACTGTGTTCGTACTGCATATAATAACACAAGTTATGTCCTGATACTGCCAGTTTCATTATCAGCGTCAGCAACTGACACATTCGACTTTGTTTTCAAAACAGAATACAGATGTTGATTTTACTCAGCATTCACATGATGATGGGAGAATCAAAATTAAAAGAAGCAACTGAAAGACACAATACATCGTCACTCAATTTGTCTTCATTCTTTGAAGTAACTGGGCCACAGAAGCAGACAGCCCCTGGGGGGTGGGGGCGGCCAGTTGTGGCCACACGGTGGTCAGACGGCTCCATGCTGGGATGGAGGTGGAGTCGGTACACGGTTCGGTTCAGCGTCACATGGGACCATGGTCAGGTTTGCAAGAGCACCACCACTACTTGAGTCTGAGAAAGCAGACAGACGACGTGAGCCTGAGGGTACAATAACAGCTGGGGTGCACGTGGTCTTGGTGCTCCATGATGAAAAAGAACCACTTGACACACTGTTACATCGCACAACCTGTGTGGTACTACTGCCCCCACTTGACCAGTCCCCAGGATCCCCGCTACCGAGCATACCTGCTGAACTTGTCCGGTATGGTGGTGGAGATTCACCATCAAACACTGTGCGGTTTGGTGGTGGCCGAATACATTTCTGGTATATTTCACTCTCCTGAAGTGCAGAAAATAAAATGTTAATGTCATGACATATCATTACAACATTTTATTTCAAGAAAGTAGATTCTCATTCTGTGACAAGAGAACTTTGCTGCAGTATAAAATGGGTATTGATCAAAACAAGGCATTTCCTTTTGTTACAGAACGTGGAAATTGAATGGGCACTGTCCTGGTTCCATTCAATCCAACCCATACTTCCTTAAGCTCTTTCTGTATGTCTAAGTCTCATAAATTATCTCATCCCATTAGTTTTCTTGACCAAAATGTTGTATGCATTCTTGTGTTCCCCATGCTATACATGCCTGTCCATCTCGTCCTTCTAAGTAACAAGTTTCGTATTAAACTTCTCACCTGGCTGTACATTTCACCAGAACTACACCACATAACTATGCTGAGTGTGACAAACATGCAGTGTTCAACTCATAATGAGATGGGCTCTTGGTCCATAAGTCAATTCCAAAATACAAAATTTTCTGAAGTTCAAAACCCCGAAACATTTGAAAGAATTTTAAAGAATTTTTACACTTTCACTCATTCTATAGCTTAAATGACTATTACAACTACAATAAATGTTAGAAGATTGGAAACCTACAGCTCCCTTTATTGGCTTTGTTCTTACCTATTTATTATGTTTGAATGGTATTAATTTTAAAGGTATCACGTATATGTGTTATACTTATTCAGAACTTGTAACAAACTTTAAATGTAAATATTCCGACTGTTTATTCGTTATTTTTGCCTTACCTTATTTCTTGTAACTTTATACTATTTTTGTGCTTGTTTTCTGTGTTATTTTAGCTATGCAACTTTTGACATGTTCTATATCCTGTTGGGTGATGACCCCATGCTGTATGGATCAATTGAACAATAAAACAAATACAAATACATTCTAAATAGAAAAGCAATATCAAAGTCACAAACATTCACCTACCTCTAACAACTGTAAGTACACCAGACAACTGGAATTAACAGCACAGTATCCTTCACTGCAGAACTTATGATTTATTCTGTGTGTGTGTGAGATGCTGGAATATGAACCACTGGTAATAATTCAAAATAGAACCAGAAGGTGCCAGCAATACATGGCAGTCAGAAGTACCTGGATTAATTTGGTATAACTGTCTTAGCCTTCATTAACACTAGGCACGTCTAGTGAAACTGATGTCAAAAATGTCCCTAAATGACTACAAAGTGTAACAGCAAACCAAGAGAAGAATAGCCAGAGGTGATAACTATCAAATGTTCTTGTAAACCTTTAAATGGAAATTTTGCTAAACCACATAAACACACAAGTTACCATAAACCTACAGAACAGACATTCACCATATTTGTCATATCATTAGAATACTAAGAATATGTAGAATTATCATATCAGTCAGTCCATCCAGCAGTCCACATAACTGATCTCTGAAACAACAGAACAAATCCACCCAGACGAAATTTATTCTTGGGTGTTAACATTAAACTGGTGGATGGATTTATCTTTGGTTCACATGTATTCAGCATAAATCTTATCTTCTAATCAGTACGAAAAAGTACAGGTGCAATTATGAGATGGAACTTGTATGTGGCATTTTTCCATTCTGGGAACGTCCAATGAAACAACTGAAAGTACGTGGTCCTTATTTTATCTGACAACTGTTGTATGTCACTTCTTGCCACTACTCCACAATACATATGGCAGCAGCCTGAGTGTGTTATGTAAATATGATAAATGAGATGACTAGTAGTTGTCAGAAAAAGTAATAAACGTACACTTTGCGAACACATAAATCGTTTTTAGCTGTGCAACTGACAGATATGCACGTGTATTGAATGAACAGAAAGTCAAATGTGAGCAACTCATAATGACAAGGAATTTGTAGTAATAGAAAGTCGAAAACCATGTAGTGGGTCCCTGTCACCACGGCATGGCACGTCTTCAGGTTGCGGATAGAGGAATGGCCTCCGATAAGGAGGGTAGCTGCGAATAAATTGAATAAGCAGTCGCGGACAGCCGACGAGGGGTGGTCCTCCAGCTTGGGGGTTGGGCGAGGTGCTAAAAACCCTTCCCTGTAAAACAATTATGTTAAGAAACATTCACAGGTGGGATGCTTGCTCTGAAGACAAAAAAATCCGGAGGTAAACTACTCCCCCACTCGCATCTCCGGGGGGGGGAGTGTTTCCAGGGGAAGCATTGCGCAGCAGGCAAAGAGGGATGAAAATAGCGACCTGGAATGTTAGGAGTCTGTATAGGGCAGGGTCACTTAAGGCAGCAGCGAGGGAATTAGTGAGGTATAAATTAGATGTAGTGGGTGTGCAGGAGGTCAGGTGGGACAAAGGGGGCACAGTAAGAGCTGGGGATTATGATTTTT
>Ga0136643_10019186_pt1 | contig 10329 bp, 10 predicted proteins | sample TergutLab28metaG_FD_96883 | JGI IMG/M metagenome (GOLD analysis project Ga0136643, IMG submission 96883) | Labiotermes labralis P1 segment gut microbial communities from Petit-Saut dam, French Guiana - Lab288 P1 (version 3) (version 3) | ecosystem: Host-associated > Arthropoda: Insects >... | reverse complement strand
TGGGCGAGGAAAATGTCGAAATCCCGGTTGAACCGAGAAGAAATGTGTTGCTGAGATAGATCGTAAATTTAATTTTGACATTTCAGATGTACTGTGATAGAATTATTTTAGAAACTGTTTAGAGGTGTCGAAAATGGGTGAAATAATTGCGTTAACAAGCGGCAAAGGCGGGGTCGGAAAGACTGTTATTACAGCCAATCTCGGACGCGCGCTTACCAAATTAAAGAAAAAAGTTATCCTTATCGACATGGATATCGGACTTCGAAATTTGGACATCGTTCTTGGAGTCGAACACCAAATTGTATACGACATTACCGATGTGCTTGAAGGGACGGCGGAGCTTAGTCAAGCGCTTATAACCTGCAAAAAGTTTAACAATGTCTCATTTCTTCCCGCGTCGCAAACAAAGCGGCACAAAGATATTTCTGCTGAAAAATTGAAAGAATTATTGGAAAATTTGCGAGATAAATACGATTACATATTGATAGATTCGCCGACGGGCGTCGGACGCGGCTTCGGTCACGCGGTTTTCGCGGCGGATTCCGTAATTGTGGTTACACAACCCGACGGCTGTTCGTTAAGAGACGCCGACAAAGTTCTAACCGAACTTGAAAGGTTCGGCAAAGACAAGGCGAAGCTGCTAATAAACCGAAAAAACGCGAAATTTTTGAAATCCGAAAAAGTTGACGCAAAAAAAATGGTAAACACGTTGGCAATCGAGCTTTTGGGCGTTATTTCCGAAAACAAACTTACGGCAGGCGTAAACGAAATCGCGAAGAAAATATAAACCAAGGAGGTGCGGAAATTTTGAATATAGCATTAATGGCGCACGATAAGAAAAAAGAGCTTATGGCGGAGTTTTGCATAGCGTACAGCGGAATTTTGAAAAAGCACAACCTTTGCGCCACAAGCACTACCGGAACTTACATAGGAGACGCGACAGGATTGCCCGTTACCAAATTTTTGGCGGGAAGTCAGGGCGGCGTTCAGCAAATAGTATCTCGAATCGCTTTTAACGAAATTGATTTGGTGCTGTTTTTTGACGACCCAATCGCGCGGCAACCGCACGAACCCGACATCGCACCGCTTATTAAAACGTGCGACATGCACAATATTCCGGTCGCGACAAATATCGCCACCGCCGAAGTTTTGGTAATCGGTCTCGAACGCGGCGACCTGGCGTGGCGCGAAATCGCGCGTGAATCAAGATAGAGCATTCAAATATCCCGAACCTTCACGCGAACTCCTTCGCGCACAAGCGCGTCTATTAACTGCGTTTCGGTTACACGGCGAGTAATGGACATATCCTTATCCAAAACATCAATGACATAATAATAATTATAGCTGAAATATTTTAATAAAATTCGAGCGGACACGTCTTCAAACACCGCAATTGCGCGGACCTTGTTGATGTCGTCCTTTTTTAGTTTCTCTTTGTTCTGAAGCATTTCCCGCATCGCGATCATATTCAAATTCCGTCGCTCGGCGGATATGTTGGCGAGCAAAAACGCCGCGATTAAAATCAGCGAGAAGTTAAACTCGGAATAAAGCAGCAAAAACACCGCCGCGGCAAGAATTACGACGGTGATTACTTTAGTCAGCCGCAAAACTGAGTTAAACGCCTTAACAACGCCAAAACTGCCTGTAAGCAAGGCTTTTACAACCCTCCCGCCATCAAGCGGTAAGCAAGGAAGCAAATTCAATACCGCCATCGACAAATTAAGCCAAAAAAGATAGGCAATCGGAAAGGCGTACCGACTTATTAAAACATAACAAATGCCCGCCAACAGAAAGTTCAGCGCCGGCCCCGCAAGCGCGATAAGCACCTCTTTGTATGGCTCTTTAATGTAATGCTCCCGAAGTTTGGCGGTTATCCCAAACGGTTGTATCTCAATTCGTTCAATAGGAACGCGAAGTTTTATCGCCGCAACCACATGCGCAAGCTCGTGAAGCATTGCGATTGCGTACGCGGCAAGATAGAAATGCAAAAAACCTCCCAAATACGCGCCGACAAACAAAACCGGCACGAATAAGCTGATTCGCAAGCGTTTTCCAAGTTTTATCATATGTATATCCTCCATCACAATGAATAGAAAACTTCCTCGACGTCATACGCCTCCCAATCCCTAAATATCTCGTATCCGTCAATAAATATATCATCGTCGCCGCCGGGATAATATTCATCGGACTCAATCGGATAATCGAGTTCAGTATCGTCGTAATCCTCCTCTTCCTCTTCCGCGTCTATGGCGGCATCCGGAAAAACACGCCCAACCGTACCATTGTAAATCGCAACAAAATTGATATCACGCTCTAGATTCGAATGAATCGTCGGACTTATATTCGCCCAAAACCCAGGCGCGACAGCTCTTACAATATAAACAAGCAAAATAATCGCAACGGCTACACCCGTTTGCTTCAAAAATTTCGCAAAATATTTTTTAACTTTCTCGCCGAATTCAAGTTTGCGTGGCTTTTTCGGCGAAGTATTTATACGCGGCGCAGGCGTTCTGCGGTTACGTCCGCTATATGTTCGTGGCATATTTGACTTCCTCCTTTGACTTCTTCCTTGCAATTCTTCGGACAATCTGTTACAATATATATTCGATGAGGTGGACAAATATGAAAAGTAAAATAGAGAAAATTTTAAATAAGGTACAAAAACCCGGCAGATACGTCGGCGGCGAACTTAATCAAGTATGCAAACCAAATGCCGAAGATTTGGTTCGGTTCGCGTTTTGTTTCCCCGACGTTTACGAGGTCGGAATGTCGCATTTAGGCATGAAAATCATATATCACTTGCTGAACGAGCGAGACGACTGCGCTTGCGAGCGGGTTTTCGCGCCGTGGATTGATATGGAAGCCGAAATGCGCAAAGCCGACATTCCTTTGTTTTCAATGGAGAGCCAAACCCCCGTCGGCGAGTTCGACATAGTCGGATTTACACTTCAATACGAAATGAGTTACACCAACATCTTGAACATGCTAGACTTAGCGGAAATTCCGTTTTTATCAAGCGAGCGAACGGACGAACATACTCTCGTCTGCGTTGGCGGTCCCTGCGCGTATAATCTTGAGCCGATTGCCGACTTTATCGATTTCGCCGTTCTCGGCGAGGCGGAGGAAGTTGTATGCGAGGTTTTGGAAGCATACAAACAGCACAAGCAAGCCGGCGGTCAGCGCCGGCAATTCCTCGAATCCATCGCCAAAATCGACGGAATTTACGTTCCGCAGTTCTACGATGTCACATATAACGACGACGGAACGGTAAAAGACATCACGCCGAATAACCCCAACGCGCCGAAAACGGTAAAAAAACGAATAATCGAGGACTTAGACGCCACGTTTATGCCCGAGCGAGTCATTGTTCCATTTATGGAAATCGTCCACGACCGCAATATGCTGGAACTTTTCCGCGGCTGCTTCCGCGGGTGCAGATTCTGCCAGGCGGGCTTTATCTACCGCCCAATGCGGGAACGCTCGGTCGAACGACTTGTAAGTTGCGCCGAAAAGTTGATAGACAACACGGGATATGAGGAAATCAGCCTGTCGTCTCTTAGCACAAGCGATTATTCGGGACTTGAAGAGCTGACCGACAGGTTGCTTGACCTCACCGAACGGCGCAAAGTGAATTTATCGTTGCCGTCACTGCGAATAGACAACTTTTCTATCGAATTAATGCAAAAAGTTCAAAAAGTGCGCAAAAGCGGGCTAACTTTCGCGCCCGAAGCGGGAACGCAACGCATGCGCGATGTAATCCATAAAAATGTAACCGAAGAGCATGTGCTAAACGCTGCGCATACAGCATTTTCGGGCGGATACGGAACGATTAAGCTATACTTTATGCTGGGGCTTCCAACCGAAACCGTGGAAGATGTTGAGGGTATCGCAAGGCTCGCGAAGCTTACGCTTGACGAGTTTTACAAAATCCCGAAAGAACAGCGTAACCGAAACGTCAAAATCACCGTGTCTACGTCAATGTTCGTCCCCAAACCGTTTACGCCGTTCCAGTGGGAGCCGCAGGACAGTATCGACCAACTCGGCGAAAAACAGCGGCATTTGAAAGACTTGCTTAAAGTGAAAAACATCTCATACAACTATCACCAAAGCGAGCTAAGCCTGCTCGAAGCGGTATTCTCCCGCGGAGATCGGCGATTATCGACGGTTTTGCTTGCGGCATACAAAAACGGTTGCCGCTTCGACGGTTGGAGCGAGCATTTCAAGTTTGAATTGTGGCAACAGGCGTTCGACGAATGCGGCTTTGATATGGATTTCTACGCCCGACGCGCGCGCGCGTTTGATGAAACCTTGCCGTGGGACCATATCGACGTCGGCGTAAAGAAAGCCTTCCTAATCAAGGAAGCAGAGCGAGCGAAGCAGGCAAGCCTGCACCACTCCCACGATTAAATATATGCAAACATTGCGCCGCGAGGCATTAACTTTATGCGCAATCAAAATGAAAAACTTGCAATTATTGACGCAAGTGTGATATACTATAAGATATAAGTTTGCGTCAAATTGCGTGATATTTCGCCGAAAATGCTCAGGAGCGTGTATAAAGATACCCGACTGAGCGTTTTCGACTGGCGGTCAACTGCATCAAATCACACTTCGTCCAAATGCGACTCGTGTTCTTTGGCAGTTTTCACAGGGGAGTTATTAGCGAAATCAAGATTTCGATAACTCTCCCAAGATTGCGTGATTTGACGCAAACACTAAAATAAGGAGTGATACAAAATGAAAAGAAAAGGCCTATGGATAATACTTGGTATAATTGTTATTTTAGCTATTATGTTTATAAGTTCGTACAACGGCTTGGTTTCAAGCCGCGAGGCGATAAACGGCGAATGGGCGCAAGTCGAGTCACAGCTTCAACGCCGAAACGATTTGATTCCGAACTTGGTTGAAACGGTTAGAGGATACGCGGCGCACGAAGAGGGAATATTCCTTGAAATAGCGGCGGCACGTGAAAGAATGATGAGACCCATGACTCCGGCGGAAGCTACTGCGGCGGAAGCTGAAATGAGCGGCGCGCTTGGGCGGCTTCTCGCGATTTCGGAAGCTTATCCCGAACTCCGCGCAAGCGAAAACTTCAGAAGTCTTCAAGACGAACTTGCGGGAACCGAAAACCGTATACAATTCGCGCGTTCGCAGTATAATAACAGTGTTCAAACATTTAACACTCGAATTCAGCAGTTCCCGCGCGTAATTCTCGCCAACATGTTCGGATTCGAGGCGGCGGAATACTTCCAAGCCGCGGAAGGCGCCGACCAAGTGCCGAATGTTCAATTCTAAGCCAGCAAGCGAGGGAATCCTATGAAAAAACTACTATTCGTAATTCTATGTTTGATATTATCGTTACAACTTGTTTCGGCAAGCGTTGCCATGAACTTCGTTGACGATCAAGCCCGAGTTCTAAGCTCTGAAACCGTCATTCGCCTGAATAACATGGCGTGGCAGGTTGAAAACGCAACCCGCGCGCAGATAGTTGTCGCAACCGTAACGTCGCTTGACGGAGAACCGATTGAAAGGTTCGCTATTGAGTACGCTAATAATCTTCAAATCGGCGACGCGGGGCTTCAAAACGGAGTGTTGATTTTTATCGCTGTGCAGGAACGCGAGTTCGCTATTGAAATCGGGCGCGGCTTAGAAGGCGCGCTGCCTGACGGCAGAGTGGGGCGAATTCGAGACGCATATCTTATTCCATATTTAATAGATGATGATTTCGACGCCGCATTTGAAAATACATTTCGCGCGATAGCGCGTGACATAGCAGAGGAATATGGTGTGGATATTGACATTGACGCGCCCGTACCTGGAAACACGAGAGATCAAAGCGTAGGAATGATTGAAATTATAATTCTCCTTGCGATGTTCGGGATAATGCCTTTCTTTATTCGGCGCAGAAGATTCAGAGGTCGAGGCGGTCCCGGTGGTTTCGGAGGCCCTATGGGACCGGGCGGCTTTGGCGGACCAATGGGTCGCGGCGGTGGCGGTTTCGGCGGCGGTGGCGGCGGTGGATTCAGAGGTGGCGGCGGAAGCTTCGGCGGCGGTGGCGTTCGCGGAAGATTTTAATCAGACAATAAAATTTCACAAATAAAAAAGAGCCTTTCGGCTCTTTTTTTTTAATAATTCGGTATCTTAACCTCAAAATACGCTTTCGGATGAAGACAAGTAGAACAAACATCGGGCGCATCCGCACCATGATGCTCGTGTCCACAGTTGCGGCACTCCCAAGTAACAGCGGAATCTTTCACAAATACTTTGTTTCCGCTAACATTCTCAAGAAGCTTCAAATATCTCGCCTCATGCTCCGCTTCGATTTTCGCGACTCTCTCGAACAATAGTGCGATATGGTCAAACCCTTCCTCTTTCGCAACTTTCGCGAATGTAGGATACATATCCGTGTGCTCGTAATGCTCGCCGCTCGCGCCTGATTTCAAGTTTTCGGCAGTATTTCCTATTCCATTTAGCAATTTGAACCAAATCTTCCCATGTTCTTTTTCATTGTTCGCGGTAGCTGAGAAAAAAGCCGAAATCTGCTCATAACCCTCTTTCTTCGCGGCAGACGCAAAATAATCATATTTACTTCTCGCCTGCGACTCGCCCGCAAATGCCGCCATCAAATTTTGCTCAGTTCTTGATCCTTTTAATTCCATGATAATTCCTCCTTTGTAAATACATTTTTTACCATCATATCATAACAAAACCATCATGTCAAGAGGTTTTAATCAAATTAATATCCAAATGGATAACGGTCACGCCTATCATTTTCATGCCGGTGTCTATCATCTCGTTCGCGCTCACGTTCACGCTCGTGATTATGATCATGGTCGCGGTGATGATGTCTGTTCGAATCATCATGATGGCGTCGGCGACGACGCCTTCCGCCACCGAAAATAGGCAATATTATCGGAAAAAACCTTCGTCTCACAAAATTTCACCTCCTTTATGGGTATTAACATTAAAAAACTTTCCAATATATACTATTCAATTTGCGTGAAATATGGTACACTATAAACTGAGGTGAAAAATATGGACAAAATTGGATTTGGCGTTAAAAAACTTATTTGGAATAATGTTCTCGCAATCGCCGTGGCGGTGTTTTGCTTTGCAATTTTTTCTTTTATTTTAGGATTCGAATCGGGAAACTTAATCTTCGGCTTAGCTCTACTCTGCATTTATGCAATTATAATTTATTCGACAGGCTGGAACTTCGGGCGGCTTGACTCAAGAATGACAGTTCCGAAAAACGAACACGAGAAACCGCAATTCCTGCATCGCGAAGAGCCGAGCGTACGATTAGAAAGAGTCATAACCGCAAGCTTAATCGCCGCAATTCCGGCTCTAATTTTGCTTATGCTCCGCCTAATCGCGCCATACATATTCGGCGACGCGGCGATTACAATCGCCACGAACCCGCGCGAACTTGTAATAGGATACATAACCGCCCTTGACGAGCCGACTATGTTCACGATGGTTGGAATATATTACGAACAAACCACAATAACGATCGTCACGATATTCGACCTTGTTTATCGCGTATGGATGCTTCCGGGACTTTTGTTTTTCAACAATTTGTCAACATACGGTATTCCGATATTGATCATTCCGATATTCACCGTATTAGGTTACCTAACCGGATGTAAACGGTTTAGCATGGTCGAGAAAATATATCCGAAAATAATCTATAAACGCGAGAAAAGAGACTAAAAAAAGCGACTGCTGAAGCAGTCGCTTTTTATATATTACATCGAAGTTCCGTTAGTTGTAACAACCCCGTTATTGAATGTAAATTGCACCGGTCGTCCGTTAAATCTTACGGCGCCAACGGACGAGCTTCTAATTCGAATCCCACTCGACGGCAAGTTTTCGCTCGACGAGATATTAAGAACATTCCCGCGCCACTCAATGCCCAAGTCCGACGGCAAATTGCCCTCAACGATAAAATTACCGTTCGCATCATCAAGAGAGGTCGCATTGGTTAGGTAAATATTGATTATATTGCCGCTTTGATCTCTTTCGATATACGCCATTTGCGCCTGCGCCCAAAAGTCGCCGAATCTTCGCCGAATGGGAATCGCCTCATTCGATGAATAATAAAACGCGGTATTGCCGTCTATATTTAGCATAAGCGCGGTCGCCGTAATGGTCGGAACATTCAACGGAAGGCATGTAACGGTAACATTCGGATTTCGCCCCTGCGCAAACGGGAACAAAATCGAATCAAACGTTTGATGCCCCGTTCCGATTCGAACATATTCCATTCTCGGCGTGTATATCTCGCCAAATCCGGGGCTAAACATCCAACGATTGGTGATATTCGCAGTCATCGTCTCGGGATCGGCAGGAATAATCAAAAGATTTCCGCCTATTTCCCAATTCGTTCTTGCCGCGCCGGTCACTTGATCGACGGTAAGATTATTTCCTGCGTCAGGCTGCCAAAACAGTCGATACGTATGACTTCTATTCACATCCGTGACACGAATAGAATCCGAAACAATCCAAAATCTGTCGCGAATCTGCAAAACTCGGCGGTTCACGTCGTGCGTCGGCCAGTAGATATAACTCGAGCCCGCGTCAACAAAGTCAAACATATCGTTCGTCGCAAGCGTCATTCTGCCCGGCGTCTGATAAGACGGCGACCCCGGCGGACGCGTCGGCATTCCCGCGGGGAAATTCTGCCCCGGACGCGGCATTTGACACATATTGTCGATTTCGATGGTGTTATGCTGACGAGTCATGGCTCGAACCGTTCCGGTCAGAACGGTGGACGCAAATCCCGTCGCCCCGCCCGAGGTAAGCATAGGTCTGCCGTAGGCAAACACGTCAAGCATCAAATCATCCCTAAATCCGTGCGTTCCCGCTCCCTGCGTCGCCGCAATGGTCGCCGAAAGTCCGCCGCCGTTCCAACAGTCTCGCAAAAACGCGATTGCCTTGTCGGGATAGATAATCGACGTATAATCAGGGCGAATTCCCGCCTGTCCTGACGTCGCGATATACTGAAAATGCGGATTCGGAATCCTCGCGTGCTGCTGCCCTGCCCAAACTCGCAGATTAATCCTTCCGCCGTTGCCAAACGACGTGCTGTGCCCGTTAACCATCATAAAATCAACAAAATACTTCGCCAATCGATTGTAAGCGTTTAGAAGAAACGCCGAATAAGGCGCAGTCACGCCAGGAGATTCGTTAATTATATCAAAAGCCTGCAAAATTTCGTTCAAAACACCGGCGATATAACCATTCGTGGTTTCAAGATAACTTCCGTCAGGATTTGTAAGCCGCCACTGCTGATGCGCCGGCAAAACACGCCCGACACTGTCGGTGGTTATCGCGCCGTACAATATAACAAGCCGATTCTTCCCGAATTCGAACCAATTCCGCGGCGCGCCCATATGATTCGCGCGCACGATATTACCGTTTCCGTCAAGCTCCACGCCGTCCCAATTCCGAACATCCGAAACATTTCCGATAATATTTCCGTCACCGTCAACCGCAATGTTGCCAAGCAACGCGTTGCGGTCAATATCGCCGCTCGCGCCGCCCGCCGCCGGCCACATATAGTTTATATCGTTAAACACAAGTTCACGCCACGCGTTGTTGTTTGTTCCTCTGACCTCCATCTGCCCCATCAACTCAGGAAAATGCGCCGCAAGCCGTAAAAACCCGACATACGCAGCATTTGTCTGATTCGTCGCCGGCGACGGCGAAACCGACGTCAACCGCCGCATTAAGCTGTAGATATTCTTAAGCTGCGCGGTGGTAACTTCAGGGGTGTTATGCTCGCTGTTCAAAGTGCCGAAGAACAAGTCGCCCAACGAATGCGCGCGCCAACCGGAATCCAACTGCCGCGAGTAAAACGGATCAGGCTGCTGCGCGTATAGGCTCAGCGCAATCTCAAGCGCGCGATAAGCGAAAAGCTCGTTTCCGTTCTGCAAATAAAGCGGCACAAGCCATCTCGCCTGATACATACGACTGCTGTAGAATACCCATTCCTGATTTTGAACGCCCCAAATGTCGCGATAGTACATATTCGGACCTCGCGGGTGCGAGCCGTCGCCCAACCATACAAATCCGGTCTCGGTAAAGTTATACGTCATATTATCGTGGGTTCTCCAATTAAACTGCATTTCGTTAAACTGCGTCTGCCCTGTGGTTGTAGGTCTAAGCGCGAACACTCTTTGCGGATTGCTAGCATCTGTTCGGCCATAGAAATTCAAATGCACCGACGTAATATTACCCGAAATCCCGCTTATGTCGAACCTTAAATACGGACGTTTCGTATACGATCCGAACGGAATATTCGGCGCACTTGCCGCCTCTCGAACG
>Ga0136643_10019181_pt1 | contig 10329 bp, 3 predicted proteins | sample TergutLab28metaG_FD_96883 | JGI IMG/M metagenome (GOLD analysis project Ga0136643, IMG submission 96883) | Labiotermes labralis P1 segment gut microbial communities from Petit-Saut dam, French Guiana - Lab288 P1 (version 3) (version 3) | ecosystem: Host-associated > Arthropoda: Insects >... | reverse complement strand
TTTTTTTTCTCTTCAAAATGCAGTTTGTTTCATAATTCTAACGTATTTGGTTCCGGTATTATTCACATTTTATATACAGGATGTGCTAAAATTAAAAAAATAATTCCGGCGCCAAAAGGTTAAGAATCTTCATGAATTCTTATTAAAAAGTATTCGGCGTGTAACTGTGATATACTCTGGCGTATCTGCTTTAACACTAAGATGCATGTACTGTTGTAGCACAAAGTATCGCATTTGTTAACAGTAGTTATTTGACTCAGAAAGTAGAGCTAACAACTTCATATAAATGTCTCTGGATTATGTATGATCATTATATGATCATGGTGCTCAGTCATCTTCAAACAATGATGATAGGTTTAAAGTGTGAAGCTTCCAGAGCATTGTAGTTTCATATTGTGGCCTTGAGGCTTATACCTCCGTGTAGTCTGGTATGTGGGGACCAACCTTTCCGAGGAATATACTGACCTAATTAACCCTAAAATGTAAGCTATATGTGTGTGTGTGTGTGTGTGCGTGTATGTGTGACCATATATTTTATGCCGACATGCCAGACAAGACGGTGCCTTAACCAGAAAGCTACAACAACAGTTTAATTATTATTTACAGAAATTGTATCGTAGAAGAGAGTCTTAAGATTCATAGTGTCACCATACTCAGGAGGTAGTGTTGATATCACCTACGATCAATTGGACCTGTTGCAAAAATGGGTCACTTGACAAGACTAAGTATAACGTTCAGTAAGTCAGTACAAATAGTCTTTGAAACGCGCCGAGTTAAATCGCAGTGTGGGCAACCAGCTCTGACCAAAAATAAATAAAGCTTTGGCCTTTATCTGTTACTTTCGCAATAGCGGCTTTCTGCTTGCGTAAAGGCTTATATAAACAGTAAAAATTCCGAACTTAGCTAATAAGTAAAAAGTGCTTCGGTCTATTTCTGTTTAATACAGTCTTAAACTTTATGCCATAACCTGCTGCAATTTTACAACAGCAATAGACTTTTTGTCTTTAATTACAATTGGAATAATGACTTTGTGTTTGAAGCCCTCTGCCGCAAATAATAAAATAAGGAAAGGAGGTACCGGGAAATGTGACGTAATATGTAATTTGTGTCTCTGACATTCGAACTTACGATCCTTGATGTAAAGGCAGAGTTCAAATATATTTGGCGAACAGTGTTGTAACCTGAAATAGAGTTCTAAAGTATGGTGCAAGATTATTCCAGCACCTGTTGGTGTGAATACCAAAGGACATTTTTCTGTAGCAGTTTACTTATTTTATGTAGATGCTTTATCATCAGGAGCTGCGTCTTTCATACGTTTCGATGGCAGCCTGATAATGCACACAGAAATATTGCGCTTTATTTACTGCTTCTTGACGTACGCCTTGCCAATTTCGTACTCATCAGTGCTAAATGAACTGAATAATACATCGACCGTCATCTATTCCTGTCGGACTGCGGAAATTGAATTTTTTTACCTTATGGTCGCTATGTAGTTTTAAAGCTTTCATATACCACAATGAGCTTTAGATGACGGCAAATACGAACAAAATAAATTTTGGTTATATTCAGGAAACTTGTTACATTTTTCATACATCTGCTGGGAATGAAGTGCATCTGTGAATGACTGGTTATCAAAACGTTAGAAGGTATTAATTTTAGTTAGATACCAATAATATGTGTCATTTCCTTCGCAGATATTCATCAAAAAATTTTGCAAGTTCATGTATGGGACTTGTAAAGTAAGGAATGAAAATTGCCGAATGATTATAACCTACTTTAAATTCACATTGCCCCTTTAAACGCATTACAAACACATGTATTAATGTATTCGCTTCGAGGATCATTGTGCATTTTAGGATAATTTGTATTCTTCTTCGCTGAATTATGGGTTAATATTGTGTCGACTAATTCATACGCTTTTCAATTGTGTCTAATTTTTGTACAATAAACTGTTTCGAAATTGTTATTGTTATCTAAAATAAAGTAAAACATGGCACATATAACTAATTAAAAAACGATGGAACAGATTATTTATTGCGAAGTTGTTTGCCGCTGACCTACGCAAGAAATCGAAGGGACATCAAGTTTTATTACAATATTCACAAGAACCCTCACTAGACCCCTACGTTTAGCCAGATGCATCCAGTTAATACCTTCCAACAGTACTCTTTTATGGTCCGTTTTAATATATCCACACCTACGCCCAGAACATCCAACAGTTTTTTTTGCATTTTTTTATGTTTTCTACGATGTCTCCCTTGTGTGCTACATGACTTGTCCATAATACTTTCCTGGATTGAGTAATGTTTGACGAGTACTGAAATTTCGAAGCTCCATTTTTTTCCAATTTCTGGAGTTCCTCTCTCTCAGATATTCTCCTGCGAATCATGTTCCCAGGCGCTTTTATTGTATTTTCTTCTCCTAATGTGCCACCATGTTTCTCACTCATGCAAAGTCACAGGTAATGTTTTGGGTTCGTGTATTTTAGTCTTTACGGTTTTATACAACAAAGAGGTAGGCTAGAGATTCTAACTTGAATGATGGCAGATATTTCCTGACTTTAGTCCGGTCTTGTGTTCATAATCAACACAATTTTATTTCGTTGCCCTTCATTCCATACATCCCAGTGTTGCAACATGTACTAAGGCTTAACTAGCTGTCTTCGTTTTATTAAGTTTTCCTGCATTTTTGTAAGCACTGTGATCCTAAATTTGAATTTGCTGAAATTTCCAGAACATTTGCTTTGAACGTAGGATCATAATACATAGCTCTGGAATCAATCATACGTGTGTTTGTCCAAATTATTTTCATTCTGTAACGTTTCAAGCGTTTAACTATGATAGTGAGGGTTACTGCAGCCAAATGTAACAAGAACACCGACAGAGGGCTTGTATCTAAAAATTAAAATAACGGGACCCTTCGAAATATCGAAAATGTAAATGAACAGAAATCTGATATAACATAACCTTACTTTCACATACGTTTATTCTGTCTTCAGGTTCACTTGTTTATTAAATTCATTTAAAGCAATATTCTCAAAGGTTAACTTCCAAACTTACCGGTCAAAGTCGTTGTGATTAGGAGACTACTGACGACTGCTGAGAAGAAGCAGCTGAGACTAATACTTCGCGACATCCTGATTGTGGGCATTGTAACACCTAACAAAATAAATATGTCGATGTGACAATCCGTAGTCAGCAAGAAACTATATGTTCTTCTTCAGTTGTACATAAAAAGAAAAAATAAAGCAATAACTTTCACACACACATGAAGTGGAACACGTCCCTTCGCGGCACACACGCCCTCCGACGCTGGCCTCTCGCACCAGCCCGCCACCACACACTACTCTGGCATTATTCTCCTTCGCAATGTACGGTCGCCGCGCCACCGCTGTTACTAGCGCCTCAGCCGGCCGGCCACGGAACTTCTCCCCACTGCCTCCTGCGGCTAGGCATCATCTTGTATCCAAAATAAGTTTGCTTAGCTAAGGTCTTGGTACCTCCTGCTGTGCCTAGCATATCTTAGTCACTGCGAACGTTGTTTCCCTGTCTGCAAGCTAACATAACCGAATTTTAATGATTTTTTTTTACACCAGCATTTTTGTTGCTGCATTATCTGTGACAATGTTGGTGTTTCAATTAAAATAGTTTTCATTTCTTGTATATATGTATATGTTTATGTCAAAAAGCAGTGTATCCCTTTAAAAACTAGGAACTTGGAAGGAGTTTTTGACTGATGGCTTACTAATTAGGGTATCATAGTAGCTGGTGATCGCACTGGAGAAGACATGTCTCGTCTTACTTCAATCCGGCAGTAAACATTTTATGAATTGTATACTCCATCTTTCGTTCTTTTGGAAAATAAACATGTCTTTGGAATTTGTACTGTAGCCGAACATTTCTAATATATTTGTTTCTTAGAATTGCTGGCGTCAGTTACGGACGGTTCATTGCCATGCGTTGTAGGTTAATCTGGCAACGTATATTCAGAACCGTTGGTGATAGGTAGGAGGGGAGAAATTTGAACGGCGAAACGGTTAGGAACTGATAACGGACGCTAGCAGCACAGTGCGAAAGCAATCGCGTACGAGTGTGGTGTAGGTAGGAGTACAGAGAAGTGACTGTGTCAGTTTCCTAGAAATGTTCAGTTGTTTGACTGGATATAGCGCTACATTATTTTATATCGAGAATAAATTGAGTAAATAAAACATACGTAATAAAAGAGGATCACCTACCAGACTGAGCGCGTCGGACAACAATATTACGAAGGGTGATCGTGTAGAGTACTTGATCCTTTGTATCCCCTCAAAACATGTAAATTAAAGACTATCAGAAAGTCATTACTGCGCTCCAGTGTGTTTTCGTATTTTTGTCCAATCAACAATGTTGAGAGTATTGTCGACGCATCTGACGTCAGTTAAATTTTATATTCAAAAATATTTAATACATGAACAATTTTTAAGATTTGCTGGAGCTTCTCTGTAGTTCCCTGTCAGTATCATTTCGTATTTTAATCCTAGATGTTCGCCTTTAATATGCATTCTCACTTCTCACTACAGACTACATAATCTGCGAAGCACATGCACAGCCTTTAAATAACGTATGTATACGACGTAACTCGCTTTCTACGTCAAATAACTTTGTCATAAAGAGAGCCCAGCCTACTGCGTTACTGCAGTTTTTGCCGCAATAGCATTTTATGAAACGAATAACCTTGGTCTTGGAAAACATACATGACCCTATTCAACAAGAATGATTTATAAGACCGACGTGATATTTATCGTACTTTGTAAATTTGTATTCATCTGCAGTTTATTTAACGACTCTCAGTAACGCAGACTGTGTGAATCAAATGATTGTATAGCAATGAATAACAAATAGGAAAAAATAATTGAAGGAACCTTGGCCTAGTTTAAGGAATTATTTCAAATTTTGCAGGGAGCGAAGGAGTGAAACAAAGATCTACTTAATGATATTCGGTGTTCTGGTCGAGAATCGAATCGTAAACTTCCCGAAGACAATTCAAAATCATCGCCGCCCTAGCAGGTTTGTTCAGTTAATTTCCTAGGACTATTTACGTTCTATTTTTGTGTTTGCTCCTGATAGGGACCTCAGCCACAATATTTAAAAGCCTTGCTGGTGGACTGTTCCAAAGAGTAGGGCGTACGTTTCCAATGACGCAGTACTACGTAAAACAGTCTGCAACTGAACGAGTCCATTCTGAGGGAAATGAGTTACCAGTTTGTCAGAAACCTCACAGCATCGAGCCTAAGTTGTAATCAAGGGGACTGTTTTGATGCTGTGTGCCTATAACAGAAGCCAGGCGTCCACTCAAGCAAAGCGTACAGCAGGTGTGACACAAACCTAATACTGAATACAGCCAATGCAATCCTATAACTTGCCTGTCATCCGTAGCACCAAATTAGTAGACTAAGAGTATTGATATATTATATTTGGGCTTCTAAGATTGAGCATTTCCATCACAAAATACAATTATCAGTGTTTAGGAAGATTAAGCTACATTATTCTACACTTATCCCCCAGGATGTATGTAGCGGATTTCTCTGAAAGTTCGGCAGTTTAATTTACTCGCTTGTGCTGCGTTGTTTCCACGCTACAGGGTAGAAAAAGCCACTAGTATTTCCATGGGCTAACGTAGCAACTAATTCTGCTGCTGCCAAACAAACTTAAAAAATTAAACAAATAAATGTTTAATTGCACAAAGATTGCCCAGCTGAATTCTACCCATTAAATTTCAGCTGTGTTCTTATTTTTTTCCATATAAATGTTTACCTAATTTTAGTGGGTACTAACGGCTTTATATCAACAGCAATATGGTCGAAGTTACAACCGTTCCTTGCCCCAGGTCGTCCACAATAACTTGCATCCGCTTGTGCCTTTTATCAGTAGCATGTCTGGAAAAGGGTGATTTGGGAGCCAGTGAAATGTTGGACACGTTTGATGGACATTCTTGAAACTCGTGAAATTCATTGCATTAAGGGATGGAGTTGGCTCAGTCGTTCCGCTCGGCGGTGCTGTTACGGTCGGGAGGTGACACGGGTCGCTGGACGGGGCAGTGAAGTGCAGGAGTGTGTGGCAGCAGGTATATCCACGGTGTTTGGTGTTCCCACTCCGATTAACGCACATTTGTGGCTTGACTTACATTAATCACTTTTTAACAAATTAAGACTTTGCTATTAATGGACTTGATTCCCGGCCACACGCGAGGTTCCTGCCTCACCATTTCCACGACTGCATTCAGGAGGCCCCGTGAGTTAGTCCGCCTTTGAAACAGAGTAGGAATTGTTACCAAAACTTTCGCCCACATTATCCAGATCTACAGCACCGTCCCAAGCACCCCCAACTTACAGTGGCATATTGCATGACGCCTCGCCAAGACTTGAATGCTTGTTGGTTGGCGGTCGGAAGTAATTTAGGTCTATACTTACTTGCAACTTCTGTTAGTGGAGGTCCCGGAGCCTGCGTGTTGATTAGGGAATTACTTGAAACCAAGAGGCGCATCAAAAGTGTGAGTGTGTACGTGTAGATTTCATGTGTGGCCAGTGTTCTTGCTGATCGATCAAAGGTAACATGTGGAATGTAAATCACAGAGAAAATAGTTAGAAATATTTATACCAAAAGGAACTTGAGAGCTGTTCTCTGCTATTATTTAACTAAAGTGTAACGCTGAAGGCTTTCATTTCTGAAGCCTGCCGAATAAAATCTCGAAACAGAGTTAGTAGTTCTTTTTAATTGTAGCTATCCCGATGAGTTTTTACTTATTTATTTCACATTATATATTCCAGTCAAAACAAGAGTGAACAACCTTTCACTCTTGTATACACGCCAGGGATCCGTTGTCATCCATAGAATCCACACGACATGAGACCCATAGTCTGTATGTAAAAATATACATCGGAGTACAATCCAACGTGTAATACACACGCACACGGTACCCTTGTGAAACCAAAATAGGGGAAGACAATCCGTTTGGAATACAAAACAATACTATGATAGCTCTTTACGAACTTAATACTTCAAAATGAGACCGATGACTCACAATCACAACGTGTAATAGCACACAGTGGGAAACCACGAGAAAGTAAAACGTGAACAACATATTAATTTTAAAATTTCATCCCGGACTGTACAGTTTTTAGATACAAATTAATCTGGTTCCAAACTCTGTATGTTTTTATAATTTTAACCTTTAAATTGTGCTGGCAGTCAGAGCGTTAACACAATATGGAACTGTTACAGTCTATCCATAATATTATTCTATTTCACTAGTAGTAGCTTGGGAAGTAGACACATTCTGCCACCCTCAGTAAAGGACACATGTTGGTGGTGTTTGAGTAAAGTTGATGTGACTGATATGTGGACTTGATGGTGCAGGTGGAAGAAATGATATATATATATATATATATATATATATATATTCATGCTTTTTAGTCTTCACTCAATACCTGTGGGGTTATAAAACCAGGGGCCACTAGAAGACAGTTACATGTTGTGCAAGCTCACAGGAGGGGATGAAAAATGCGTATATAATTTTAGTCAGAAAAACTGGAAGGAACAGAGAGCTTTATAAGCGTAGCCACAGGTGAGAGTGTACTATTAAATGGGCTGAAACAAAAGGTAGGTGAAGAATATTTCGGGTTCCATAAAAGGCAGTTTACTTTGCCGACCGCAATTTCGACTCTAATCCTGCCAGTCGCTCTGATCCATGGATATCTTGGGTCGAGACATGTATTTCATACTTTTCTTCGATATGATAATCAAACTTTTCACCTCGTCAGTCACATTGTGTATTGAATGTCTGTGCAGTTTCAGTAAGAAATGGAGTAGGCCAACAAAGAAATGTATACAGAGATGAGATAGCATTCGTTTTATCTTATCGGTAGAAATAATGATAGTAAACGCCGGAGACTTAATAATCTTGTGCATTTCAAGTTTGAGGGTCTTTTGGAATTTTACGCCGTATCGCATAAAGTGTTACAAAATCCCGCTTCGTCTTTTTGCTTTATTGTCAATTTAATTATAAATAAAAAATCAGGATATAGTAAATACTTGGGCACACCACAGATAACAGATACTAATTACATATACATTTTGTGGTTTACAATTGCGTGTGTCCAGTAATATTTATATCATGATTCGACACGCAAATTATATTGTTGTGTTACCGGTATTGTTATTATTTTAGTGAAAGAATTTAAAATTTAATTTACATACATATTATACATCGAAACACCGCGCCTGGTGCACACACCGATAGTTTTGTAATTAACTTAAAATCGATTAAAAATGTTATGCCCATTCGGACAGGAAACCCAGATATCTCGTTTGGACAGTTTTATTGAATCCTGCCTACAAACTTATGTCATTTACAGACTCTCAGACTTAATGAATCTTAACGTTTCTCTTTGCTTAATTAAGCACCTTGCCATTAAGCTTAACGGAGGAATAGAGTGTGGCTACGTGTACTCTCAATCTCGATAAATATGGAAGTGATTTGTCAGTTTCTCGTCCCGGCCGTTTAGTCTGCTGCGGACAAGCCATGTGCATTCTTTTCGTACGAAAAGTGTGAGACCTAGACCCAGTGTGGATAAGGGGGAGTAGAAATAAAGTTTAACCTAGTTTGGAATCGCGCTACATTGTCGGTCTGCAAGTCAAAGTACAGTCACTATTTTGAGAGAGCTGTACTGGCTTCACACACTTAGGGGTATGAAGTGTTTGTAGGATCACTTCGTCATTGTTATTCAAATTTCGTTTTATGGATAGGAATGTTGTCGTGTTCAGGTCACAGCAAGATCAGGCTTTGATGGATAATTATCTTTAAGTTATTTACGCAATAATATTGTACAATTCCAAAGATACCAGCGTCTGTCTAAATTGTGCATCTTTATTTTTTGTAGTCCTTTTAGCTAATCGTCTTAATCTGTACAGATGTACAAACTGTATAGTTTGGGAACAAAATATTAACTGGAAATACTTAGCTTTTCTTTGTTTTCGACAATCAGCGTCTGAATTTATTTCATTTAATTTGTCTGGAGTTGTATGTAAAGATTCATGGGCTTTCTCTTAACGAAAAATTAACCATCGTATTCCTTGAGGATATTCCTAAAGAGTAACAAAGAGTTGGTACAGAGAACCTTCATCAATCATCACTTTTTTCGGCAGTTTTTATCAAGCGTCTTCTTGCTAGTTCAAACACTTAGTCTTGACTGCTTTATGGCTAATGGCTGACGGTTTGTGTGTGGTTTAATAATTTTAGATGGTTGATATGTCCTTGGCCGGAAACTTTTCCACTTACATGTAGCCTTGTACGTAAAAATGCAAGGAAGTTTCACTTAAGTACACACGCACGCACGCACGCACGCACACACACAATGTTTAACACATGCTCCATGTAACACATTAATCACCTCTGTGTAATTATAGAATTCTAAACTTGTTACAAGTCAGCATAAAGTTTAAACTAACTTCAGTAATTAATTGAAAATCATAAATTAATAATGTATGTTGCTCAATATTTTTTGCACATCGGTTCCAAGATCGGAATGAAACCCCCAAATATCGTTTGTATAAAATGTACTCTATTAATTGCGTCTAAGTCCAACATAACACTGTTTAAGTTTGCTTTCTGAACGTATCATTATAAGCTGACAAGCTGTGATTCCCTCATTGAAAATGAAAGATGGAAAACAACAAGTTACAGGCTGTCTCCGGCGGTGTATTCCATCCATTAGAAACTTCCTACCTCGAAGCCTTCTCCATTTCCATTTTGAGGACTCACTCACAATAATGCGCGATAGTCTAAATGTAATTTTAGTAACAATGTAGATGTCTGATCATCATGAGGGAGAAAAATCTTCAGGTAACTGACAACAAATAATGACCTTTGAACTATTTTGTGATATTTTACGTGTTTCGTATCCGTACATTAGGAAATATTTTATACTTATATGACAAACCACAAAATTTAAATTTATAAATATATTCAAACATTATTCTTATTATTTCTTTACCTTCACGTTTCGGTCACTCTTGTGACCACCACAGGTTGTCGTAAAACACGAATGCAATTACAGTGCAAGTATTTGTACAAGCATTTATGACACAACCACATGCTGTTACATTTTAACATCAAGTAGTTTTATCATCACTTCAATTTATCAACCAATGAATGCACATATAATTTCACATAAAACACTTTTAAAACATTTTAAAACACTCCGACATGTTTCGATCTTGTCAGATCATCATCAGGGAGCTCTTTTTTCCTTGCTAAGTTTATGTTACAGTATTCACAATTCAATTCGTATTT
>Ga0136643_10019172_pt1 | contig 10331 bp, 6 predicted proteins | sample TergutLab28metaG_FD_96883 | JGI IMG/M metagenome (GOLD analysis project Ga0136643, IMG submission 96883) | Labiotermes labralis P1 segment gut microbial communities from Petit-Saut dam, French Guiana - Lab288 P1 (version 3) (version 3) | ecosystem: Host-associated > Arthropoda: Insects >... | reverse complement strand
TGCATTTTATATTTTTATTCAATAAATATATGTACTGAATATTTTAAACATAGTGCATAATCTCCGTTTTTTTTCTCTTCAAAATGCAGTTTGTTTCATAATTCTAACATATTTGGTTCCTGTATTATTCACATTTTATATACAGGGTGTGCTAAAATAAAAAAAATAATACCTGCGCCAAAAGGTTAATTGTTCCCAGAACATGACGTTTGCAAATCTTCGTTGCCACTTTTGAAACAAATTCACTTAAACGTGGTCCTGTACTATATAAAACATACGGACGGACGGACAGACTGTTTTACTTCGTGTTGTTCATGAAGGGAAGCAGTGTGTCAGTAAGCTACACTACTCTACAAGTGAGCTATTCCTGTAGAGGCTTTGAATGAATAACTGAGAGTACAGCAGAAACTTTCAACTTTACAGTGGAAAGCAAAGTGGAGACTCTAGTCAGCATTTCCAAATCCACTTTTGAATACTGTCGAGGAACACAAAATCTGCACTTCCTGCGGATCATCATTTTATGCGTCTCGTACTGGGCGCAAGTCGATCGCATGAGGTAGGATAACCACACCACTCTCTGGAGCATCAGAGATGTCAAATTCACTTCTCAGGTTCTGGGCCTGAAGCGGCAGGTAGATTCAACGTAAAGACGTATTCTTTTGTGTACCTTCGGATTTGAAATAAGTCTGTTACAGGAAATAAAGCTGTGTGTGAAATGCTAACACCTTTTGCTAAAGAAAAATACTGTGACTTCCATAGTGCACGTGAAGGCTCGGCTTAGCCTCTAAAGATCATGAACGAGCATTTGTAGAAGTAGCGACATTTTGCGTCATATCTGAACAAATAGGCGTCGAAATTGCGTATTCCATGGACATCTGGGTTTACGTTGGCAGGTTCAGTGGTTTATTCCTTTCACAAATATTTACCACAAAGGAAGGAACTGCGATAGCTCAGTGGTTAAGGCGCTGTGCTACAAATCGGAAGGTCGCTGGTTCGATTCCAGATGGTGTCATTAGAATTTTTCATTGACATAATCCTTCCGATCGCACTATGGCCCTGGGGTCGACTCAGCCTCTAACAGAAATGAGTACCAGGAGTATTTCCTGGGGGTAAAGTCGGCCGGTGTGTAAGGCTGACAAGCTTGCCACCATCCTGGGCCGTTGTCACGAAACCTGGGAGCCTTAACTTCCTGGAACCCTCTGGACACCTCGGGCCTGTAATGGGACTGATTCACCTTTTACTAATTTCTGTATGGGTGACTTCCAGGAAAACGTCAGTGCATGAGATGTACAGTTACTGAGAAAACCGTTTTGAAAATTCAATAGGAAGTCTGACACATGTCGAAGCCTTCTGACGACGAACGCCATATGTTAGACAGTAAGGCTAACTACGTTCCTCATAATGAATAACAGAACTAGTCGCACAAGTGTGGTTTAATTAACATAATGGCTATTCCTATTCATAAAATAAGATCAACTAGATGCACTAATTTCTCAAATTTATTTTTGGAATAGAACACTACGTGTTTCGGACAGTTCCTCTGTCCATCGTCAGGAGTTTTTTCACTGTACCCACAGCAATGGTATATGTCATACAGCTTGCGAGCAGGATCAGGAAGGAACGTCCTGATCCTGCTCGCAAGGTGTAACTGTAACCTGTATGATATATACCATTGCTGTGTGTACAGTGTAAAACTTCTAATGATGGACAGAGGAACTGTCCGAAACATGTAGAGTTTTATTCCAAAAATAAATTTGAGAAATTAGTGCAGCTAGTTGTTTTTATTATATGAAATTATCACGATGCACGGTCACCTGAACGTCAAAATAATTGCTTTCTTGCATCCTGGGGAGATATTTTATTTAAGTAGACTTTTGTAGACTTCAGGTTGGTCCGATTTAACCCCAAAGGTTCTAATCACCTCTGCTTATGTAACTCTTGCTTTAAACACTTTTCATGTGTGATATGCATGTTTGTGGTACATCGCTGCACCATGTAATGTAGAATAAATGCGCACCGTCGCCATGATGCAATTTTAAGTTCTACTAAGTTCTTGCTGTATCAAAATTGCTTGTGTATTCAAGAACTATAACCGCACTTCGTTTACGAACGTCGAACCAAGTGTTAATGGAGTCTTTCCTTTCTCAAAACTTCGCATGTCGGCCATGTTCATCTTAACTATAAGAAACTAAAAGTTACAGCGCTGGCCTATCATGTAATGGAATAATGTTCATATCAGTCTGGGTGAAACAAGATTAGGACATTTGATGTTTAAGTACAAAAATGGACTGTAGCGATAAAATTGAAATAATTCATTATTGATTATTGGCCTACTTACTTGGGCTCTTTGAGGAGGTCATTTTCTTAAATGGCAATTATTTGGGACATAATTTGGAATTCTACGTCATGATGCCGTGGTGTCGCCGTAGAATCTGTCTGATAAAAATCACGACGAACAGATATATATAACAGGATAAGCAACTTTCTTGCCGAGATTCAAAACTTTGATCATACGAATCAGGCACATTTACCTACCGGCACCAACCTCCTTCATCGCTCTGAAAATCGCACGTATTGGTGCGGAAGTGTCCTGTGTTAGAAAAGTCAAACCAAAAATTTTGTGCGCTGTAAATGAGTGAGAATAACAATGGATATGAAACACCGCTGGCTGAGTTCATGTTTGTGTGGATAAATCTGACAAACTCAGAAAATGTTACAGATATTACAGATACATAAGGCCCGTGTCTTAGTACTGCTTCACCGGAGACGCAATGAAAACACCTGCTTTCATTCAGGACAAACCAGTGTGACATGTTTCTTATTTTTAATGACGGGGTATACCCTCAACAATGGCTTCTATTTTCATCTCTGCTTTTCTCGCAGTTAATATTCAGCTTGTATTCAAATAACTCGGGGAAAATAAAGTCGGTATCAGATTCAGTAAGGTTCAGTGAACAGGTAGCATCTAAATGGATTAGGTCCTTCACAGGGCTTGTGTTAAAGGGAATATAGGGTGCGCGACATTCCATTAAACACGTGGATTACAGCCCCTTCAAGAGGGTCTGTAAAGAAAACGTGCTGTTGGCAAGTACAGACGGACCACTGTACAGGCTGTACCGTTGGATCTTAGGGGCGACCCTAGACGTGTGTATATGGAAGGTTGTGTCTGGAGATTTTATTAGAGGAACTTACAGAAAAGAATATATCTGATGGGAAGAGGGGTATTCTGTGCAAAAATTCAAAGCGGTGTCTTTTGTCCCATTTTTCAAGAGGTTTTCGGCTTTTGTAAAGAGGATATTGCGAAACGTCAATTTTGAAACTTACCACACAGCAAAACATCAAAGCAGTGTCTTTTGTCCCATTTTTCAAGATGTTTTCGGGGTTTGCAAAGAGGATATTACGAAACGTCGATTTTGGAACTTACCACACAGAAAAACATCAAAGCAGTGTCTTTTGTCCCATTTTTCAAGAGGTTTTCGGCTTTTGTAAAGAGGATACTGCGAAACGTCGATTTTGAAACTTACCACACAGTAAAACATCAAAGCAGTGTCTTTTGTCCCATTTTTAAAGATGTTTTCGGGGTTTGCAAAGAGGATATTACGAAACGTCGATTTTGGAACTTACCACACAGCAAAACATCAAAGCAGTGTCTTTTGTCCCATTTTTCAAGATGTTTTCGGCGTTTGCAAAGAGGATATTGCGAAACGTTGATTTTGAAACTTACCACACAGCAAAACATCGTGAGTATACAGTCTAATGTGCAACCGATAATTTTTTGCGAAATAAAATAATGTTTAAAAAACCACTTGAAGTCTTCCATAAAATAATCAATCAAAAGAACCGGCAGCAGCAGGAAGCTTTCGTATTGACCAATTCAATTTCAATCAATTCGGAACATTTTACAGTAGGATGATTGATATATTCAAGAATTTTTAATTCAAACAGCTGAAATTACCTGCCCGGTAATAGCATACGAATTTTAGAAATTACCCTACATCTCAATTGGGGGTCACGCGGTGGTGCAGTTGGTTCAGGAAATGCGCTGTAAGTCGGAAGGTCGCGGGATCGATTCCGAATTGTGTCATTGCAATTTTCTGACATAATCCTCCCGGCCGCACTGTGGATCTGGGATCGACTCAGCCTGTAACAGAAATGAGTACCAGGAATATTTCTTTAGGGTAAAGGCGGCCGGTGCGTAGGACTGACAACCTTACCAACTCCATTTTCCAATTGTCATGAAATCTGGGAGTCTCGGCGTCTTGTAAACCTCAGGGTCTGTCCAGGCCGGTAATGGGATTGCTTTGCCTTTACAAAAGATGTCGAATTCGAACAAGAAATACAGGGAAAAGTGAAAATTTGCGCTTAACTCCTGCGTCAAACTATACCTTCTTATTCACCGATTCTAACCAAACTGACGCTTGCTGTATATAATTGCAGGCAGATATCAACTGCTGAGTTTTGCTGAAATCGAGCGAGAAATATAGAAAACACGGTAAGGATATCGTTAAGCCACTTGGTAAACTGCAGCTTCCTATTCACCGATTGTAACCATCGTCACCTGCTCAATCATATTACATTCGAACATCGAGTGCCGGGTTTTGTCGAATTCGGGCGAGGAATATAGGAAATACCTGCCAATATTTATGTAGACTCTTAGATCAAATAAGCTTCAGTGTCACTGCTCGCGCAGTTGCTACGAATGATGTTCGTTTTGGCTTCGATCAATGAATATTTAAGGGCCCTTTACTTCAAGAGCAAGGTAACTTTTGGGGCTGTATCTCGGCTCCCAAAAGCATGATTTTCACGAAAATATGTATTACGCACCCCCAAGCCCATTTGCTTCTAAATGTTAAGTTTCAGCAGCTTTCAGTAAATAAGGAAAATTTAGTTGGAGAGCAATATACCTCTCGGCTGTATATTAGTTTCCATTGGAGGGATGTTCCTGAATATGCATATAGACACTCTTTGCACATTCTCTACAAACGAAGTATATTTGCGATCTGTCAGTAGCGAGTATGCACTCAGAGTCTTAGAATATGTCTACTCACGGCGTATTGGAATAACAGCATACGCCACATGACGTGCCGTCATTCGAAACGGCCCGCGTCAGGTGTGATGCGGGTTGATACGTAAAATACTGTCTCTCTCTCTCTGTAATGAATTTTAGAAGCATAATTCTATCAGTTTCTAGAAAACAATACCCTAAACATTAGGCTCCTGAATCAAAAGATATTCTGTTTGTCTTCGGCAGAAAGAAGATTTTACCTGGTCTATTCTTACGGAATAAGGTGTGAACAAGTAAATTACAGTTTAATGAAGGTATGTTCCAGATCCAACGATAACCGCCAACGGCTCAAGCAGGTCACACGTGTTAAGTTACATTAAATGTCTTTAAACTTGTTACAAGCTTTGTGTTAAGACACGTTTCTTGTACCATTCTCTGCCACACCCCCCCCCCCCCCCCCCCCCCCCCCCCCCCCCCCCCCCCCCCCCCCCCCCACACTCCACTTTTCTTCTTCTTTTCTTTTTTTCCCTTTTCTTCCCACCCCCCCCCCCCCCACCCCCACATCCATTCCACCCGCTGGTAACCACAACCTTTGAATTTCTATTTTTCTTCTTCTTTTTATTATTTCGCTTTGAAGAATACCCAGGAAATTAAGTTTCAAAAATGGAGACTGACGTGGGGAGAGAAATTGATAAGCTCTCAAACCTCAACAGAAGACGTCTGCACTGCATTAAAACAGAGAAAGTGTCGCTGAAAATATATATATATATATATATATCCTACTGTGGTACTCTTCAGACTGAAGTTGTGTGGCTTTCAGGATGGCTCACACTGCATCCCACCCACATGGCAGTCTATCTGGAACAGAAGGGCTACCGTTAAACACAGGAACACCAGTTTTGTAGAGCAGGGTCATTCTTTAGACGGTAACGCTAACCTTCCATTGCAGCATCTTGTGCCGAAGTGGTACAGCCTTGCTCAAATACGTATATAGTCATTGACCCGGTGATTTAATTGTGAGTTTGGCCATTGATCTGCAGGTACTGTCAAATGAGTGGAACAATACCCCTTTTCCCCTATACCCCCTTACATTTTACTTTCAAAATCTAACTTTATTCCCCCACATGTCATTAAGGCGTGCAGGGGGAGCAGAGATGTAGCTCCACTCATTCTTCACCTAGACGCTAATGGAGGTAAGTAGTTAGCCTCACGCCCTGACCGTTTTACCCCTAAGGGAAAGGACAGTCGGTACTCAATGAATAGACGACTAGATGGACACCAGAACCGGAAGTTACGGAGAAGGTAATTAAAAAGATTCGTCATCCAGTGTTCAATGCAAACACCTGAGTGGTTAGTGCAAATATGTAACGTGATTTGACATCCTCGTTTGGTGTTCATTTCATATAAACCCCGCAGAAAGAACACGTAAAATAACTGACTTTCGACTTGGTAGAAATGAGAATCCAGATGGTGCGGGGAGCGCTCTTGTTTGGTTCAAATGACAGGCTGTTCTTCTCCATTGTCAAGAAGCTACTCGCTTCTACTCCCAAGAAATAGCGAGAGACATCGCGGAAATACGCCTTATCTGTCTGGTCCCTCTGTAAGACGTCAATCAAATAGCTAGCAGCTGCTCTTTATCACTTCTACACCATCCTCTCCTTTTGAAAAACAATAACTAACGGGCAAAGACCCAAACCGCAGTAAAACCCTTATCTCAAATGTTAAGAAAGACGTGAGAAGTCATAAGGAGGAAATTAAAAACTTCGGGTATGTCGGACAAGAAATTTAAATTGGCAGTTAAAGAAAATGTTACCCGTTCACACAGCAAGTTATCTTACCATCTGCTGGCTCCCGCGTTACCACAAGTACGCTTCGTTCTGGTAAAATACCACTTGAATTGTTTGCTATTTCTAAGGACCCTTCCGATATTGTTTTATATGCAATCTCACTAAATGTCGGTACAGAATGTAACCACGTCATTTCGGTGGTTAATTAAATTTTAAAGCAGAAAACAGGTGTGAAAAAGGACTAAATGTTTTAAAAACAGTACTTAACCTTTTGGCGCCGGAATTATTATTTTAAATTTTAGCACACCCTGTATATAAAATGTGAATAATACAGGAACCAAATACGTTAGAATTATGAAACAAACTGCACTTTGAAGAGAAAAAAACGGAGAGTATATATCATGTTTAAAATATTCTGTACCTATATTTGTTGAATAAATATATAAAATGTAACTTTAGAGGTTAGCGGTGCGGTACGACCACTATAGTTGACATTAGGCGTCAAAAGGTTAATTACTGGTTGTGGCATTAAATGGAGAATGGAATTTCTAAGTAAAGATGGCTAGATATGAAAGAACAGCTACTGTACAAGAAAATATTCACATATACTACCAAACGTGCTCCTGTTCAAATTTCGTTGCAATATCTTAATTGATGTGTGAATGATTACAGAAATGCCAGTTTCGGTAGCGAATGAAATACACTGTATTTCGGAACCACTTGCTTACACACACACAGCTGAAACACGGCTAGCAAGCCACAGTACGTACCCTGTATAAAATTAATGTCGATAAAGACTACACAGCGCATATCGACACATGCTTTACCCACTAAATACCGCCAGACCCCGCCGTTAGAAAATTATCGGTATCGGTGCATATTTTGTCTGTCTTGTTTATGTTTCTTTACCTCTTTCTTATCCTGATCTCTGTCTACATACTCATTGTTAAGTGTAGACGGTTATTTTTGCATTTATCACGCTCAATGACTCCCCTGGACGGGTGATCGGCCCGTCACAGAGGTGTCTTCATGCATAAACACAAGACAGTCACAAGATACAGACATCCATGGCTCCAGACAGGATTCGAACCCGTAATCCCAGCAAGCGAGCGGCCGCAGACCCACCCCTAGACCGCGCGACCACTTGGATCGCCTCTGCTTGTTTAATGACCTCCAAGTTTCACCTAACTTGCTTCTGACTGCACGTTCCTTTCTTCTATTAGTCCTATTCTAAACCGAATCGTAATTGATTTATCAAATTTTGTTCCCCTATCATTTCCAAAACAAAAAAAAATTGCCACAAATGGAACACCTGTGTTCAATAACTTTACGCTGCTTGATTTAATTAGACAAATTGTAATTATTTTCATTTGTATCATCAGGATTTCTTTCGAACTGTAATCAAGGCCATTTCCATAACCTGCTCCATTTGACCATGAAATGCTGTATTACGCCACTGAATATAATACGAAAAAAAAAGAGTGAGTGAGAGAAAGGGAGACAGACATATTTCTTCTTCTATCTCTCGCCGTGTTATCTTCTAGTTCTCCCGTTCTGCTTTACCCCATAACCAAGGATTGTGTCTAGAGATGCTAATAAAACATGATACACTACACTAAGATGTGCTGCCACCATTACAGTTCGGTCCAGGAACGAGTGAGAAAGCTTCTCATAGATTACCATAATAAAGTTTCTCTCTCTCTCGCACTTACACACAACAGCATTACAAACATCTTACTGACTTCTCTCTTTAACTTATTGCAAAGAAGTTGCTGCGAAATGATGATGAGTCCTCTAAATAGACATGTTATTGATTACGACAGACCCACCTTAATCGCAGGCATCTTCCTATCCATATACAGGGTGTTCCAAATATTCATGCAACCAATGACAGAACACCAGTTCAATTACTGATGACCCATACTATGCTATTTTCTTACTTGAACCTTTGGCGCCGGAATTTTTTTTAAATTATAGCACACCCTGTATATAAAATGTTAATAATACAGGAACCAAATACGTTAGAATTATGAAACAAACTGTATTTTGAAGAGAAAAAAACGGAGAGTATATACCATGTTTAAAATATTCAGTGTCTATATTTGTTGAATAAATATATAAAGTGCAACTCTAGAGGTTAGAGGTGCGGTACGACCACTATAGTTGACATTAGGCGTCAAAAGATTAACAACACTTCTTCAACTGTATGAATTGAATAATATCGAATGAATTGCCCTGTAGGTATATTTGCCTCATGGGTCTTAAAAACCAATAATATTTAATATATGTAAGGTCATCGGGATGATAAATATGACAATTATGGATTTGTGGAATATGATGCCATGCACCGTGGACACCAAATACCCTGAATATGGAAGAAGCCTGGTCGGACGAAACAACGGTACCTATCAGAGCATCACATAAGATCAGAGGATAATCTTCACTCCTGGCGGCTGGTCTGTGGGCCGATAATTCAGTCTGGGATCTCCTCAAACGCGAAGTACGATTTGTTACAGTTCCAATTCGATGCTGGATACTTGCCCAATCTGCATGACACGGAGTTTTGGATTTATGGATAATCTGAATAGCACTGTCCTGCGCAAACTGTGGCAGTCTGTGGAAGGTTACAGCACCAGCCGTAGGCTGGTATCATTAAACCCTTAAAGCCTAGTGACTGAAGTTCCTTATTGCACTTCATTGGAAATGACAACTATTGGTTGCCAGATAAATTAATGACCGCCAGTCTTAGCACCAAAAATTCAGCAAATTAACCACACAGTATATGCTTGTTCAATTCCCCCACCTTCCCCCCCGAACAGCACTAGTCTCTTGGTTATTTGTAATAGCGGAACACTGTTTTATCTGTGAGATACAAACCGAATCTTTATATGTGATTTAGGTGTATTACAGTTCCCAGAAAGATACCTTGTAGCCCCTATTTGTTGGTACAGTATTTACAAATAACTCAAATCTTTGTGGTTGCTGAAGATCACGTACTGACCACATCATACATCAGAATAAAGGACTATTGACATTTAAAATGGTTTGTTTTATATTGGGTCCAAATTTTGGGTGTATATACTCGTATTTCTATTGTCCCGTAGGCCTAAAACTAAGTTTTCTGTGTATAGTAACCTCATTTTGTTCATTATGTAAAGAGAAAATTTAAAACTGGGGCGTTTTATTTTCGTAAATCTTCAAGATCAGATAAAGAATATAGGTCCGATAATGTTTAATACATAAACACCATTATTTTACATGTAACAAAGATGTAAGAGGTTTATATCTCCGGAAGAGGGATACAGCAGGGTTTCTGTGTATGTATGTATGTATGTATGTAGGTATGTGTTTGTGTGTGTACGTGTGTATGTATGTATGTATGTATGTATGTGTGTATGTATGTGTGTATGTATGTGTGTATGTATGTATGTAGGTATGAGTTTGTGTGTGTGTGTGTATGTATGTATGTATGTGTGTGTGTATGTATGTATATATATGTATGTATGTGTGTATGTATGTATGTAGGTATGAGTGTGTGT
>Ga0136643_10019170_pt1 | contig 10332 bp, 8 predicted proteins | sample TergutLab28metaG_FD_96883 | JGI IMG/M metagenome (GOLD analysis project Ga0136643, IMG submission 96883) | Labiotermes labralis P1 segment gut microbial communities from Petit-Saut dam, French Guiana - Lab288 P1 (version 3) (version 3) | ecosystem: Host-associated > Arthropoda: Insects >... | reverse complement strand
TATAATGGACAACTACATGTTTCGGCCTGTACTGGCCATCTTCAGGTTGTCTTAGGGGAACTTAAGATGTTACTATAAGCATGCCAGTACAGGCCGAAACATGTAGTTGTCCATTATATAGTCATTAAATACACACCTCATGTGATACAGTTGTGTTTGACTACATACAATTATCCAAGCCACACTCCGTTTTGCTTATGGGAACGAATCGGTCAATGCTGTGTAGAGAAATAATCGCTGTTTTTTTTTGTGGACAAGCATATAGAAACATGAATACAGTCTGTGGGCAGAACTTAGGAATTCACTGTTTTTAACCTGATGGTATGTAAAATAACCATAGGCCTTTGAAGCTTTACCAAAACCGGCATGGCCATGGCCCTTAGTACCTAAACGCAGCCTCAAAATTTATCATGTACCTGGATTCCTGTACGTACTACACTGCAATATCCATTTTTATCTTCCAAGTGGGCTTCCTCAAGATGCCATCCTACTAGTAAATTGTAGACAGCAGAACACTTGTCTTTCTCTTCTTTTTTACATAAAATTTTAGGCTAAATGTGTAATGTCACTAATGTAAATCTTAATTTGCTAGGATATTTTCCAAGGTTATCGCTCTGAATTTGGATCAAATCTTGCACTTCAGCAGCCTTAGGGATATGAATTTATATACGTTGTTGAATGTTATACTATTTGGTATTTGCATGAAGTACCTAAATCCTGTTTATTTTATATACTGATTCGTATCAACTTTCCGTTTTCCGTAGAGAGCAGTTGATTAGCACTTTGCGCGTCATACTCGCGAGGTTCTGGATGTTAATTTCAGTATGATATGGGCTATCATGACTGATATTTGTGGGGTCCTTCTAAATTCTTCGAAGGAAATGTGGGGCCATTCAGTATATGTCAGAAACGTTTCCTTCTATATCCTTTTCAGTTCATTAACCATTTTACCCACTATTTCCACCGTTCGATGCTACGTACTCTGAGCTACTGGAGGCGCAATCGTATCAACAATAAGTAGCATAGACGAATTTAGCTCGACGCAGTAGCACAAGCAGGTTTTGCAGTATCAGTTGAATATCTAACTCACCATGTCCTAACGTACAACTAACGAAAGAACTAATTAACTCCGTGGAGTAAAGAAGCTAATAGGCCACTCAAAAATTGTCCGTTTTATGTAATCCTATGTTCTTGCGAATGGAGCCCGAGCCAAATCGGTCCTGTATATACTTTCTCTGAATTTGTTTAAGATAAATTTTGTTATTAATTCTTCAACCAGACTTTTTTTCCAAGTAGTCTTCTTCACCAAGATGCTCCGGGCAAAGTTTTGTATTTATTTTACACGTCTGCCACATGTTCCACCGGTCCAGATCGTCTCACTCTCCTTTATTTCATCCCCAATAATATTTCATAAAGAGTACAAATCGAGACGCCTCTCAAATGCGATTTTTCTGAGCCTTATGTTGATGTTTGGCTTCGAACTAACAAACATTTACCGATTGAAGTGATGTCATCTTTCGACTAATATGTTAAATTAACGGTTGATGGTTGTCGCGCTTTTGTTTAGTCCGGTTCCTGTGCTCGGCCCTATGAATACAAACAAACAAACAAACAAAAACTTATTTTAGGCGATTTACGTAATTCTGTTTCCTATGCGTAATCGACTGTATGTTAATAGACATTTCATTCTTCTCTTGTTACGGTACTATTTAATTTTCTGAGTTTGTAAACAGTAGAGTTAAATGCCACGCAGTTTTTACATGCTTTTTACCGTCATTCGTAATCTGCCGTTTGTTGATTGCATTTCGTCTTGCAGGTAACGAGGGGCAGATTGCGCGACAAAAAATGCCTCGTGTTGGTTCTTTTGTTGTTTTGGGTAAGGATGAAAAGTGTAAACAAATTATAAAGAACAGAAACCCCTAGGAAGAAGATAATGGATCTAAATTTTAAATTGATTTGCACAATATCTGTTACACATAACAACACTTTTACATTCTGAAGAACGCACATACTTAAGTTAGATTTTAAAAATTGCACAATTTGTTTTCAGAGGTAGTTAAATCAAGCTCTGACGTAAAGCGATTAATTCGAATTGGTAAATATAAGGTAAAGTCTGTTCCTAAACAGGTAGGTAGGGTGTGTTTCTTTTGCTGAAGACCAATAGGCACTCAGGGAAGGTGTATATATGGTTGTACCCACACTCATTGTACAGGTGGCTGGGTGGGCCTCGGAACCGATATGTATGGGTCCGAAAAATTTCGCCCTCACCGGGGTTCGAAACTCAGACCGTTCAGCCTGGCGAATCGTTATACGGAATAAGCTACCCTGGCCGCCGGAATAGGCAAATACGAGTTGCAAATAGAATGTCAATGTAGAAACCTGATGTTGGTCAGAGAAGGAAGTTGTGGAATAATATTAAAATGGGTAGTGACTTTAAATATATGGAAAATTTGTAATGCAAAGCCAATGATAGGCGTTTGTTGTGACGGTAAATTAGTCATAAACATGGAGGTTTAATATGGGGTAAAGATTGTTTCATGTAAAAGTGCACCATAAAATATACAGATTTTAAAAAAGACAATAATCGTAATATCGTGCTATGCGAGGTGCAGAGATTTATATGGTTTGTCCTACATCTTTGTCTGGCTGCAGGACCAATAAATATGACAGCAGTTTTGTGCGCTTTAGACATTGAACATAGGTCTGCATTTCCTTTGGATTCTCGTCAACATAGACTTCATGCAATTTCGAACACGATTCACTTAAATTGCATTCAGTTAAATTAAAAAAAATTTCAGAGATTCTATTAGCATGAAAGCCTCCTGGGCTGTGGTAACCCAGATCTCACTACGAGATTGTAAATTTATTGTAACTGACAATATTATTTATTATCTATACCAGTGGCTCTGAGACAACTCTGTGCAGGACCCAAAATCATAATTCACATTGGTTTTTAAACCCAAATAGTTTGAGTTGCTACCCAGCGCCGCAGCAACTGGCTAAAAATTCATATCAGAATGAAAGTAATAAAAATTTTGGTAAAACTGAGTCACAGTTATTCAGCTTCTGTCAGTTTTGTTTTCTCTCGAATGTGTCTAGTTCGAGTCGAAACTTTGGGCTTCGTAATCCCTGGTTTATATACAGGGAATGCCTTAATGGGGAATGCTTTGATTTAAACCCAGTACTTATTCTTGAGCCTCTAACAAATCAATTTAGTATATAATGACGCCATTGGTTACTTTAAGGAGCCTGTGTCTCACTGCCAGATAGATAGACTGTAATGAAAAAAAATACGAATTCAAAATCGTTTATTCTTGCAGGGAACTCTTAACCTCTTGTAGTTACAAATGTTTTTCCGAAACAGTCGCAGTGGCAGTAAAGTGCGATACAGGCGGTGAAAGGCAGGCGGGAGTCCAAGGCATGTGTCTCGCTTTGCGGGGCTTTCTGATTCCGAGATATTTTAGGTGTGCTTTTATGCGCGTTTCATTGTAAAATAAATCGCTATTCCGTGTCGAAATTGGCATCTTGACGTAAGGTTCTGTGTTTTCTCTTCCAGTGAAATAATATTGTTTACAATACAGTGAACTGTTTCTTCCTTCATTAAGCTGTGCAGACTGAAGGGTTATAAAGACAAGGAATTGTCTTTTAAAACCTTGAATTGTTTAATATGGTGTAACACGTTTCTTAATTTGAGTGGTGGAATAATATAAGGCAGATTTCTTTCCATAATATTCTATTATGTTCTCACATAACTTCACTTGCTGACAGGTCACAAGAATGTCATACGTACACTTTCGAGTCTGTTAAAAATTCCTTAGTGTTCGAACTAATTTCAGAATTTGTAAACTGGCGATATAAACGTGAAAATTTAGTGTTCTATTGAGTGATGTGTTTGTGAAGTGTGAAGTATTGTAAATGCTTGTTCCAAAAGACGCTTTGTCTCGTGTGATCGCTTCCGGTTGTCAAGTGTAAAATAAAACCAGCAAGTGAAGATCTTAGCACACGACGTCACAGGATCTAGAAGATCTGACACGTTCCAGACAGGACGAACTACGGGAATAGGACCTGGCAACAGAAACGACGCAGCAAACCGTGAGTATAACAAATGTATTTAGAATCTATGGCAAATGAACGAACCCAACTTGCAACAAAGCAAGTTCGCCGCACCACTCTTCGTACTTCGTCCTTTGTCAGTCCGGCCACGGGCTGATCATGAACCCAAAGATCCGGGGAACCCTTTAGATATTTCATGTGTTAGCCTCAGTAATAGTGCGCTTACTTTAAGTTTGAATTTTCTTTTCTTTGGATATGATGATTTTATTCTGCGCCATCAGTCTTAGTGTTGTTATACACCCAAAGTAATATTAAATGACGGTGATCTTGTATTTGATTTTATATCTAGTTACACTTGGATCAGCATAAGCTGCTAGGCAATATTCAGCTGGCAAAATGAAAGTGAATTAAGGACGGTTTATGTCAAATGCTGATGTCTGCTCTTTATACCATTTGGCGCAGAACTTTGTGAATCCAGTTTAAAGGACCATGGTGTCAAAAACTACTTGAAAGAGGGAAAACAATAAAATGCGCTCATTACTGACTACGAAATGGTCGAAATTGTGAAAAATCAAGCAAAATACATTTGGCAGTCCGAACTTTAGTGCGAAGTTAAAGATAATTCTATTGAAATTGTTAACTATCTGAATTGAATCCAACGAACGAAATCGATTGATAATATGTGTGAATATTACACGGGAATAAATCGTCCATAGTGTTCACTTCTTATAACGTTCTGTTATAAGGAATAATGAAACTGGGACCATGCTGTGTGGAAGATCTTAACAATCTTTTAACAAAGTGCCATGAAATAGCATTTAAAAACACTGGAGAATAAAGATTCTTCAATTATTGTTTCCATTGTGTGTGGTAGACTCTATTCATGGAAATAATCCACATAATAACTGAAGAATAAGAACCAACTGGAAGCCTCTTATTATTTTATTGTACTTCTTATGGGCTCAAAATGTTTCGCGCAGTACTACGCCCATCATCAGAAGCTCACGACTATAATGTTGATTACCACACTGGTCGTCTCCTGATGCTCCTGATGATGGGCATCGTAATGCCCGAAACATGTTGAGCCTGCAAGACGTACAATGAAATGAAAAGTTACATCTAGTTGGTTCTTATTCTTCAGTTATGACAACGATGCCCGGTCCAACACACATCAAAATCCACATGATATAAAAGGAATTATTGTTATTTTAAAACTTATAAATTTACATGCCTGATAATTTGCTAACATTAAAAGATTTTGTGATTAAAAACATAAAAATAAATGATAAATTGTAGAATGTTGGAATTAATTTAAAAAAATGAATTTAAAAAATGTAACTCTTACAAGTCTTTTTAATTCAATCAGAACATTAGAATTCAAAGAATGAGGCTTTACATCATGTGTTTATTTCCTTTAGAATTTAATAGAGTGTGATACTTCGTCTTCAGCCACAAAGTCTTTTCTGCCTTTTCTCACGGTGTCGAAGTTGCGTTTCTCTTACTTTCACATTTAGTCGTCTTATGAGTAATTCGTGTGGTCTACACAACTGTAGTTAGCACGAATATTGCGACCTAAACGTTTCTTTTTGGCACAGCGACGCGTGAGCCTGTACAGCAGTTTGTGTATCTGTGAATTGGAGGTGAAATTAGTACTTAAGGAGCTGAGATTTTGAAGCTTTCTTTTCTAAGAACCTCTTGAAGGTCTTCTCTGCTTGTTTCGTCATTAGCGCTGCCTTCACTAAACAACACTAAAAAATGGCGTGTCAAATCAAGCATTCCGCTGAGACTTTTCTTTCTCTTGTTCTCTTCGTAGATTTCTAATACCTGTTTAATTTGAAGTAAAAGAAATTTGCCAACTTTTATGTATTGAAATAAAGTTACTATGACTCTTCAGAGCGTTTAATTACCGTCGCTCTGGCTGGAACGCCGTATGTCTGCAGCGAGTTATGAACACCGACTCTCTTTGACGAGTTACCGCAAAATTTTAAGTTCCTTTTAGCTTGTTTTGCGCGTAGTAACAACATTATGAAGTAAATTTTTGTTGTGTATGAAATTTGCTGTCTTTTTTTTCTTAGCCTTGAAAGAAGAAGCTGTATTTAAATCCGCAGAAGTGAATAAAATATGGACGAACATGAATCCGTAGGGTTTGGGCCACTTGAGATAATTTTCAATTCCGCCTGGCATGACGGACGACCGAGAGGTGCCGGAACTGGTGTTTTGTTGGGTATTTAACTCCTCGTAAATTTCTAAATTCTTTATTTGAAACGCTTTGTCCATAAGCTGTAATTTTTGGCTTGTGTGTTGGTTCTTTTTGACATTCTGTACTTCCTCGGGACGAATGGACTGAATAAAGGAAACCCTAAGCCATAGAATATTTTGATACCAATTTCCAAATTCAAAATTTCAATCTATTGTGTCACTGGCAGTGTAGTTAGTTTTAACGCTCTAGAACAGTTCCCCTCCCCTTTTTTTTCTCCCGGACCCCCTTTTGGCTTCGCAAAATAACCACGTTAATTAAAATGACTGTCGCTCGCGTCGTCGGTACAAGATGTTCCTTAATTAGATATTCTAACAGTCATAAGAAATAAACATATCGTGAATTAAAGAAGATTAGTAAATATTATTTCTTTAATTAAAAAGTAAAATTTATAGTAGCCATTAAGGAAACGTATCCACGGATTCCCTAGAACTGGTCTCGAATCCCTTGAGACCCGCTGGGCACACTTTGGGAACCAGTGCTCTGAAATATTACGTAAGCCACATGGGTCTCATACACCTGGCCACGGTCCAAACTGAGGCATCGTAGGGCTCCATGAAGCATGCTTGTTCGCCGCTACACTACTGGCGTGTTTATCGTCTCGGTCCTGCCATGGTTCAAGCAGTCACTTGTCGACCATTTATCGAGGAGAACCACTTTAAATTCAAGTGCAGTCCATGTGAGATTTGTGGCTGCAAGTGTGGCAATGGGGCAGGTTTCTACTGGAGTACGTAGGTTTTCCTCTGTTAGTATCATTCCATCATTCCTGTACATTCATTTATTCATTCATTTATTCATTCATTCATTCATTCATTCATTCATCACAGGCGCTACATAACCTCCACAATTGACAGCATCCATACACAACACACCCATGTTGATATTCTACTCCACTCGCATTCTGACATGTGAGAAAGCAATACACAAGACACATTAAAACCAAAGCAAGTACCTTATAAGATTATTAGCTTTTGGTGTTGTTTTCTTTTTTAAGAAATAAATGAATATAATCATGCTGTTAACTTTCTGTTTACAGTTACAAAATTTTACAAAATAGCAAGGGTTCACGAGTCATACCTAAAGTATCCAAATTAAGATGAAGGGTTGTTATCCCTACGTTAATCCCTTTTTTTTTCTATCCGCCTTTCCACTTGAATAAGAGAAAGCAGGAATTATTTATGGTCTCTTTGAGAAAACTACATAAAGGTTATTTTAAATAATTAGCACATTATAAATTTTCTACACTATATACCACCTAGACTAGGGGTCGCAAATAAGCAGCCCGTGGGGTGCATATGGACCCGTCACTAGCCTTATTTTGATTGTAAAATGTGGCCCGGCTGAGTGCCAGTAAAATTGATGATTTGAACAATTGAAAGCAAGAGGCTCAAAGTAATGCGCTGTTCATGGATGGAAACAAACAAAGTACACCAGTAAAGCGTTAACAGCTCATAAAGTTTAAAATAAAAAGAGAATATAACAGTTATATTATTAAAAATGTGAAATATGAAAACAGGATTGTTTTATTTTAGTGACAAAGCTGCCAACTACTTACCCCTGAAAAATGACTTGCGGCCCGCCTTAATTTAAAAAATTGCCCTTTTGGGCCTCCTATGATTGGAGTTTGGGGCCCCTGATCTGGAAGAATAATAATGTCCGAAGTACTATAAGTTAAAAAAAATTAAGAAATATCCGAAGGACGTAACGTTTCTTGCGCGTCTTTTGTTTTATTGTCTCTAGATTTTGAAATCGTAAATCATTTGAAAAAAAATATTGAAAATTCGAGTTTTTTAAATTTGTTTTTTTTTGAGTTCTACACGACATATTTTATACGATTTCTCCGTATTTTAGCAACAGATTTACAGTTGAGCAGAATCTATAACTCATAAATGTCAAAGACCATTAATGGGGAGATTTAAAATCCCTAAAATTCGAATGATATGGTTTAGATGTGCAACTATGTCTTCGACCTCAGCCGGTACCTCACACAGAAAACAGTTTGTATCAGTGATAAAGACCATTGTACACGTTGTATTTCAAATCTATTGAATTGTCCATATAAAGTGTCTGATGCTTTTGTACGTTTTTAAACAAAACCCGGTATTAGTCGACAAATTTTAGTAAAATTCATGGGTGTGGGGTTTTATAAATGTTCATCTGCTAGGAGTAGTGCTTTTTTGAGTCTCACAGAAGGACAAAAGCACTTGATAAGTTTAACAGTCACTTTCCTAAACTGCTTTGAGAAAGCTTCTAAAAACGCGGAATTTAGTATTTGTCTACAGACACGTATCACGTATCACGTATCCCTACTCGCGTAGACCTTACCAAGTCGCGTGGGGGACTTTAGATATCAGTAATATCTGTGAATTCCTGAACGCGACGAGTTCCTCGGTGAGGTCATTCTGTGCAGCGTTTGTTTTGAGTTGGAAATCAGTCAATGACCGACCTAGAGCAAGTGGTTCTGCCACATCGCTAGACGGAAGAACAAGTGGCAAACTCAAGAGAATGATGAATGAACGAACTCAGGCTACAGTGATGACTCAGCTTAGGCCATGCCATTATATTAGTGCATTCTTTACATGCAATGAATAGAATGAGAGCTTAATGTGGATGTTGAGACTGATCACTGTTTCGCCTATCAAATCTCTAGTCGCACGCCTGCTTCGAGTTTCGAAAGTACCGAGTTCAAATCTGGATCCAGAGACCAGGTATCCTGAGTGTTTGTTCAGTGCGTGCAGGCAAACCGCAGAATAATATCTTCGATTAAGTCTTGACCCTCACCTCTATTTCCTTTCAAGTTCAGAACCCATTTAACTAACAGAAGAGAGAAAGTTGAAGTAAAGTCACCACATAAAAGCATTTTTTTCTTTCATTTGGTTAAAATGAAACATGGAATTCACCAAGGATCAATTCCAGGGCCTCTATTGATCATAATATGCACAAATGAATTTCTGCTGAGACTAAAGTCTGTATCAGAATTAATATTATTTCTGTAGACAATTGGGTCTTAATTCCAAGCAGAAATTTCGAAGATATATCTTCAGTCTCAAATTATTTCTCTTTAATATTATTAAATGGTTTGCTCCCATTAAGTTTTAAATTTATATAAAACGAATATAGTGAAATTTATAATAAAGAATTAAGCACACTCTACCTTAAACGTTACTTATAAAGCAAGTATATAGAAGAGGGGTAAATACTAAATTTTTTGGTTCACAAAATAATAACAACGTAAATTAGAAGAACCATATTGAGGAAATGACTCGTAAGTAAAGAGGATCATGTTATGCCGTTAGGTTCTTGGACCATATCAGTAACATTAACACTGACAATTAAATTTCCGGTGCGTACTTTCATTCTGTTTCCAAATATGGAAAGGTTTTGGGGGTGTAACTCTTCCAACAGTGGGAAGATTTTCACTCTAAAAAAGAAAATAATCAGAATTACGGCAGAAGTAGAAACCACAACCTCGGGTAGAAATCTTTTAAACAACTAGAGATTTAACTGTTCTTGCCAAAATGTACTTTCATTAATGAATTTAATAACTAATAACCAGGAAATTTTTCAAACAAATTCATCTATACACAGAATTAAAACAAGGAAAAAGCATAATCTTAATAGAGAAAATGCTAACCAATCTTTTTTTAATATATTTTATGCTAGCACCAAAATTTTCAACAGTTTACCACGTAGTCTGACAGTCGTTAAGAATGAACAGGCAAAATATAAAGTGGTCTTAAGAAAATACATAAACAGACACTGCATTTACTGTGTATGTGAATTTGTGATGTGTAAAGATGCTCTATAACACTGTTTTGTAAAATGTGTGTAATATTTTACACCGTAAAAATTATAAAAATTTGTGTGTTTATGTTTGTTCTACGTCCTGCTGTTTATTTAACACACGGATCCATTAAATGAGTGTGTGTGTGTGTATTTGAGTGTGTGTGGTGTGTGTGTGGTGTGTGTGTGTGTGTTTGGTGTGGTGTGTGTGTGGTGTGTGTGTGTGTGTGTGTGGTGTG
>Ga0136643_10019168_pt1 | contig 10333 bp, 8 predicted proteins | sample TergutLab28metaG_FD_96883 | JGI IMG/M metagenome (GOLD analysis project Ga0136643, IMG submission 96883) | Labiotermes labralis P1 segment gut microbial communities from Petit-Saut dam, French Guiana - Lab288 P1 (version 3) (version 3) | ecosystem: Host-associated > Arthropoda: Insects >... | reverse complement strand
TCTTTTGATATGTACCGCCAAGAAGGGCGGCCGCCAAAGGCGGCTTTTGCGTAGCAAAAGTACTGAGACGTATAGCGGAAAAAAGACAAGTTTTTGTTACTGTTTTGAGGGGATACGAGTATATACTTGATATCATATCATAAAACCCCTAAAAAGTCGAACATTTAGGGGTTTTGTACATTCATTGCAAGGGTATACAATTTACAAGGGTTTTTATAGTCAGATCTGCCCTAAGCGGTAACAGAATTTTTGTTATCATTTTGAACGAATATGACCATTCTACCCGTTATTTTCATGCTTTTTAATCGAAATCTACTCTGCCTTCTCTTACATCAACTTCGGCAAAGAAATCAAGCGGTATGCATACACTTATCTTCTGGCGTACTTTGAATTTTTTAACATTGCGGCTACAATGGGGTTCTCTTATAATTTCATGCCCTTTGCATTCAATCTCTACATCATGAGCATTGACACCTGCATGAATTGCAACGGGTGCAGTTATCGATATATTCTCACCGACAGTTGCTTCACAAATTTTTTTAAACTTTTTAAAATTTTCATGCCCATGCTCATTTTCTAGCTCATAATGTTCTTGTTCATAATCCTTCAACATTTTATTTCACCTCCTAGGGCGACCGGAAACGCCCTCGTTCCCTTCTTAGCACTGCTTAAAAGGCTTGTATTAATAATATATTCGAGATTATAGAATTTGACATTGTTTTGCTTATAATCAACCAAATAAAACCATCTACAAAACATCCCTAAACCCAAAATCAAAAGAAGCTGCCATATTCAAAAGCTGCAAATATTCCTCTTTGCCGCTTTCTGCCCCTTTAACTGTGTCGTTAACGGCCTGTTTAACAACATCAATTGAGCTGATATCCTTGTAGAGATTAGCAATTTTCATCTCCGGCAGGCCATGTTGTTTTGTTCCAAAAAAATCACCGCCGCCTCTTAATTCCAGGTCTTTTTCAGCAACTTCAAAACCGCTGTTTGTTTTTGACATGATTTGCATTCGGCTTGCAGTTGCTTCACTGCTGCTGTCTGTTACCAAAATACAGTATGATTTTTCCGCACCGCGACCAACCCGTCCTCTTAGCTGATGAAGCTGTGAAAGCCCGAATCTTTCAGCGTTTTCTATCAGCATAACCGTTGCATTCGGCACGTTTATGCCTACTTCTATTACCGTTGTTGAAACGAGGATATCAATTTCACCTGATGCAAAAGCATCCATAATACCCTGTTTTTCAGAGCCTGCCATTTTGCCGTGCAGGCACTCTATTTGCCGATCTTTAAGCGTTTTTTTCAACCTGCTCGTATAGGATGTTACGTCCTTGATATTTTCGATTTCCGACTCATCAATAGCCGGGCAAACAACATAAGCTTGCCTGCCCATACATATTTGCTTATCAATAAAGGCAAATATCCGTTCACGATAATCACTCGTTACGGCATATGTCTCAATCAGTTTCCTGCCTGGCGGCATTTCATCAATTATCGAAATGTCCATGTCGCCGTAAAGAACAAGCGAGAGTGTCCGTGGAATTGGCGTTGCGGACATAACAATTGTATGTGGGCTTTTTCCCTTTTTTAACAGCTTATCCCGCTGTTTAACGCCAAAGCGGTGCTGTTCGTCTGTAACAACGAGCGTTAGATTGTTGAAAACCACTTTATCTTGAATTACCGCATGTGTCCCTATTATGATTCCCGCTGTTCCATCTGCTATTTCATTATAAGCAGCTTCTTTTTCACTTTTTTTCATAGTGCTTGCAGCGCTTGACAGCAAGGTGGTTTTGATGCCCATTGGTTCAAAATATTTCGAAAACCCTTCAAAATGCTGCCTTGCAAGTATTTCAGTAGGCGCCATAACAGCAGCTTGCCCACCATTTTTAACAGCAAGATATGCCACTATAATTGCAATTATTGTCTTACCTGATCCAACATCGCCTTGCACAAGCCGATTTAACACATAACCGCTTTTAATATCGGTTATCGTTTCGTTTACGACCCGCTTTTGTGCATCGGTTAGGGCAAATGGGCATTTTTCGATTATCCGGCTTATATCAATGTCGTCATATTTATAGGGCGTTCTGGTTTTGATAAACGACTTTAGCTTTGCAAGCGAAAGCTGCATGAAAAAGAGTTCTTCAAAAACAAGGCGTTCTCTTGCTTTGAAAAACATCTCATCTGTCTCCGGAAAATGTATGTTTGATATGGAATCCGCTTTGCTTAAAAGCTCATATTTTTCAAGCATTTCCTTGGGGAAAACTTCGTTTATCAAATGCTTACAACGCTCAAGGGCACTATGTATAATTTGCCGCAAAAGTTTCTGTGTAAGACCTTGCGTAAGTCTATAAACAGGCACTATGCGGTTAGTTGAAAGAAGCTCTTTTCCTCTTTCTGCTTCATATTCTTGACATTCCATGCATATTTTGTTGTATCTCATGGATATTTTGCCGGTGAAAAAGTGTTTTGTACCTATTTTGAAGTTGTTTCGCATATATGGACGATTAAACCATACGATTTCTGATGTGCTACTTTCATCCTTTACCATTATCTTCGAAATGGTTTTACCGTTTAGCTTTATATTGTCGGAAATGCTTGTGACAGTTGCGTTAATAGTGCTAACTTTGCCAAATTCAGCCTGATTTATCAGCGTTATTTCCGATCGGTCGATATAGTCTCGTGGAAAATATTCGATCAAATTCAAAACGGTATTGATATGCAAATTATTAAAAAGCGCAAGCCTTTTTTCACCCACGCCTTTTATATTTGATAAGTTTGAATCAAGAGTGACTTCATTCATGGACATATTTCTAGCTCCAAAATGTTGAAAACTATCGAACATTATTTTATATTTATAATTAAGGCAATTAAAAAGCAAGGCGGTTGGCTAATCACTTCCGAAGGGAGGTGAGTGTCATGTCAATTTCAATGTATGAAATTATTGTAATATTTTTCTTATTTGTAACGTTTGTTATGAATTTGATAAAGTTACTTCTATACATATTTGACAAGTTTTCTCAAAGAAAATAACCGCCCCAGGCAAGGATAGCGGTTATTTAAAAACCCTAAAACCCAAGCCAACCGCTTTGCGATTGCCTTTTTTGTTATTATAGCAAAAATATTTTGCTTATGCAAGACTTATTCCCTTATTTTACACGACAAACCATAAAAAAACAGCGAACCCGAAGGTTCGCCGTTTTTATATATTACGTTAAATTATCTAGCATTGAAAATTGCTTGACCAGCTTCTGCATCCCAGCTAACAGGAACATCAAGTGCTGTTCCGATTTGACGGAAAGGAATGAAAACTCTTTCGTTAACGTTTTGAGCGTAAACAGCTCTACCGTTAGCGTCAACCATTGGTACTTCGCCGCCGTTGATTGTCATCATAGATGAACCAACTTGGAAACGAACTATACGGTTGTTAGGAGCAGTGATTGTAACGATACCGCCAGCTCCACCAACACCATTTGCCCAGTGTACGCTTTCTGAAGGAATTCCGAGAGCGTAAGAGATGAATCTGATAGGGATCATCATAGTACCATCGTGGTTGAAAGGAGCAGCATCAAAAGTTTCGCTTCTTTCGCCATCAATATACATGAAGTTTTGACCAGCAGCTACACGTACTTCCGCTCTAAGTGGTTCTTGCGGAGGAGTAGTTACATCAGCATATGGGGCAGCAAAGTGGTTTACACCAAATAAGCCTGTTCTGCGTCTTCCAACAACAGTGTTAGGAGTACCCGCACCTACACCTGAATTTCTAACAACAGCATTACCACCAACACGGAATTCGAATGGTCTGTCATTTGTGAAAGGAGTTGTACGGTCAACTGTAATAGCTACATTAGATAAAGTTATTGATGAAGCTTCAGTTGAAGGACTTTCAACAGTAAAGCCGTGGCGTGCTGTTGGTAAAACATTAATTTCAAGGTCACCATCTGTAACAGCAACATTACCACTTGTAAGTGTAAGACCGCTGAAATAAGTGCCTTCTGGTTGCTCTAAACCAAAGAGAACTTGCATATCTTCACGAAGAACACCAGCGATTGTTTCTCTTACGATTACGTCAGCCATTTCAATTCTTTGGAAACCAATGCTAACATCAGTTACAGTTGTTTCGATAGTTATAGGACGTTGAGCTGTAGCAATTACAACCGATTCCAATTCAGGAACACCCGGTCCAGAGATTTCTAATTCGATATCTACAATGCTTCCATCAGCTGGAGCAAAAGTAGGGGATATAGATACCCAAATATCAAGTTCGATATCTACACGAGTTTGATCATCAACTCTTTCAAAGTTGATCCATTCCATACGATTGTCATTAAGAATAATCATATCAGAAACGCCGCTTCCAGAAATGGTTGTTCCGCTGCTATCAACAGGTCTTCTTGCATCAGTGAAAGAATTGAAAGCCATGTTACCATTTGAAATGTTATCTAAACCATCAGTTCTAACAAAGTCAACTCTCAAGAAGTTAACGCCTTCTGGAAGAGTAAATATAGTTTCTCTGTTGCGAAGGAAAGTGTTAATTACTTCTTCTCTAAGTCTTACACGTGCAACTCTGTTTGACAGAGCATTGCTGTCGATTTGAGCATTAACACCTTGAGCAAATTCTCCAAATATATTTTGCTCATTGTAAGTGTGAGTAGCATTTACAGTGTCAGCCATATCAGTTACATTTGTACCAGCAAATGTAAAGTTATCTACACCAATTCTGTTGTTATCTCCAAGAAGATTAGCTTTTTGAAGATCAAAACGTCCTGTTATAAGGTTAGGGATAGCAGGCATTGTCATGCTTGAATCTCTAGCAGGAGTTGAACGCTCAAATGACATAGCCCAATTTGAAGCTGTTCCGGCAACAACGCTTGTGTTTGTAATTCTTGCAGGATTAACATTTTGAGCTGCGATTCTAGTAGCATTGAATAATCTGAGTGAGAAATCACCCATGTTTGCGTTTACACCTTGAATAGAAATATCTTCAATAGAGATAGTTCTAAGAACGCCTACAGGCATATCAGCTGGATCAACTGGAAGATCTATTTGAATTCTTCTGCTATCGTTTGCCGCAGGACCATCAACTACTGTAGCCGTAGGAACATTGTTTACGAATCCAACTCCGAAAACTTGCAAGTCTTGCCCAGTTGTAAAGTTACCAGCGAAGCTGAATCCAGTTGGAGCTTCTATATAGAATCTACCAAATTCTGTGCCGTCGCCGATGAAAAGCGTGTTAGGTCTTGTTTCACGAATTACAAGTCTATCAAGAGTGAACTCAAAACGACCAGTTATTCTACCAACAGCCTCTACAGTAGTTCCACCAACAACTTCGCCAGTTCTAGCGATTTCAAAAGTTCCACCCCAGTTTGGTAACACAGAAGTTTCTGTGCTTCCAACAGGACGTCTCACAGTAGCTGTAAGAGTTGCGTTAGAATCTTGGTTTGTTAAGCGTGAAACAACAGGGATATGGAAAGCACCTGATATATTAGCATTACCAGTACCTGATACTATCGCTTGGCTAGGATTAAGTGGGCTTACGCGAACTTCAAGATCTTCAGCAACTGATTCTAACATGAAATTGTTGTTAGCTACGTTAGATCCTCCGTGGTCGCCAGATCCAATACCGTGATGGTTAGTTTGCTCCCAGTTAGAACCCCAAAGGTTATTAGCATTATTAGGTAACATAGTTGGTAATGTAGCATTTGATGGACTCACCCACGTAGCGTTTGATAATGTAAGAACGAGTTCCCAATCACCAACGATTGCAGTTGCAGGCAAGTCGAATCTTGCAGTTCTTGCAATGTTAACAGGAATAGCAGTACCAAGAGGACCGCGTATACCGTTATGAGTAAATCTTGTGTCTGTTTCTTGACCAACTAATAATTCGCCATGGATAGAAGCAGAACCTGTGTTTGCAAATACTTGAGTCGGCAATAATGACATAAGCATTATAACTGCCAACAGTAAAGCAATTTTTCTTTTCATTTCATTTCCTCCTTATAGAAAATATAAAGTTTTCTGGGTTCGAAGGTTTTAAGTTATAAAACTCATCGCCGGTCTCTTCCGGATTCCCCCCAGTTCGTATAGCATTTTAGCACCCAAGCGAACATAGGTCAACAATTTTTGCAAATTGGTAACATAAGTGTAACAGATCAACTTCTTTTAAAGTTTTTCTTGCCTGTTGTTTATTGATGCCTGCATCTACGTTAGCACGTTACGGAAAATAATTCAAGCGTTTTGCAAAAGTGTAATGTTTTTGTAACGGTGGAATTTTGCCTGTTTTAGCTTTAGAATGCGCATATTCACAGCCTGTTCAGAATCTTTAAACCGTTACAAAAAGCACAAAGCATGACGCTTTATGAAATGATCTTGCTTTGGCTTTTTAGTATTATTGGTTTATTTGGCTATATTATGTCGAACTGTTTTTTCCAAAAATGATAATTTGTTGAAAAATGATTGACTTTGCGATAATGATATGATAGTTTTATAATGTGAAAAGGCTACAAGGTTGCGCTTCCTTCTGTTTAAACCCGGTGCTCTATTAGCACTGGATATCTTGCAGAAGGAGGCGAAAAAAGATGAACTTCCTGTTCGCAATTGGCAACACAGCATTATCTATCATCTGCTCAATACTTGGCAATATGATAGACCGGTACATACAGCAACGCAAAGAAATTGATAATAATCCGGAATGCAAAAGCTGCCAAACATGCGAAAAGAGCCCTTCCCAACCAAAGGCATAAGCTCTTTTCACAACCGAGATGGGCGTGTTTTATTGCGCCCCTCTCTTTATTTATGTCTTGATTATAGCATTCTATGCCAGCGGGTGTCAACGAAAGATTTTCTAAAATTTAAGCAAAAACACAAAAAGACCCTTGACAACCGGAAAATCTTGTGATACCATGACTTTCGTTGATTATGCAGTTGTGGCGGAATTGGCATACGCGCTAGACTAAGGATCTAGTGGGCATTGCGCCCGTGCAGGTTCAAGTCCTGTCAACTGCAAACAACGGCGCAGCGGACGAGCGGTTTTCTCGTTCGTGTTTTGCGCCAACAGGAGCAATTCTTTGCTGACGGCGACTGCGCTTCGCGCCGTTTATTATCGAAGCAGAAGCGCATCATGCGTGAGTAGCTCAGTGGTAGAGCATCGCCTTGCCAAGGCGAGGGCCGCGAGTTCGAATCTCGTCTCGCGCTGTTATAAAAGCCTCATGAATCGGACGGATTCATGAGGCTTTTTGTTAGGAATTTCAGCGAATTACAATCTTTTTAAGATATCATGATGTCCAACATCCAAAAGAAAAATAATCTTATCGCCTTCGTAATACCAAATAATCCTTATATCCATATTCGCACTTGATTCAAAAAGCTTAACCGTACCTTGGATGCGCTTTGTTCTTATTGATAATCCATCATTCATCATCCTCAAGATCTGCAATCAGATCATCCACACTATTAAACTCTATATATTCACCTGTTTCCGCTTTTGCCCTAACCTCTTCAATATCATCCAAAAGCTTTTCAACATAATCCTCAGGGTATACAACTACAGGCATGATGCATATGACTCCGTTTTCTTCATATATTTCCAACTTATCACCTTCCAAAAGCCCCAGTTTATCAACAAGGTTCTTAGGGATTGTCACTTGTGATTCTGTCCGCAGCTCAGCAATCATAATATTTCCTCCCGTCCACATTAATTTACTACTGTTTTGCTTTTATTATACCATAGCAATATGCACCCGTGCATTCATCCCGATCCGCAAGTTAGCATTATTTGAGGTAACACTCACTTCCACTTCGAACTCTACGATTGGTGAAGCTAAAACCGCAGCAGGGTTTATGCGTGTAATTATCCCCGTGTGAACAGCCGACCCTGTAGCATCTGATGTGATTGTAACTTCCATGCCCTCTTCTATCCGGCTTAGGTCATATTCTCTAATTCTGGCATTAATCACCAGATTATCTGTATCTTCAACGACGAATAAAAGCCCGGATCCTATTGAGCCTTCCGTTGCAAAAACAGCTGTTACAACGCCGCTTACAGGTGCTGTTATTGTTGAATCTTCAAGCTGTCGTTCAAGAATTTGCAGGGAAATTTCTGTGGTTTCTACGCTGCTGCTTAGCATTTCAGCTTCTTGTGAAACGGCAGAGTTTGCAGCACTTAACATTTCTTGTGCTAAACGGTGCGAATCGGCAGCTGATTGGTAAAGTGCTTCTAACTGTTCCAAATTACGCTGTAAAAACGTAGCGGAAGTTTCGTAGTTTGAACTTGCGGTTTCATATCTTGCCCTAGAAAATGCAAGAGCGTTTTCCGATTGCCGCAGGTCATTTTGTGATACAGCTCCGGCTTCAAACAAAACTCTAACGCTTTCATGTGCAGTCTCTGTCGTTTCCAACTCAATCCTTGCAAGGTTAAATTCGGTTTCTGCGGCTAAAATTTGCGTCACATTTCCTTCATTAAAATCCCTTAGCGCATTGTTAAGACCTCTTCTTGCCTCGGTTAAGTTTATTTCTGTAGCAGACAGTGCGGCTCGTGCATTTAAAACATGTGCATTTGAGTTGTTACGCAAGTTTCTATATGCATCCTCACTGTTTTGGCGCACTTGTTCAAGATGGGCACTTTGCTGCTCAATTGTAAGACGCAGCACATCTGTGTCAAGCTCCGCAAGCGTTTGTCCCGCAGTTACACGATCTCCAACTTCAACGTGAACACGACTTACTGCTTGCCCAAGCGTTGAGTATACGTTCCTGCTTGTTATGCTTTCAACCGTACCGTTTATGACTATTTCGCTAAGACCTGCTGCAGTTTGAGAAGTCGTCTCGTTCATTACAGACACTGCCATATTGTCATGCCCCGATCCACAGCCTGAAAGCAGGGTTGCGGCGAATAAAAGCATACCAGACGTAATAAGCGCAATAATTTTTAATGTTTTTTTGTTTTTCATATTCAATTATCTCCCCTATGTTGATACATTATCTAATCGGAATACGAACTCTTGCGTTAACACCTATCAGATTATCCAAGTTGATATCATCTATAATGCTAATCTCTACCGGAATTAAATGTGTTACTCTTGTAAACGTTCCGCCTGTATTAAAAAACATTGCTTGCCCGGTTAATTCCGCATGGGTAATTCTTCCAATATCGGAAATATACCCATTAAACTGTTGATTACCAAGCCCATCAATAGTAACTATAGCCGACTGACCTATTTGAAGCCTTAAAATATCAGTTTCTTCAATATTGGCCGATATATGTATCCGGTTAATATCAGCTATAACCGCCAAAGTTTCCATAGGCGAAACAGCCTGCCCTTGCACTGCAAATGAAGAAAGAACAAAACCATCAACAGGGGCACGCATTGCCTCGTCATTTTCAACCCAACCAATTATCTCATTTGCACCAACATATTGCCCCGAAGATATAGTAAATCTTTCTAAAACTCCCGGTATGTTAGACGAAATGTGAATTAAATCAGTCGTAACTCTTGCGTTATCCGTTATAAGATAATTAACGCTTTGATGCACAAATCTAAAACCGAAAAAGCCGCCGGTCCCCAGTATCACAAACAAAATCAATAACCCAATTATCTTACCCTTGCCTTTCTTCTTTTCCACTTGTTCAGCCGCTGCCTGTTCTTTTACTGATTGTTCACTCATTTTTTACTCTCCTCAAACAAACTAAAATAAGTCGCTGTTCATCATTCATATAAACATATCCACCCTGACCACTCGCCATTCGCAATAGGACCTTGAACGATACCATGCATATGGCGCAAATGATTGTCGGGCTTGCCTTTACGCCTGTTGCCGCACACGAAGCTAAGCCACTCCAATGTTGGCTCATTGAAAACGAGAGGTTTCGCTTTCTCATCAGAAAATATGCCATCATCTAATGTGTACCTCAATACAAGAGGTTTGCCCGAAAACGCAGCACGGCTCTTCGCCCAACGCTGTGCAACGTTAAGATTGCTGCCCAAGTAAAAACCTTGCCCAAAGTCTGTATGGTGTCGACCTTTGGTTAGGTCAATTTCTCGGATAATTTGTGTTGTTCCGTGATATAGTTCCATGCTATGCAACCTGCGCTTTTTCCAGTTCAGATGTTAGCAACTCTGCCATGTATTCGAAGCCCTGTGTATGGAATGAATCGTAACCGACTAAAACCTTTTCCACAAAGCCGTACTGCTCTAATAGTCGAGCGGTTTCCGTCACGGTTTTTTGTAATTCATCAGCCGTATACTGTATCACATGTACCAACCATACCGCTCTGTCTGCTTCTGTGTGCATTTGCATAACCTCCTAACGTTATAATGTAATTTTTACACCGAAG
>Ga0136643_10019166_pt1 | contig 10334 bp, 7 predicted proteins | sample TergutLab28metaG_FD_96883 | JGI IMG/M metagenome (GOLD analysis project Ga0136643, IMG submission 96883) | Labiotermes labralis P1 segment gut microbial communities from Petit-Saut dam, French Guiana - Lab288 P1 (version 3) (version 3) | ecosystem: Host-associated > Arthropoda: Insects >... | reverse complement strand
TGCGCATGGAATTACATTCCATAAGAAACGATTGTGCGTGGCGTAAGTTGCCCATGACGTCACCGAAAATTTATCACGCTACGGACTTCACTAGAATCGGTCCCATTGGCCGCGCGGTCTAAGGCGAAGGTCTGCGGCCGCCCGCGTGCTGAGATTGTGGGTTCGAATCACGCCGGGGGCATGAATGTCTGCCTGTTGTGAGTGTTGTGTGTGTTGTCTGGTAGAGGTCTCTGCGACGAGCAGATCACTCGCCCATAGGAGTTATACCGACTGTGGAGCGTCGTTGTGTGCGATCTAGAAACCTCGCGAATGGGAAGACCCTGGCCCACTGGGGGCTGTCGCGCCAAAAAAGTAAACAAACACACTTCCCTAGAAAAACACCTGTTTTTCACAGGTGAATTCCTGTTGGAAGTCAGAATTCACTATATCCACACTACTGTACTACACTACATCAATGACTGATATTACTTTACGTTTTTGAATAATATTAACAACTCTGATTATGTTTATGTGATATATTCCTATGTAGACGCTTCCAGTAACTCGAACGTTCCTAGGGTTGATTTGGAGGATTTCCGGAGAACATTAACTTTTTGACGCCTAATGCCAACTATAGAGGTCGTACCGCACCGCTAACCCCAAATTTGCATTTTATATAATTATTCAACAATTATAGGTACTGAATGTTTTAAACATGGTGTATACTCTCCGTTTTTTCCTCTTCAAAACGCAGGTTGTTTCATAATTCTAACATATTTGGTTCATGTATTATTGACATTTTGTTTACAGGGTGTGCTAAAATTAAAAAAGTAATTCCGGCGCCAAAAGGTTAAATTAGAACTAGTGAGGGAGGAACGGAAAATTTCTTATTTGAGGCAATATTTATGGAATTTTGGAAGAGCTGATGAAAACCATATCATAATAGTCGTCTTCTCGTCCAAGATTCGACCCAGAACCTCTCTGAAATAACACAGAAAATACCTCTTGAACCAACGTATTGGACTACACTGTTACTGCTATTCCTGTGTAGTTTCTACTGCTAAAAAGTGTTCCGTTTACCTGCTTTTGAGTCTTTTAATAATAGTAAAATTCGGTAGTGGAAGGTGTGGTACAGTTCTTACCTTCTGGTGGTATTTGTTTTGTGGTTCACTGTACGGCGCTGTCAGTCGATATGTGCTATTGTGTTATGTTGATGGCTGGACTGGTGAATGGTGATTTAGAAACATTCGGAATGAAGCTGTCTTAGCATAATCGAGTTAGACGTGCTAAAGAAAACCACGATAATCGTCGTGATGATCGGTCAAGTTTTTGGCATAGAGCAGTAGATTCTGCCGTTGCCTGGAATCGAACCACGATATCTCGTATCGGGGCCCATATCCTAGTCACTGTACTGCCTACGCTGTTCCGTTCCATATAAATCTTCCTGAACGCAGACAGGACATGCGACAATAAATAGGTTATCCAGTGTTACCACGGTACAGCCTGACGTCTGTATGATTGGCATGTTCGTGCTGACCAAGGGGTACTTTAATTGTATATAATCATTATTCCATTCAGTGTGTTGATTTGGAACTGAGCAGGTGCATCATAATAAACACTCTTTATATGCACCTTCGTCTCTAACCCACTTAAAAGAAGTCTGCTGCAAACATTCAAGCTTATATTTCCCTTGATTTGTGTGACTCATTAGAAATTTAATGTCTGGTTGGGGCAGACACAGCAGATTTGAGTTAGTCTGTTTTTTTAATTACTCGCTTTCTCTCTCTCTCTCTCTCTCTATATATATATGTGTGTGTGTGTATATATAGGATTTATGTAATTACACTGTCGGAAGCTCAGATTAATAACGAGAATTAGTGGGAAGATAGTGATTAATGAATTGCGAGGTTATCGAAGGAAGTGTTAGTGTTCCAGTTTGAAGCACCTCCTCGAAATTTATCTGGAGGAAGTGCAAATATCCACTAAAAACCTGAGGCCGGATGGCGAGTCTTGTGGTCGGAGACATCCGGTGTAGGACGTTGGAAGTTTACTGTTTTTGTTTAGGAATAAGTGTGAAAGGGAGGGAAAGCCTTCGCAGATTGTGTTTAGTTCAGGGTTGGATATTTCGGGTGGTTATTGTTAATCGGAATACTGCTGGTTTGGAGTTATGAAGTGGCAAAGATGGTGTTGCTATTTGTTTATTAATATATATGTTACAAACTAGTGCAGTGAAAATAATTTCTAGTGAAAGAAATATCGTATTCAAACATTGAACAATCCCGGAAAAAAATATTTGTGATATTATTATTCTGCTGTAATGCAATTGTCTAGCAGACATACAGGAATCTTCAGCAGTCGGATATCTGTCTGTTGTGTGTAGACGTAGTCTTGTGACAAACGGTTGCAGGTTATAAGCTGTAGATTATTTCCTGCACCTGCAGATACCGTTGACGCAACGGCCTCCACGGTAACCTTGTTTCCATTTTGTAAGACAGTGGGCCGCGCATGCCGAGTCGTTCAACTTTAAGCCCCGAACTTCAAAACCCAGCAGATCACAGGTTGCTCGCCTCTCGCGCAAATGTTCTGCAATATAACATGGTTTTAATGAACGGGGACTCGTGCAGCGTAATAACATTGACTTATCTTTTTGACTTATTGACTTAAGTCTGTACCTTGCTGCAACACTTACCTGTAAGAGAAAGGCAGGTTTCAGGGATTTGAGTTTGAAGGTTTCGAAAAAATACTTAACTTTGAAGATCAAATTTAGGTAAGACACTGACGGTGCCCATATGTCCCTTCATAATGAAGATGTATCATAGACTGTTATTGCACGTTATAATTTACTTTAAAATAAACAAAATTTCTGGAAAATATCGATTTCATGGAAAAGCGACATTGGTTAGTGTTGTAGCAGGGTACAGAAACACAATATGTATTTACCAAAATACAGTATTAATATGTGGCAAATATACACACATCAGCCGGTGAGTGTGACACTGTTCAGTTTGTCGTGATACACACTATGTTGTGTCTCAAAGCCTGATCGTAACAGTGCTTACAGTTATCTACAAAATTAGTGTGGAAAACCACGTTCTAGACTTGGACGTGAATGGAAACGTGCTATTAGACATAAGTCTTAAAGAATTAATCCGTCATGTTATAGTTTCCACGGAAATGAGGTGGGTCGAGTTTGGTTGCTGTGGTGTCGTTTTGTAAAGAAATATTGAATTTTCGGTGTAGCAAAATTGTAATAAACCGTTATAGATCTTTATACACTGTGCATAACATTTCTCAAAATTGCATTTAAAGTTACAAAATCTACTGTTTTCGTCCTGCGTGTGTAGTTAACAGTTACATGATTATTCTGAAATTTAATTCTTCGGAACCCTGCAGCCAACAAAGACCAAAAAACCCCAAGACCCCAATCTATTTGCTACGTGAAATTAATGCGTACGTTCATTAGGCATTTACCAAAGATTCGTTTCAATATTGTCCTCGCAATTGCTCTCAACCCTTAACCTTTTAACGCCTAATGTCAACTATAGTGGTCGTACCGCACCGCTAACCTCTAAAGTTGCATTTCATATATTTATTCAACAAATATAGGTACTGAATATTTTAAACATGATATATACTCTCCATTTTTTCTCTTCAAAATGCAGTTTGGTTTATAATTCTAACATATTTGGTTCCTGTATTATTCACATTTCATATACAGAATGCGCAAAAATTAAAAAAAATTTTTCCGGCGCCAAAAGCTTAAGAGTATTTTTTCCTTCATCGACTTTATAGCTTTTAAGTGTAGCGTGCCTTGCAGTGGTTCAGTTCAGTTGGGTAGTCAGAGACTTCCTTTCGCGAAGACACTTGTTCACTCCTACAACAATCCACATGCAATTTGTGGTGGACAAAATGACACTGGGAGTGGTTTCTCTGCCAGTACTTCGATTTGGTCCTGCCAGTGTTATTCTGGCAATGGTCCATACTCATTGATTTGTCACCGGTGCTATGCGTTATTAGTTATTAAGAGCGTCGTTAAATAACACAAAGTAGACTGAATTTTGTACGATTTCCTCAGTCATTCGTGTGTGATATTCTGTCCATCTGATTTATCTTGAATAATTCAGTCTAATAATATTTATGAATTTCTGTACGGTTCTTCGTAGTGTTAGTTGATTTTTACGGAAATTGCAGATGTACACTGTGACTTATTCGGTATATGAAGTGTTTGGTTTGTGTTGTTGCAGGTAAGACCGAGCATGTGGACGGCCGCCTCGCATACAGTAAGGTAATCTGTTCAAGGCTTAATTGCATGTGATTTATCAGATGTCGCATTTTTTAATAGTATAAAACAGGAGAGGAGAACGATTGTGAGGGAAATGCAAACTGAATATGTTCGAAAACGTTACGTTTTGCAGTTTGGCAGTAAGAGATTCAAAACTTATGCGAAACCAGACTTGTTGTAGCTGTTCTGACCTGCAAAGAACCAAGTTTATTCCAGTTGTAATTTCGTAACCGATTCTGATTTTAACGTAAGAAATTTGGAGGTTTTCCACCAAACCTTGTCTACTAGAAAACAAGAAAGTTATGAAGCAAGATTTTCCTGCCGCTGGGCTGATCGTAAGTGAATTTCTGCCTTTCTTATTCGCGAATTTCGATTGGAGCTTGGACAGTTTTTGTCTTCCTCCATTTTAAAAGGAAGATTTAAATTTTATACCAAGTACCATAAGGTATTTGGCCGAATATGATGATTCGCTGACTAACAATGTGGTGCCATTGGCCCCTGTATCAAACAAAAGCCGAACGTGTGCCAGTCTCTAAGCCCAAGTTTGTGGGTTGTTACTATATTTAAACCATAAGAGTTGTTGTCCGAAGAGAATTGTGAATGAGAGAATATTTTTGGTGTCTATGTCTTAGTCCGTAATATTACACCGACTCTACCCAGTTTAGAGAAATGAGAATGTCAGTGCTTTAAAGTGAATATAATGGAGACAAAGAGTTGCGATTGTAATACAGACAATTTGCAGCTGTGATCTCTAGGAGAATTTAGGAAATTTGGATGAAATTAAATATTGACTGTTGAAGGTTCTTAATTCGTTAGTTACTATATTTTAAAATATGTGTTAGTGTGTTTCCACGCCATTAAGACATGAAAGGATATTGGAGGTATATGTGGATCATTTCATAACGTCAGCAGTAGATGAGTTGCAGGTTAATTTTACAATCTGGCCGTTTTTCAACCGGAAATGAAATAATCCCAATACTCATCGATAGTAGACTGGATAGACGCCAGAACAGGCCGGAAGTTTGGGGCGAAGGAAAAAGTAACTTTCTTGACCGGTACTCGAATCCCAGCCTGTCTAGCCCTCGTCCTAGTGCTACATCGCCTACGCCATCCCGGCTTACGTTAGTCGCTACAGTTTGTTTAATTGTTAGTACTTAAATGTTTTATTGTAATCGTTAATAATCATTTCCTGACTGGGAATCGATCCTCGATTCCTCTGAAGTCCAGACCACAGCTTGGACACCACAATGAGTTCATTGTCGTGACTTATGCACCTGGTGCTGAGGTTAAAATGCCTGGAGTTTTACCTGCATTTCTCCAATCGTCACGACGTAGCTCGTAATTAAACAAAGAGACATTCTTTTAAAGTTGAAGCGTCTATAAGATTACGTCGAGACATGTTTCATGTTCATACCGCGACTTACCGCTTTTCGTCGGAGCGCCGGACACCAGAGAGTTGACGACGAGGAGCAGCAGGACAGCGAGAATGGCGGTCTTCATGATGATTGTTCTGTTGAGCGGACTGCAGACGGTATGCTGTAGCGGGTCATTGCGACGGTATTTATACCGGGAACTGTTAGGAGGAAGTAAATGAAATACACGGCACTTATTTACTTTTTAAGGAAGCTTTCTAGGGTGTTAACTGATCAAAGATGAGGAAAAGCAACGGAATTCTCCTGGAAGGAGAATTCGCAATGTGTGTGTCAGGCAGGGCTTCCCCTTCCGTCCTAGATTAGGCCTTGGACCTGCTGGGAAGTACTGAGCTGAATCAAGCGTCATAATTCACGAGACGGTTACCAAGTCATAAACATGATGCATAGCAAACATCGCCTCATGAGGCGCTGTTTTCCTCATTGCCTTTTCGTACTTAATTTACCTTTAAACGAGTTGCGGACACACCGCACCACAGTGTACAGAGTACCACCGTGTTTCCTTAGGCTAAGCACAGTACCGATGTCGTAAATTTATGACCAGCAACCTCGAAATTAATCGTATTCCAGCAACCTGTTCTGTTAAAGCAACTCGTTTAAAATACTCTTAGTATGTTCCCGGTGAATTCAGTCATTTGCATGGGGCGTTAAAATGTAACACTTAGCTTCGTCAGGTTTCCAGTTTGGAGAGTAGCCGCAAATGTATTGAATAAGCAGTCTCGAACGGCCGACAAGATGTGGTACTCCAGTTTTGGGGTTTGGGTGATGCTAATAATTCCTCACCGTAAAAACTTAACATGTTACGGATCATTTCACAAGGTCTCTATCTAATGTTCACAATTGTTAGATCAAATGAAGCAGGTTAAAATGCAGGGGTTACAGGATCTAAACCCAACTGTGCAGATGGTCTGAATTATAAAGACGTGACGTTGGGCGGTGGGAGGTGGGAGGGGGAGAAGAGGGATTATCTGAAAGGTAATGTTAATGAACTTGAAAAAAAAAAACAACAATAACAAGTTATCACACACTTGTAAAGGTACATCGGTGATTTTATGAAGGGTTTCCGGCCTGTAAGTAATAGAGTAAAGTGTGAGAATGGTGATCTTTTGCAGATTTGCACAGTGTTTTTAGTAAATGGTGGAATCAATTCTTCAAGTTTCTGAATTTAAATGGGGTTTATAATGTTAAGCAGACAGAACAACATACAGCAGAGCCACTAGTGCCTGAGCCGAATGCCTTTGAGTTTGAGATTGATGTCGAAAAGCTACAAAAAGACACGAATCACCAGGTACTGATCAGATTCCCACAGAACTGGTAAAAGCAGAGGGTAGAAAAATTCACAATGATATACATAAACTTATTCTATTTGGAATAAGGAGGAATTACCTGAGGAGTGGAAGGAGTCAGTCATTGTATGTAATTATAAGAAAGGTATTAAACGAGATTGTAGTAATTATAGAGGCATAAAACATTTGCCAACTATGTACAAAGATTTTTCCAACATCATGTTTTCAAGGTTAACTCTATATGCAGAGGAAATTATTGGGAATCATCAATATGTACTTAGACACAACAGATCAACTACTGATCATATATTCTGCGTTCGTCAAATACTTGAGAAAAGTGGCAGTACAGTGAGGCAGTCTACCATCTATTTGTAGACTTCAAGAAAGCCTGTGATTCAGCTAGAAAGGAGGTCCTGTATAATATTTTCATTGAGTTTGGTATCCCCATGACTCTTGTACGGATAAAAAAAATGTTTTTAGGCAGTTCATCCTCATTTTGTTTTTAAATGTTCTAATATATATATATATATGGAGAACTTTAATTTAAAAAAATCAAACCAAGAGCCTACATAAAATTCATGTCACCATATATTTAGTTGTGGTTAGCTACATGTTTCAACTGCATATGATCATCATCAGGCTGCTGGCCTACAAGAAAGAAAATAAGTTCACAGTTGCATGTTGGAGTGAGATCTGAGTGCTTTAGGCAAGTATTTGTATGCAATATGTGTCCATCAATTTGGTTAGAAATGGGGAAAAAGATGGCAAAATTTACATTTATTTTATGTTGTAAAAATGTTAGGTGCTGAAAGTTAACCAAATCACTGAAGAGATGTCATCTAAATTGTGCAGCTACCAACAGTGTATTCGGATGTTGACAAACGTAAGGAAGCAAAATTTTGTCACGTGTTGTCCTCCAACTTGACATCTGTGCCCATCACATTGGCAAAATTAAAAATATAAAAATTCTCTTGCAGTTTTCTGAATTAAAAAATGATCCATCTAAACTACAATACTTCAAATACACAACAAGGAACCTCTACCAGTGGGAATTTCATAGCCATCCTCTAGAAAATGCCTGCAATAGCTCTGTTCCTAATTTAAACAAACAAAACAAAATTTTGTTACATTTTCTTACCTAGTATTTTTACAACTCTAAAAACTTATACATTGCAGCTTTTACCATCTTCGTTCCCAAGGCCATAAAACTTGGTATGTATGTACTGTATACAAATACTCGTGTAAAGCACTGATATCACAATCCTGAAGGTAACTGTGTGCTTACTTCCTTCTTGTGTACCGGCATAGTGATGACCATATATCGTTGAAACATGTAAGTGACTTGAACTAAATACATGCTGATTTATATTAGATATTTTGGTTGTATTTGAATTTTTTACGTATCTTATATAAAAATATGTTTAAACAAAACACACATTAGATTTAGTTTAGGCAGACATGTTTGTGAAATGTTTGTGATTAAGCGTACCTTTGGAAAAGGCGATGTTTAAAGAATATTGCTTTTCAACTTCGCTTCAGACTATGGTATTATGAGGGATAAGACAAACCAGGATGCCTTGAAATTAAATGGTGCACATCAGCTTCTGGTTTGTGCTGATGATGATAATATATTGGACGGAAGCCTACCTACTATAAAGAAAAACGCAGAAGCTTTATTAGTTGCTAGTAAGAAGACTTGAATAGAAGTAAATGATGATAAAACTAAGTACATGGTCATGTTTCGAGATCAGAATACAAGGCAAAGTCACAATATAAAGATTTAATATGGTTCTTTTGAAAGCGTAGAACAGTTCAAATATTTGGGAATAACCGTAACAAATCAAAATTCTATTCAGGGAGAAATTAAGAGGAGAATGAAGTCAGGGAATGCTTGTTATCATTCGGTGCAGAATATTTTGTCTTCCAGTTTGCTATCCAAAAATTTAAAGATTAAGATATACAGAACTGTAATTTTGCCTGTTGTTTTATATGGTCGCTCATATTGAGGAAACAACATAAGGTGAAGGAGTTGGATAGAAGGGCGCCGATGAAGGAATGTGGGCCTGGAGAAGAGGAGGTTGAGGAGGAGATAACACGACATTGGAGAGAACTGCATGACGAGGAGCTTTATGATCTGTACTCCTCATCAAATATTATTCCAGAGATGAAATCAAGAAGAATGAGATAGGCGGGGTATGTAGCATGTATGGGGGAGAAGAGAGGTGCTTACAGGGTTTGGTGGAGAAGTCTGCGGAAAATACACAATATAGAAGATCCGGGCGTGGATTGCAGTATAATATTAAAACGGATCTTTACGAAGTGGAATGGGGGCATGAACTGGATTTATCGGGCCCAGGATAGGGACAGGTGGCGGATCTTGTGAATGTGGTAATGATCCTTCGGGTTCCATTAAATGCATTAAAATTTCGAGATAAATCTGAAGACATTGTTTAGTTCTTCGGCAAGGACCACAGTTTCTAATAGTCAGCTGTATTACCTACAGAATGGTGCGTCGCATGACCTAGAGATGGCAGCACCAGTCTCATTGTGGAATAATCGCTGTTGTGAGATATGACCGCTAGAGGGCAACACTTTACAGTCGACTGAAGTCATCGTTTTGTCTGCCATATTTAGATGTTCTGTTGCAACAGACAAACGCCTGAAATCAAATCCATTGGCAGGAGCAGCTACAGTAGTCTCTTCGTGAAGATGCTTTGACTTACAGGTGTTAGGTAACTAGAATTTGTTCTTAGCTATAAAATTCCAATAAAATTAGCATTTTATATATTTAATAAATCTAGAGCTTGATTTGCACTAGAAGGTTGTGTCATTTTAAAAAAATTAACATCCAAGGCTTGATGGAATTGCCATTAAACTTTACAATGTAAATCGTGTTTATCTTACGATTTATCCCCGTTTTGTTACGGATAATCGGAATAGCAATGAATGGACTCAAACACATCAACTATTTATTCCAGTGTTCATTCGGCAACATGTTTCGGCCTGATAGTCCATTATCAGGTGACTGAAGACTTATCAGTTTGACCAAGAGTGTACTCTTATACGCGTGGTCAAAAACAACATGTTTCGGCCTGGTAGTCCATTATCAGGTCGACTAAGTCTCTTGGTCAACCTGATGATAACCTATCAAGCCGAAACCGGTTGCTGAATTAACACTAAAATAAACAAATGTGATGTTGCAACTGGATTTACTGATATTGTAAATTGTGATTTTTACATCCAGCCTCATTTTAAGGCACATCCGTTGTGTTCCAATTTAAACAAATGATCACAACACAATTGCTGCCATAAAATCTATCGGTCTTGCTGAAGCCTGCTGATTGTGAAGGAGATCTC
>Ga0136643_10019160_pt1 | contig 10336 bp, 9 predicted proteins | sample TergutLab28metaG_FD_96883 | JGI IMG/M metagenome (GOLD analysis project Ga0136643, IMG submission 96883) | Labiotermes labralis P1 segment gut microbial communities from Petit-Saut dam, French Guiana - Lab288 P1 (version 3) (version 3) | ecosystem: Host-associated > Arthropoda: Insects >... | reverse complement strand
TAACGCCATGAATTCTGCCAAACACCATCATCCACTCTATGCCGCCAACAAGATAACCTACCGCAAGAAATCCAGTCGCTATACATGCCCCCCAAACAATAAGCAGAAGCATATTTATACGATATTTTCCTACTATCGCTGGCTTTATTTTATTAGCAAAGTAAGATTTTGTTGTTGCCTTTAACCATTTGCGATGTATGAAAGTATGAATTGCGAAAAATAAAGTGCAGGCAATTCCTACAATAAAGTGAAATGTTGGGTCGCCATTCCATCTAACAAAAGACATAATCAGAAATATTGTCATGCATATGTCAACAATTATCTTAGTGCGTCTGCTTTTTAGTATGGATTTCATTGGATATCCCTCTTTCTATTTTTGCGCGCAATCATGCGGCCAATTAAACTTTCTGGCTTTTTGCTGCTTACATATACCCATAAAATAATAAGTACAACAAATATGATGCGAAAGATGCTTCCAATAATGTTAAACGCATCAAATTCCACTGTGGTTGCACGCACGTAAGTTCTTGCTGTACTTTGAAGCAGTCTGCTTGTTGCCGCCGATTGACCATGCCCTCTGCGGTTGTAAGTACGTCTGTCATATGTCCTGGCTTCGCTGCTTGTGCGGTTATGCCTGCTGTATTCCCCATGATAAGCGCTGGATCTTGCTTCTCTTCTGGTCTGCTCCTGTTCAACTGCAGCACTCCAACCGTCGTTTACCGCTGCGAATGCTGCGGAAACGATACTAAAAATTAAAAGTGCCGCAAAAAATACTAGAAATGCTTTTTTAAAATTAATTCCCTCTGCTATTGACTTTTTCATAACCTGTTGCTCCCTTCGGTTGTCTGTTTTGGGTTTGTTTTTGTGATGAACGTATACTACCGGGCAAATGTAAACTGGAAACCCTAAAAGGGTAAAACCTGAGTAAACAATGGTAAACTGGAGGTAAACTGCAAATAAATGGTGCAATAGTCATGAGTTGATTTTTGCAAAAGAATGTGTTACTCTGTTTTAAATTAAATATTAAAGGCAATGACGAAGAATAGTATATATTGTTTGATTTCAGAGAGAAGATGGCTGGTGCGAATCTTTATGAGGGCAATGTAGAAGGCACTTCCGAGCTGTGGCTTGAAAGAGTTTATCTCAAGTAGATGTCAACGGATTTCCTCCGTTATAGGGAAAAGGCATAAGGTAAATACCCGTGCCGTAAAGTGCAGAAGATTTCTTCTGAATTTAGGTGGAACCGCGGATTAAAACAATTCGTCCTAAGCTATATTAGCTTAGGACGTTTTTTATTTTATTTTTTATAAGGAGGAATTAACATGAGCAAAGTGTCGAAAGTATCGAACGTATCAATGGAAACAATGGTTAGTTACTGCAATCAATACGGCTTTATATTCCAAGGAAGCGAAATTTACGGAGGGTTAGCAAACACATGGGACTATGGGCCCCTTGGGTCACGGTTGAAGAACAATATTAAAGATGCGTGGCGATATTTTTTCATCCAAAATGCAGATAATAGCTATGAGCTGGATTCAGATATTTTGATGAACCCGCGGGTTTGGGAGGCAAGCGGCCATTTAGATAGTTTTACTGACCCATTACTAGATTGCAAACATTGTAAAACAAGATATCGCGCAGACAATCTCATAAAAGAATTTGATGATTCTGCAGCCCCTGATGGAATGACACAAGCAGAGATGATGGCCTACATCAGGGAAAACAATGTCCCATGCCCAAAATGCAGCACGCTAGATTTTACTGATATTCGTCAGTTTAATCTTATGTTTTCTACCCAACGCGGGGTTACGCAAGATAGTGCAGCCACTATTTTCTTACGCCCAGAAAATGCACAAGGGGAATATGTAAACTTCCTTAATATTTTACGAACTATGAGAGTAAAGCTGCCTTTTAGCATCGGCCAAATAGGCAAAGCTTTTAGAAATGAGATAACCCCCGGTAATTTTATTTTTAGGACAATCGAATTTGAACAGATGGAGTATCAGGTATTTTGCAAGCAGGGCGTGGATGAAAATCTATATGAATTCTATAAGCAGCATGGACTTGAGTTCTATAAATTCTTAGGGCTTGATGAATCACGCATGAGGTTTTGCGACCATGAAAAACTGGCGCATTACGCAAAAGCCGCCTGTGATATCGAATACGCTTTTCCTTTTGGATGGGGCGAAGTCAATGGAACCCATAACCGCACAGATTATGATTTACGCAGACATCAGGAATATTCGGGAAAGAGCATGACCTATTTTGATGCACAAAATAATGAGCGATATATACCTTATATTGTAGAATCTACCTTTGGCGTCGGAAGAACATTTTTAGCCTTATTGTGTGAGGCATTAGAGGAGGAAACCTTAGACAATAAGGAAACACGCTTAGTGTTGAAGATAAAACCGTTTTTAGCCCCTTATAAAATTAATATTTTACCACTTACAAAAAACAAGCATGGCGCCAAGGCAAAAGAGATCTATTCCACGCTTAGAAAATATTTTATGGCATCCTATGATGACGCGGGAAGTATCGGAAAACGTTATCGCCGCGGTGATGCAATAGGTACGCCCTTTGCTATAACAATAGATAACGACACACTGGAAAATGGTATCGTCACTTTAAGAGACAGGGATTCTATGAAACAAACCCATATTCCAATTGAAGAATTAGTGCAGCATATAACAAAAGACATATCCTTTTAAGCAAATCCATTCTGGCTTAAAAGAGCAGACAGGATCACACATTTTTATATATTTTATGATATTATACTAAAACATGTTTGAAAATTCGGCACAAACGCGTTTTCAGACGCACCCAAAAAAATTAGGAGGAATTGCAAAATGGACAAGTATGAAAAAGGGTTACAACTTATTGAGGAAAAGGTTGGAAACGGTAAGGACAATGTTATTTCTCTTGGCACTATTGCGCGAGAGCTAAGCGCCGATGGCAATCCTCGCCCGGTTAGCCGTGATGTAGATGCTTTTTACGAGGACGGTACATTTTATATTACGACTTCGCCAGATTCAAGTAAAATGCTGCAAGTTGAGAAAAACCCAGAAGTTTCTTTTTCGGTTAATTTTGGTTGGTTTTCCGGCAATGGGGTGGGTAAAAACTTGGGCCTTTTGTCAGACCCTAAAAATGCTGAGCTAAGAGATAAGCTGCGCAAAGCCTTTTCAGAGTGGTACGACCATGCAAATAGCGAAGAGGACAAGCGCTGTATTTTAGCCGTTAACATTACAAGAGCCACGATAAATCATAACCATGGCGCAGAGTTTTTCCATATGGACTTTGTAAATAAAACGGAAACGGAACAAGGAAAAATCAAGTAATACAAGTAATAAAAAGTACTTACCTTTTTCAAGTGCCTAGTGTGGCTAGGCACTTGAAAATTTCATTAAATTCTAAAACGATATCCCGCACCCCAAACGGTTTGTATAAACACAGGGTTTTGCGGGTCTTTTTCTATTTTTTCTCGCAATCTGTTTATGTGCACCGCAACGGTTTTTAAATCCCCAAAGGCATCCATGCCCCAAATGCGTTCATACAAATGTTCTTTGCTAAAAACCATTTCTGGGTTGGAGATAAGGAATACGAGCATTTCGTATTCTTTATTTTTAAGCTCAACTTCTGCACCGTTTACAAATACACGGTGTGTTGAAAGGTTTACAAGTATTGGACCTGCTTGTATTTCATCGGCTCGTTTATTGCGATGTCCTTTGCCGCTTAGCCTTTCGTACTGGGCAAGGTTTGCTTTTACCCTTGCTACCAACTCTGTTGGGGAGAATGGTTTTGAGATATAATCATCCGCACCAAGCCCCAGCCCTCTTATTTTGTCCGTGTCTTCGCCTTTAGCCGTTACCATGATAATGGGCACATCCACTTTGTTGCGGATATTTCTACAAATATCATAGCCACTCATGCCCGGAAGCATCAGGTCAAGTAATATTAAATCGAATTTTTCTGTTAGGGCTGTTTTGTAACCATCGCTGCCATCAGTTACTATTGTTACGTCAAATCCTTCAATTTGCAAAAAATCCCGCTCAATCTCTGCAATGGCTATGTCATCTTCAACAATCAGTATTTTTTTCATGCTGTTCTCCTTTGATTATTGGCAAAGCAATAGCAATGCTAAGACCGCCATCGGCTGCGTTTTCGGCAGTTATTGTGCCCTTCATTTTATCAATTACCTTTGCAGAAATGGCAAGACCTAAACCGCTGCCTTGGCTCGGATTGTGTCTAGACATATCGCCCCGGTAAAAGATTTCAAAAATTTGGGTAAGCATTTCATCTGAAACGCCGCCACCATTATCTCTTACGGTTATTATTACGCTGTCATTCGTTTTTTTACAAAATATTTGCGCATGGGCATCATCTCGTTTGCAATATTTTACGCTATTGCCTAAGATGTTTTGTATCACATTTCTAAATTGCACAACGTCAATTGAAACGCGCGCGTCAAGTGTACTTTCCAATGACACTTTAAGCCCTTTTTCCAAATATTCATCTGCAATATCTGTAACCATTTTGCTTAGTTCATTGCCTATATTAACGCGCTCAAGGGTAAATGGGAATTCCCCAATGTCCATTTTTGAAAATGTAAACAGCTGGCTAATAATGTATTCGATATCTTCCGTTTTGTTCTGGATTATATCAAGATACTTTTCCTGCATTTCCGGTGTTGTTGCAACGCCTTTTTTTATGCCTTCAATATATGCTTTAATAGAAGTAAGGGGCGTTCTCAAGTCGTGAGATATGCCGGCTATTAGCTCTTTGCGGTTATTTTCATCTGCCTGCCTTTGCTGCACCATAGATAGCAATCTGGATGCCATTTCGTTAAAATCGGCGCAAACTGCGTCAAACTCATCCCCCTGGTTATATTTAATACGGTAGGTTAAGTTTCCGCCGGTTATTTCATTTACACCATGTACCAGGGTATTAATAGATCCCACAATGCGGTTAGTAATGCGCCTGGTAAGCATCCAGTTAACCCAAAACACAGCGCCAAATAAAGAAAGCACAGTCAATACAACAAACATGCTCATACTGCGTTCTACCTGTTGCAAATAGCTATCTGGAAGAACAATAAAATAACTCCCGGTGCTTGAACGATACATAGAAATATTATTTGCCACATGGTCATACTGCGCTGTTATTTCGCCAGCCATAGACATGCCAATAATAGAAATATCCTCATGCCGGGATGATCCCCTCCCAGTATGGTCCATAAAAGTAATACGCATAACAGAAAATGCAATTGCTGTCATCACAAGGGGCAGCAGGATCATTAAAATATTTGACTTGAATAAGCGACTTTTTATAGTCAAAGAAATCACCACCAAAAATATTTTAACACAGTATATCTCCCAGTGGTTAACTGGTTGTAAATTAAAGTTAAACTGAAGGTAAACAGAAATTACATATTCGCCCTCTTTCACGAAGGGACATTTCCTGCTAAAATACCCTACATACACGAGAGGAGTTTTAGCTTATGCAAAATAACACTATAGTCAGAACCAGATACGCACCAAGCCCAACAGGGTTTATGCACATTGGTAATTTGCGCAGTGCCCTTTACGAATATTTAATTGCCAAGCACCAGGATGGCGTTTTTGTTTTACGCATAGAAGATACAGACCAGGAAAGGTATGTTGAAGGTGCCGCCGATGCCATTTTTGAAACCCTAAAGCTAACAGGGCTTCATTTTGACGAAGGCCCGGGCATTGGAGGCGAATACGGCCCATACATCCAAAGCGAGCGCAAAGCAAATTACCTGCCTCAAGCCAAGCGGCTTGTGGAAAATGGAAACGCATATTACTGCTTTTGTGATAAAGAGCGCTTAGACAGCCTTGCAGACGAGCGAGGGATAAAAAAATACGACCGCCACTGCGCCCAGCTTCCTGCCAATGAAATTGCAGAGCGTTTAAATAGTGATGCACCCTATGTCATTCGCCAGCTTATTCCTGAAGGTAAAACTACTTTTCATGATGAAGTTTATGGGGATATAACTTTTGATAACAAGGAACTAGAAGACCAAATTCTTATAAAATCCGATGGAATGCCAACTTACAACTTTGCCAATGTGGTAGATGACCATGACATGGCAATTACCCATGTTGCCCGGGGCAGCGAATATTTGACATCCACGCCCAAATACGTACTGTTGTATAATGCGCTGGGCTGGGAGATGCCTAAATTTGTGCATCTACCACTTTTGCAAAACGAAAGCGGGCAAAAAATTTCTAAGCGCAATGGCGCAACGTCTATTCCGGATTTTATAAAGGCAGGTTTTCTACCGGAAGCGATTATCAACTACGCAGCGCTTGTAGGCTGGAGCCCTACAGATAATCGGGAAATATTTTCCCTTGCAGAACTTACAAAAGTTTTTGAGTCAAAAAATATAAGCAAATCCCCATCTGTATTTGACATTGTAAAACTGACTTGGGTAAATGCCGAGCATATGAAGGCATTACCACCGGAAGTTTTTTATGAAATGGCGCTGCCATATCTGAAAGAGGCAGTTAAAACGCCGGGCATTGACTATGCTGCATTAGCAAAAATTACACAATCTCGTGTGTCCTTTGCAAAAGATTGCGGCGAGCTTGTGGATTTTATAGACGAATTAAGAGATTACGATATCGCACTTTTTACCCATAAAAAAATGAAAACAAACCCGGAGGTGGCAAAGCAAGGGCTGCAAGTTGCCATCGCTGCGCTAGAACCGCTTACGGAGTGGAACCATAGCACATTATTTGAAGTAGCCTCCAAAGCCGCAGAGGATAATGGCCTTGTGAAAGGACAGGTACTATGGCCAATCCGCACTGCCCTATCTGGCAAGGCATCAACCCCATGCGGTGCTACAGAAATTTGTGAGCTGCTTGGCAAAGAAGAAACCCTGCGACGGCTTGCGATAGGTCTTGAAAAATTGACATAGTGTCCTATCTATGGGATACTTGCTATAAATTGAATATGGATAAAAACGAAGGTGCGCACAAATGCGATAATAGGGAATTAGGTTAGAATCCTAAGCAGTCCTGCTGCCGTATTAACTTGCATGTTTCATGTTTGAACCGGGAACAGTACAAACAACCATTGAGTGAAACCCACTTGAGAAGGCGAAACCTCTGTAGTATAGACCTGAAAGACATCGGGCGCGGAAAGCCGCGGTTTTGCGAAAGCAAAGCTTCTGAAAGTTTAAGTCGGAAGACCTGCCTCGTTTTAAGCGGTAGCATTACCGCTTGCTGTAATGGCTCCACAGAGTATGGAGGCAGTATGGTTGTTGTGGGTTGCATGTGTGGGATTATCCCGCGCATTATTTCGGTGTACCGTAACACACATAACTTATAAAATATTGCCTCGCCTTGTATGGTGCTATTGCCACTGCAAGGCGTTTTTTATTGCGTATAGTATACAGTGTAACAACACCCCTTCACTATTTAAAAGGAGAGAATAAAAATGAAAAGTTTCAAGATCATCACTATCGTTTTACTACTAGCCATTGTACCAATGGTGTTTGCCGCCTGTACGACAAACACACAGGAACCTATAACGCCGGAAACCACCGCAGTAGAAGTTATAGAAACCCCCACTCCGGCCCCAACAGAAGCGCCAGACAACGACACAACACCCAACCCCGCAGACTATGAACCAGCCCTAAGTTCTACGTATATCTACAACCGTACAGGGGTACCCATAGCCCTGCCACCGCAAATAAACACCATCATTTCAATAGGTCCGGCTCCAACAGAAATATTGGTAGAATTGGGTTTTGCTAATAATATCATATCTACAGACTTCTTTTCAGGAACTGTTTCGGGACTACAGCCTGGCATTTCTGTGCTAGACATGTTTGCCCTCGACCTAGAACATATATTGGCCCTTGAACCGGATGTTATTTTTGCAACAGAAATGATTCACATCCCTGGTACAGATGATCCGCTTGCACTCGTTGCGGATCTTGGTATTTCTGTAATTTACGTGCCTGTAAGCACAAGTATCGAAGCCATAAAGGACGATATTAGATTTATTGCCGCTATAACACAAGCAGATGACATTGGCGAAACAATTATTGCGGAAATGACTACAGAAATTGCAAGCATTCGTGAAATTGCCGAAACAATTACAACCCGCCGAACAGTATACTTTGAAATTTCGCCCCCGCCCCACATGGTATCATTTGGACATGGTACATTTTTGCATGAAATGATGGAAGCCGTAGGTGCGGTGAATGTTTTTGCAGACCTCGCAAGCTGGACACCTATAGCGGATGAAGTGCTTCTTGAAGTAAATCCCGAAATAATTCTTACTTCCGTTGATTTTATCGATGATCCCATTGGCGATATTTTAAACCGTCCCGGCTGGGATGTTATTGATGCGGTTGCAAATAGTAATGTGTTTGCCATAGACGCAGACAGCAGCAGCCGCCCAACCCATCATATTGTTCATGCCATGTGGGAAATTGCCCGGGCAGTGTATCCGGAGTATTTTTAATCGCTTGCTCATGTTTTAAAATGAAACTCGTTTAAGGTGGCTCGATTTTTTGAGCCACCTTATTTTTATTTATTGAACAGATTAAGAGAGCATACATGGTCACGTAAATACAAATCCTATATGATATACTGGCTTTATAGACAATGAACTTGAAAATCATCTTAGCTTCACCCACGAACGCAATTCTTACGCTTTTGCTTTGCAAAAGTGGTGCTGTGCGCCAGTTTGCCGGAGGCAAACCGTGTGGCCTTCGGCTTCACTTTCGGTTGTTTTCAAAATAAATTGCTATCCAAGGAGTGGTAAGCTATGCACGCATGGGAATCTGTACAAAAAACATTGGATTACATTGAGGATAATATTAGTGATGAAATCTATATTGAAGAGTTGGCAGATATCGCTGCATTGTCAATATTTTATTACCAAAGGCTGTTTACTCGTCTTGTAAAAAGACCTGTACGTGAGTACATTAAACTACGGCGGCTGGCGCGTTCTTGCACAAGCCTTACTACTAAGATTAACGGCATCATAGATATTGCGACTGAATATGGATTTGGCAGCCGGGAAACATTTTCAAGAGCTTTTAAGGAAACGTATGGACTTTCACCTTCCGAATACAGGGATAATCCTATCGGCTTAGATCATTTTGACAAACCTAACCTTCTACTAGATTATATTATGGTTGATGAAGGCGTACCGCTTATTAGTGAGGGAATTATATTAGAATATCACCGAAAAACCCTAGGCACACCTGTAGACTTTTTGGGCATACAGGATACTTGGCGTTTTCAACAAGGCAAAATGCTCGGCGAAAGACCCGCGATATCTGAGCCCAGTGTATTGTGGGGAAAATTCTCTGATGTAGTAGACGATATTCCGTGTATACCTTGCGGACGGCGGGTTGGTGTTTATTACAAAGGCAATGCACCAGAAGGATATGCCACCTATTTTGTTGGGGCAGAAGTTGACTCGGCTACAGTTAAATCTTTGGACACACCTTTCGCCCATTGGCAGTTGCCCCCAAGAGAATACATTGTATGCGAATACGAAGCAGAGGACTTTGAGCAGCTTACCTCTTCACTAGGTAAGATGATGAAGTTTACACGGACTTGGCTTAAAAAACATGGATTGGTTGCCGATGGCTTCTTCCCTGAAATATATTTTAACTCATTTAGCACCAGCCATGCTTATATGGAAATGTGGATTCCATTTAAAGAGCGAGAAAATAATCAATAAGATGGAGGAATATCCTATGATGAAAACAGTACTAAGAGCAATGCAGAAGGAAAACACCGGAGCTTTTAATGATGTATTACCCCTATTTGAAGACATTGTGCAAAATCATGTGGGATCCAGCTCGCCCCAAATCGGGCTTGACGAGCGATGTGATCATTTTGCCAAAGCAATGAAAGAACATTTAACCAAAGAACAGCGCTACCGCATAGCCGAAAAACATGGCACCTGCAACGATACACAATACGATAAAGACCGCAGAGCCTTTGCAAAAGAACACGTAAATACGCCCATTGCTGAAAGACTGGAAATGTTTGAGGATAAGTTTCAAAGATGCACAGCCGTTTTTAATAGTGACGATAATACCATTACCGTCAAATTTGCCTGTTCCCATGGATATTATAAAAAAGCATATGAAGGAAAATTTCCGCCCTTGCCGGAGTCTATTGAGGTATATTTTGAAAGATGCGCAGGCGGGCGGTTGTATGAGTACCAAAAGGCATTGGGGGTTAAATTAAAAATTAAATCCGTAGATGTATCTCCAATTTACGAAAACCCTACAAATCCTGTTGTGTTTACCTTTGAAATTGTTTAAAAGGGCAGACATAGT
>Ga0136643_10019158_pt1 | contig 10337 bp, 3 predicted proteins | sample TergutLab28metaG_FD_96883 | JGI IMG/M metagenome (GOLD analysis project Ga0136643, IMG submission 96883) | Labiotermes labralis P1 segment gut microbial communities from Petit-Saut dam, French Guiana - Lab288 P1 (version 3) (version 3) | ecosystem: Host-associated > Arthropoda: Insects >... | reverse complement strand
CTCAGTATTTAACCAACTTGATGCACAAAATTTTGTTTCACAATAAGTTTTATTTCATGCCTCTACATGTTTCGAGCACATGTGCTCATCATCAGGAGGTCAAAATTGCATTACACAGCCTCTTGTATCTTCACACCTATAGGTGTAATGATACCACATGTGCTTATCATCAGGAGGTCAAAATTGCATTACACAGCCTCTTGCATCATCACACCTATAGGTTTTATGATACCAGAGGCTGTGTAATGCAATTTTGACCTCCTGATGATGAACACATGTTCTCGAAACATGTAGAGTCATGAAATAAAACTTATTGTGGAACAAAATTTTGTGCTTCAAGTTGGTTAAATACTGAGATGAATATGGGGAATTTTCACGCATAGAATTGTTTACAGGCACTGCAAACAGAGTTGCACATTTGCCAATTTATATTTCTTGCCAGTCTCCACATATTCACATAATATTTCGACTAACGCATACGTGCTCACTTGTCTTCGGAACTACTTCGTGTGTAAAAAAGGCACGGAGAGAATAAGAGAAACTTTCCGCCATTCCCTCAGTGTGAGGTACCTAATGTGATATGCAAGTTTCCGATCACTTTAACTCCCATTCCCTCGAACCACGTCAGGCAGGCCGAACAAACAAATATTTATCACCGGTGATTTGTCTTCCTGCATGTAGCCGTCATGTTCACGGAATTTTCTTGAAGCTCTCCACAAAGTGCTTGTTTACTTATGCATAGAAGTATTGTATTCTATGTTTATCAATACATATTTAAATATGTTGCGCACGTAAACTTATGGTATGTTGTCCCACTGACATATATAGTTTTAAGCACTCACACAAATGGCAGCCATATGTTCCAAATCCTACCACCTCAATAATATAAAGTTGTAACTATTGATTTTTTAATGTTAACTCAGGTCAGTGAAAAGAGGGAAGGGTTATGAAGGGCGTGAGAGAAAGAAGATACAAAATAAATGTTCCCCCTTCGAATTTTAAAAGCCTTTTCTACTGGTATATCTTACAGTCTGGTTCTTGTGAATGTAGGGATAATATTTTGGGTTCCACAAAAAAAATCCTGACAATTTGAGTCTTTATTGCTTTCGTAAAAAGGGCCCTTTTACGTAACATTCGCCGCATATGGGTATTTATTATTTATTTTTTATGTGGTATATAAAGAAAGTGTGTCGTCAGTAAAAAGATATGTTATGCAATTCCTCAACAAAAAATCGCCAACGCCCAAGAAGCACTCCTCTAATCGTAGCCTCTCGTACATTCGTCGGCTTATACCGCACTCGGTTCCTAAAGCGGGCAAGTAACTGCTTCTCACATTGCATAATGTGGCGTAACGTGCCTTACTGTAATTACACTACTAATGAAAGACGTTATATTCCCACTAATTTGCTGACACTTCTTCCTTATGCACCTTCCTTTTTATTCCATTGTTTTCTGTCTCTTCTTTCGTTCTAAATTTCTATTCCTGTCTTCTTCTATTCTATAATATTCATATTTGCTTCCCTTTAGTAGCAATTCCTTTCTTTTTCTTTCTTTCTACCCATTGACACAAGTTTGAAAACGAAGACGGTACGAAGTTGTCACGACATATTGTTGAGTAACAGGTACTCTTCTGGTATTTACTTAAAAAACCGAGTAAAATCGCGGACGTCAAACACGTTTGATCAGTTTTGACGTGGAAAATTCGTTCAGATTTCTGATTTGGAGATGCAAATAGCAGCTGGGCTGATGTTTCTCTCTGCCGGGTTGCATAAGCACATTTCTGCAGTAAGTTGTCGGTCATGTGGTGAGGAGCTTCGATTTTTAAGAAGGCGAACAGCGATATTCAGTTCTTTCTTGCGGTACATTTTTTCATGATTTTCGTGGACGGTTAAGCACGAAGTATAAATCAAGGAAGGCAATAAATAACCTATAAACGAATGAAGATTACCGGGATACAGGGAGATAAATTCAGCAAAAACAAAAATATTATAACGTCCATAAATTAGAATGTCAGTGACGTAACTGCAATCATATTTCTTGGAAATATGTAACGCCAACAAAACTCGGTAACTAGAAGAAATTCACAAAAGACGCCATTTATATATAACGTGTAGAATGTTTCGTTTTGCAAGTACGTCAGCGCACAGTCAGCGGACCGGAAGCGAAGAGAAACGTCATGCAAATTAAAGTAAAATTAGAAACAGTTTTTGGAACTCTTTAACATAAATATTCTTACCAAATATCGCATACTCGAAGTGTTTAAACGCTTTCCTCTCTTCTGTTTTAAAATAATAAACACCGAGTTTCGGAAAGTTTTCAAACTTTCGTTAAAAACGCGTTTTAAATATCCAGCACTGTCTTACCAAACTTCACCACGTTTTAAACACTGGCGACTTTAATTTAATTTCTACCAAAGAATTATCACGGCACCTCACATACTCTTTGGTAGGAAATTCCCATATTTCTACTACTTTCACCTTGTAGAAGATTACCATGTTAGTTTCTTATAAAAAAAAACTAGCTGCATTAATTTCTCACATTTATTTATGGAATAAAACTCTACATGTTTCGGACAGTTCCTCTGTCCATCATCCGGAATTTTTCACTGTACACACAGCAATGGTAAATGTCATACAAGTTTGTTGATAGCTCGCGAGCAGGATCAGGACGGAACTGTTCGCAAGCTGTCAGCAAACCTGTATGACATACACCATTGCTGATGTGTACATTGAAAAACTCCTGATGATGAACAGAGGAACTCTCCGAAACATGTAGAATTTTATTCCAAAAATAAATCTGAGAAATTAGTGAATCTAGTTGGTTTTATTATAAGAATTCATCACGATGCACGGCAACCTGAACGTCAAATACTAGGATAATGGAGGGGTTGCTGAACTATTCGCCTGAAGGGAAACTGGAAGAAGTTAATAATTTGTAATGGAAACCTTGAGCACTTACCGAAATTAAGATAATAAGTGACATATTTACAGTATAAACATCCTTGCGCGTCATGTTCTTGCAAAAAGAAACACACACACACCTCATCAAAATACCTGACAGGTAACTAAAGTCAAGCAATTTTAGCACAAAATGTCACTATTACCACGATTCTTATAATTATTGTGTCACCCGAATTCAGTCTAAACATCAGAACTGCTCAGCTGCAGAAGGGACATCGCAGAGACCTGTGGGGCCAAAGGCGAGCAATTAAGTTCAACATGTGTCAGCACTAATTCATCACTTTGATTTATGTAGTAATCGGGCAACTCCGGAGACAGTATAGAAACCAGGTCCCCTACAGGTCCAGCTAGGGAAGTCTTTTAATAAAAACACGAATCTGAGGAAGGCTGTCCACTCTGTGTTCGCCCCACAGACTTCTCCAAAAATGACGTTTTCTGGCGACAGTTCCTGACCAGCACGGTCGCTCGATCTGTCAGCTTGTGGTTTATTTTTATGCGGCTATTTCAAGAGAAGAGTGTTTCAGGCACATTCGGGAGACTTACACAATCTCAAACTAAGAATTTCTGAAGAAATAAATACCACATCAACAGTTATGCCCGTGTAATGGGAAGTGTTATGAACCGAGTTCATCAGTGCATCGGTCTTGACGGACGACATCTGGCGGGTGGTTTTTAAAGAAAGTTCGTTTCAATGGTTATGAACACTGGCCAACACCTGTCTTTGAATTTCCATTACTTTGAATAAATTTTAATAAACTGAACTCGGCTAGTGTATCTTGAACAATGCTCACCGAAGGCAGCCAAACTCTGTAAATATTATATTCTAAAACTTTCCGGATTATCAAGGTGTCTTTTGGAAGGTGCTCGGTAATTCGTGAGTCCGAATTGCAACTTCTCTTACGTGATTTATTAAAACTAGATGAAAGCCGACATCACGTGTTTCGGAGCAAAGCAGCACCTTGACATATTCCCATTACTACACTGCCGGCACATATGTAGTTGTTCCACTACGTTCTATAATATGAACGCCATTGATTACTCCTACTCACTGTTGCTTTTATTATCTTCGCGGCTTTTACGTTGGATTCAGTGATGACCACAAGCAATGAGCGACGCTGTTCGTATGAACACACAATCGACACTCATCACCTCGTTATTGTTTATTGTGTTTCTCTAGAAACATCCACATCCAGCATCACCAGTACCGCTGCTTCTTCGGTACACTCACAACTCAAGAGCCTATCGATTGAAACTTCTAAGATTTCTGTCCGAATACGAAGCCCGCAATGAAGAAAATTCTATTAGTACGCGTTTATATTTACTATCAGTATTAGGGGTTGATGCGAGGGTCCTTCTTTCTTAATCCCCTTGTTACAGCTGATATACTTCACTTAGGACACCGGTATTGTCTGTCAGGTTGTACAGAAGACAGAACTTGGCTGTAACCGGTCCTTTGTCAATAGCTCTACATTCTTAGCGAAAGAGTGTGTATTTATCATACAATTTTATTTACTAACACAAGAAAGTTTTCCAAGACCTAATTGATAGTAATTACACAGAACTAACTGATATTGTAAAACATACTTCAGTTCTCATGCTACTCCCTGTACGCAGCAACACAGAAGTTTAAAATTCGGACGCAAAAAAATCGATATTTATGTACATGCCCACACACACACACACACACACATATATATACATATATATATATATATGTATATGTATATATACAAGGGTAAAGCAGTCCCATTACAGGCATGGAAAGGCCCAGACGGTTCCAGGAAGTTAAGGCTCCCAGATTTCTTGACAACGGCACAGGATGTTGGTAGGTTTTCAGCCTTACGCACCGGCCGCCTTTACCCCCAGGTAATACTCCTGGTACTCATTTCTGTTAGAGACTGTGTTGACCCCAGGGCCATAGTGCGATCGGAAGGATTTTATGTCAAAGAAGGATCCACTGGCACCAGCTGGGATCGAACCAGCGACCTTCCGATTTGTAGCACAGCACCTTAAGCACTGTGCTACCGCGCTCCTCCATATATATATATATATATATATATATATACACACACACACACACACACACATGTATTCACTGTACAATTACTATACTCAAGGCAGAAACACTTGGCAGGCTAGGCGTGATAATGGGAATGTATTAAAAACAATCTAAAAAGAATGGGGCTTTGAGTTTGTGCACTGACAGGAACAGCGTAGGATATGGCACAGTGGTCGGGTAACGTAAACACCAATAAACCTGAAGTTTATGAATTAAACTATGGGTTTTCTTGGCCAGCTGAGAGAATGTATAGCCTTAAGGAAGACTCCGCAGTGTGGAGTTATTAGTACGAAAATATTTTCAGTACTGCTTCACAAAATGGAAGCAATATTGTGTCTGTATAAAATAGCACGAAAGTCATTTACTTGCCTATGTTTTAATTATACTGACGTTAATACCCATAATACCGACTGTTCGGATGACAGGTATCCAAAAAGAAAACTTTATGTCTCTAAATCTGTTCATTTCTCACACATCCGCTTTACATCCTTACAAAGAAAAACTCTTCCAAGTATTTTTACTAGTACCAACCATAGTAGATACCAATGTTGGCACCCTTGGTGGCACGACAAGTAAATAGACGATATTCAACCCCTGTCCAAATGTATTAAAGGCTTTCTGGGTCACCGTTTCCACAGAATCCTTTGTGTGTTCTCTCAGCCACTGGGTATCGTAGTTTTTAACCTGGTAGACGAGGTGAGGAATTACCTCAATCACACGATGTCTGGTGGATTGGTCGTCACAGGAACACCAATTTCCTGTCCTTCTACGTCACCGGACTTAAATACATCGGATTTTTCTACGGAGAAATGTGAAAAACTTCGTCCACGAGGTCAAAAACAACGACCTCCTGCACTTAAAAACCCGCATACGGAAAGCTGTGACCCTAGCAATCCACGACATACTTTGAAATATGCGGACAGAAGTCGAATATCGTCGGGATATTTGTTGTGTCGCAAGAGATTCCCTAATTGATATACATTAAGGCAAATAATAGTAGGAAAAAATTACGTTTTCTTTTTAATGGTGCAATTCTAAAGTCGGTATAGTGTATAAGTTTCGAGATACAAATATTTTCTTATAATAAAACCATCTAGACGTACTAATTATTCAAATTTATTTTTGACCACCAGGAGTTTTCCACTGTACACACAGCAATGTTTTGTGTCATAAAGACTTCTGACAGCTTGTGAGCAAGATCAGGACGGAAACTCCTAAGTTCCGTCCTGATCCTGCTCGCAAGTTATCACCAAACCTGTATGACATATACCATTGCTGTGTGCACAGTGGAAAACTCCTGGTGGTGGACAGAGGAACTGTCCGAAACATGTAGAGCTTTATTCCAAAAATAAATTTGAGAAATTAGTGCATCTAGTTAGTTTTATTATAAGAATTTGCCACGATGCACGGACACCTAAACGTCAAATACAAATATTTCTATTTGTATAACTCTTATCAGGACAGCCTGTATGTATGTACATATGTATATAGATGAAGGTCATCAAATTTCGCCCACGTTCATAATGTCGCTCACTTGCATATCTCGGCCAGGAGATGCTGTTATTTTTGGAAAAGAATGGCTCTCTACACTGCCGTTGACAAGTGTATTCTGTGAAATGTTGATGCATGTCAGACACGCTCGCTTCACACAGTAAAACATTTCCGGTTTATTAACTTGCCGATTTTTTTAAGCACGTGAAGAAACACTTAAAAATGGGTCTTTGATTTGTGTTTACTGCCGGCCTCATGTTCGTCAGAGGTTACTGTTTACTGCTTGGAACAACTTTGTTAGCAGCACGTTAAAGACACGCGATAACCAAATGGAAAATAATTTGAATGTAAATTCGACCACCCGACTCTTCCTAATTCCTTCCACAGACAACACTGAGAACTCTCTATAAAGAGGACGTTCACATCAATCTATATTTTATCCACATTAAGACCACCAATACTGAAGATTTGAGAAAAAGATTCTGTGAAAAGGGCCATTGCAATAGTCAGTCACAAAAAAAACTGTTAAGATCATAAAAGACTCTCAACATCCCTCGTTACACTACTAACGACTACGTGCAAAAAAAGGAAGAAACACGGCAGACGTCTTTACTGGAGAAATCCAGTGTTACGAAAGGCGTTGAGGAGGAACTGCATTGTTTTGGAGCACAAATTGGGAAGTGTGTGAAGTATATCGCATGTAGTTGTTTATGAGGAACAGAGTAAAATATTCCATTTCAAAGGACAGAGAAGCGGCGAAGATAAATGGCTTACAATGTTTTTAGAAGCCGCACTTAATCTGACACTCAGAAAACCTCAAAGTTTGTCTGTTGTAAGAAATCGCGGCTTCACACGAAAGAATGTGAACTTTTCTTTTTCTATTTTAGAGTGAGAAGTTTTCAAGGTAAATCCTTCTTCTAATCGAATTGTTAATATTTACGAAAAGGAACTTTCCACAGTGCTTCACAAAAAAGCAAAGTTGTTGGTCTGAAAGGAAAAGAACACAAATTTCAAGTCTGTCATTAGCTGAGACGGGTGCTGTGTTATACAGATGACTGCGTCCCTTCAAACTGTGCAACAGCTCTTTACTTTCTCCAGGAAGTAAGCCAAATCACAAATGTCAGATAGGAAACTTCGTGGCACCATTTAAATTAGGTCTTTGTTCCTAATTTTAGCACAGTATTTTGCACAGTGGTTTAGGCATTTCCTTTCTTTTGTCAAACCTATGACTTCTGCAAACAGTAATTGCACAATTAGCTCCTTTTTAATTGGCTAACAATTTTTTAAGCACTGCTTTAATTAAAAATAGACGACGTCCGATACCTTTCCTATATACACATCTGTATGCAGTATTATTTTTTATTTGCAGGTTTAGAAGAAAGTGTTACATCTTTCCTACGTCAGTCGTTTCCATTGGTTTGACAAAACTGTGATAATTCTGGAAATATGAAGTTACATGCAGAATTTCCTTCTAAGGAAATTTTTATAACTGGCACTCGAAAAAATTTTATAACTCTACACGAAATTCCAAATTTAGACGAAAAAAAAGAAATATATACCTTTACTAAACTAAATAATCAACACGTGCCGGATGTTACACGAAGCACGTCAATGATCCGTAACGTTTTGGAGCACAGTTGTGTCTACAAGCACGTACCATAACTGTAACCGTGAACATTATGCTGTGTTTTCTCAAAATATTGTTACATGTCTCGTATGGTCCTCAGAACTTAACATAAAACAGTGCATTTTGTTTATATAATGACCAATACTCAATAAAATGTGGGCCGAGATGATGTAGTTGGTATAGCGACTCTTTACAGGATGGAGGGTCCAGGGATCGAATCCCAGTGGGGGGCGAGATTTTCCGCACCCTCCAGACCGGCCCAGGGCGCACCCGGTCACCTATACAATGGGTACCGGGACTTTCCCGTAGGTAAAGCAAACGAGGAGTAGCGCTGACCAACCACCCCCATCTACTGCCGAGGTTGAAGAAAAAGTAGAGCTATAAACCTACAATTCCTCTGGGCCTTCGTGGCCTATTCTACGTTTAACTTTTCACTTCTAGTCCGTACAATAACTTCATACACAACTCTGCCCTTATTATGTGATGATGATTATTTATGTAGGTCTAAACATTATCTGGTCTTGCTAATGGTTAGGCAGTTTATTGTCTCTTTAAACTTTGGAGGTTAAACAGTGCCGAAAAACGTGGGATTACACACAGAAAGGTATTGAAGGACACGACAGGATGCTATCACAAAGAGCAGTGGTTTCCAGATATTCATTTTTGTTTCGAGGAGCGAGTGTGCGTTATGTTGTCCTCTGCGGCAAACCACGAAATTATTATTTGCTATGCTTTCTTTCGAACAAGAACAATATTACTAGAATTAAATATGCTGTCACATTACACAATGAGGTTAGGGACAGGCGGCAGGCTCATTTGAATGCGGTTATGAACTTTGGCCGATCCCAGTAGCCTCGCTGTCTAAGGTGTGGGTCTACGGTCGCTCGCTTACTGGGGTTGTGGGTTCGAATCCAGGCGAAGACATGTCTGTCTGTTTTCTGTTGCGAGTGTTGTGTGTTGTCAGATAGAGGTCTCTGCGTCGGGCTGATCACTCATCCAGAGGAATCCTACCGACTGTGGTGTGTCTGACTGTGATCATGAATCTTTGACAATGAGGAGGCCTTGGTCCACTGGGGCTGTTGCGCCATGGTAAAAATGTGAAAATTTGTGTTCCATAAAATGCGGAGAATTCCTTGAATACCTTAGGACCTGTTAGCTTCTAAGGAAGGACTCTGTCCCAGGGAATATTACATTACACGCACGATCGGAAGAAAACTAAGACAGAAATATACAATTCGCGACACGTCTCAGTTCAACAAATGGTCCACAGAACGTCATGAAAAATATATAAAATTTTATCAAACACAGTCGGGAATCTTTCTTCGCCCACTGGATGTGCCACATTGAGAAAGAAGCTCAGATTCCATGCAGGAATTTTGCCAGGTTTCTGGCGCCAAATACCGGGTTCTCGATGCCGAACAACTTCGCGTCTGTCGCAACAGAGTCTGCAATACTGCCATTAAGTCTGAAGCTAGTCACAACATTGATGTTTGCAGAAACAAATGTATTGAGTGATACGCTTCCAAATGACCTGGGTAAACTTTTCGCAGTAGGAAGTACAAACTAACAGATTTAAGAGTGTGAAATAAATTTGGTCTTTATGTGCACACGTGGTAAAACAAGAACGGAAAATAGCACCGCTAGTATCGACGTTAAAGGAACATGTCCCGTTGACGAAAGACGGTATATCTGCTAGCTGAAATAAGTGAAAAATTTTCTAAATCGATTGTTTGGCACACACTGTCATAGGGAAGGAAGAGTGTGGCCAACAACTTGGATGGCACAAATATAGTAATTATTATGTAAAATTTGAGATTTTCACAGCGTTGTCTACAAAAAGTAGGGTCTCCTGTAACATAATGCAGTAAAGTCCAATAGATTTGTACCGACGTTTCAGAGTAACCTGCTGCCTCCAATGCATTAACGTTTGTTAACAACTATTGAACCCCCCCCCCCCCTAAAAAAATGGTACTGGCTATAGGTTCCTATAAAATCTCAACACTGCTGTTACTGATGTCAGTATGTTACTTACAGCTCCGACTACTGCGCTATATATATATATATATATATATATGGCCTTTGGTACCCAAGTTCGCGGGTTCAAACCCGGCCGAAGCCGTCGGATTTTTAGGGCGAAAAAATCCTCAGCACGCCTTCCTTCGGAGGGGAAGTAAAGCTGTCGGTCCCATGTCGTAGATTT
>Ga0136643_10019154_pt1 | contig 10338 bp, 7 predicted proteins | sample TergutLab28metaG_FD_96883 | JGI IMG/M metagenome (GOLD analysis project Ga0136643, IMG submission 96883) | Labiotermes labralis P1 segment gut microbial communities from Petit-Saut dam, French Guiana - Lab288 P1 (version 3) (version 3) | ecosystem: Host-associated > Arthropoda: Insects >... | reverse complement strand
CTGGATTGGGCTGGCCCAGGATAGAGACAGGTGGTGGACGCTTGTGAGTGCGGTAATGAACCTTCGGGTTCCGTGAAATGCGGGGAATTTCTTGACTAGCTGCAAACCAGTTAGTTTCTCAAGGAGGACTCTGCACCATGGAGTAAGTAAGTAATGGTGAAAATCAGGTACATTAGAGCCCCAGTTGTCCAGCCTTCAGTTACCTCACATGTCATGTCATCAGAGTGCTGTATTGCACTGTTAACGTACATTTTAAGGCAGCCATATTTTATTGGCAACCATCTCAGCACGTAACAAAATGAATTACACTTTCTGTGATGTTCATTTATCTACATTTTAATCATCTATGTTTAAGTGTTACCATTGTTTATTGTCTGTATTTTTTGGATGTTCTCATTGTCATTTACTTGAGTGTGCTTTTATTTCTGGCATTGATTACAAAAGTGCAGTTTTTGTTTAATTTTCTGATGAAAATCAGTAACTCCTCATAAATTAGTCATTTTTTTTTTACAAACATGCAAATGAAGACAAAGAAAGTAGTTGTTTCCATGGAGCACACAAGATAGGCAATGTACATATTATGTAACACTGAGGTGTGTTTTTGCAACCATTGTTGCAGTAGAAAAGCAATAAGTATTCCATATTCTGAGGGCGTGTTTGTAGCCTTAGGTATCCAGCATGTATTGCTAATGTGTCGTATTGTCATCTGCTGCCTGCCCAGCTCTGCAGTGTTTTTCCACATTATCGTAGGATGGGTACGATTTTCGAAAAATGTTTCTGAGCATAAAATATATGATTTGATTAGTTTTTGTTTGAAACATTTCTCATTCTAAAAAGAAAGGAAAGAATTACCATCAAAAACTATGTTGGCCTTCATGTAAAGTACTCTTCATTCTTGTCACTTTTTAATGGAGATTGAATTTCCTTGACAGATTTAAAAAATATATTCAAATACCAAATTTCACAAAAATCTGTTCAGTGGGAGCCGAGTGGATGGAGGGATGGACAGAAGGACAGACATGATGAGGCAAATAGTCAATCTTTGCAGTTTTGTGATTGCGCCCAAAAAGTGAAGCCTTACAAAAATTAGGTAGAGATAAAAAATGCAAATGAGGCAGAAGAATGTGGTATTGGCCACGTTACTTTTGGTGGTAGGAAGAGGAGTAGAATTAACATTAAGAAATGGTGGTCTGCCAGAGTATGAATTGAAAGAAAGAAAGAAAGACAGACAGAAAGAAAGAACGAAAGAAAGAAATAAAGAAAGAAAGGAAGGAAGAAAGAAAGAAAGAAATATTACCTTCCTTTACATATTTTTTGCGTTGCTTTGCAGAGGATGGCTCTTTTTGGGACTAAAACATATAGCAAAGTTACCTACAATGAGTGAGTGGAAAGAGGTCACACTAATAAAGGAGATAAGAAAGAAAGAAGGAAGGAAACAAGAAATATTACCTTCCTTCATGTAAATTTTTGCGTTGCTTCAAAGAGGATGGCTCTCTTGGGGGCTAAAATATGTAGCGAACTTACCTACAATGAGTGGGTAGAAAGACGTCACACTAAGAAAGAAAGAAAGAAAGGAAGGAAGAAGGAAAGAAAGAAAGAAAGAAAAGAAAGAAATGATGAATTTGTGAATGTGAAAGTTAGTGGAAACTTTGTTGTTTGGTGGTTCACACAACAAAGACAGGAAGCTGTAACAATAATTGGAACTTTTCTACAATAAAAAGCATTATTTTCCACAAGTAATATCTTGAAGCAGGATCCGGCTGTGCACCAAATGCAGGCTGGACAGAAGTCCAGAATTTGTGTCACGCAATTGTCGTCAGGCTAAGAATCATTTCTTGAAAGTTAGAGGACAGTTTCATTCTCTTACAGAGAGCAAGGCGTATCACATTGACAGCTCTACGGTTGTGATGAAACTGGCTTATATGTTAAAATTCCTCCTGTAAAAATTCTGGCTGTTGGCAAACGAGCGTCAATTTGTGGCTGTAAGGGAAGCAAAGAGCAAGTGATGATTTGTGCCTGTTGTGGCCTTAAACTGAAATTTACTTTTATTAGGTAATACAAAGGACTCAGTGCCTCCAACAACACTCTCTTTTTGGATAATAGCCTTGAAATGTCATGGGTAGACTTAGGAATTTTTCAGTTCTGTTTTATTCTTTTCTTTACTGAATTTGTCTTTGAACAACGAAATCTCTTCAAAACACAAGTATGCAGAAAGGAAAGAGCTCTTGTGGTTGATAATGCACCTTCTCTTCCTGAAGAATGGGGACATAAAAATAATTTTTCTACCACCAGACGTTATTTGTTGTGGTAAGCTATGTACCAAGGTGTCATTGGAACACTGGATATTTTCACTTGTTTATGAAATTTACTGGTGAAGGAGGGGAATGTTAGGAAGTTAAAAAAAAAACTGTTGTTGCTTATTGGACGGCCAAAGTTTAGGAGGAAACTGAGGGGAGAAAAGTGGCAAAAGGTACTTGAAAAAGAAGAAATACAAAGTAAAGATTAACAGAGGAAACTGTGTAAGAAAATTTCAGAAATATTTTTCCTTTAGTAACACTTATACCCTGATGTGAAAATGTGAATAATGCTTACCTATAAGAACAGATGAGGGAACCACGGTAGCACAGTGGTTAAGGTGTTGTGTTTCAAATCGGAAGGTCACTGGTTCGATCCCAGATGATGTCACTGGAATTTTTCATTGACGTAATCCTTCCAATCGCACTATGGCCCTGGGGTCGACTCAGCCTCTGACGGAAATGAGTACCAGGAGCATAAAGGCGGCCGGTGCATAAGGCTGACAACCTACCACCATCCTGTGCCGTTGTCATAAAATCTGGGAACCTTAACTTCCTGGAACCCTCTGGGCCACTCCAGGCCGGTAATGGGACTGCTTTACCTTTTTTTATAAGAACAGGTGAATCAAGATGAAGACCAACCACTGATTAGAGTTACAATTAGTAGATCCTGTGATTGCTGTAGGCAGCTGTTTAAAACACAACAATATGACCTGGCTGAAGGAAGGGAAATAAGGCTGATAACAAAATACCTATTACTAACAGGATAGCAGTAGCTTTATCTTTAGGGTCATGCAGCCCTGAAGGCTCTACATTTTGTTGAAGTGTCAGGAACTACTCACCTAGCAACACACTGGCATGTACCAGAAACCTTGTATCCTCATCAGTACTGCTGTGTGAATCTCAAATATCACACACTGTCATTCCTTTCATCAAATGTTTACATTTGATGCTTCCTGTCTTTTCTTCATAATTAAATAGTAAATGTAGTTAAATATTCGGTTGATATTGACCCTTGCCTGTCTTCTGTTTTAATAAAAATGTTCAGTTATTTCAGTTTCCTTCTGCCCCGTTTACAACATGCCATCATGACTCTACTGTATTTTGCGTGAGAGAGCTTTCTCTTAATATCATGCTTCTGAAAACCACCGCTTAGTGTCAACCACTTGTGTCATGGCAGGGCTTGTACAAAAATATTATTTTGTTGACTGTGGTTTCAGTCACTATACATTGTACTTCATACAATCTGCATCAGGAATGTAGATAAGTAATTTCAGTCTGTCTGGATGCTCATTTCATGAAGCTTCAGATAATTCTCTAGGATCCAAGTCCTTCTTGGTTTTCCACATGAACACTCTAAGAGTCATACCCCCCAAATTTAATCTTGTATTTTCTTCCCTTTATCACAAAAACATATTGTGCTTTTCTTAATGATACTAAATAGAGTGTGAGCTGAATAAATTTATGTCACTTAACCCTTTAAACGCCGAGTTAAATCCCATCTGCCATTTGCTGGCATTATTAGGATCTCACCATATTCTCCACGTTAGCAGGATAAGGGTTTAAGATGCTGTCAGTTTTTAAGCTTATATGGTGGCAGTAATATGTGTGTGAATGAGTATGAAGTACTGGTGGAATGACACTAACAGGGGAAAGCAAAGTACTTGGAGAGAAAAACGTGCCTCAGTGACAATTTTTCTACCACAAATCTCACATGGACTGGCATGAGGATCAAACCCAGGTCTCTATGGTAAGAGGCCAGTAACTAACTACCTGAACCATGACACTACCTGTGATCTGAATAACTCAAAAATTTTTTTATTACATAATGTTGACCATTATGCTGTTCTTGCCACTGTGTGTGCACGTAACAATATTAAATAGTTTAGTTTTGTTTAGTTTAGTTTATTAGTCCAAAATATCATACATATGATAGTGGACTCATCAATTTCTAGCAATATACAAGAAGTGAGATAAGTCCAATAGCAACATACATAGTATTCTACAAATGATTTCAGAACTGCTTATATATAGTGTTATAAAGTTTAAATTAGATACAGAGCTAATGAAGTTACCTAGTCACAAAGCTACAAATTCTTCCACTGAGTAAAAGGAATGCAGAAGAAGAAGTGATTTCAGTTCCTTCTTAAAGGTCTTATAACTATCTATTTCTTTTATGTAACCAGGAAGTTTGTTATACAATTTAGTTCCCATATTTATTACACTTCTCTTATATAAATCAGTATTGTATTATTGGATGTGGATATCCATCTTTCTTTGTGTATTATGAGCATTGATATTTGAATTTAGATCTACAAACTGGTGGTGTTTTCTTACATAATGTATAACTTCCATTATATATAGTGAAACCAAGGTGAGAATATTCAATTCTCTAAATAGCTGTCTGCAAGATGTTCTTGAGCTTACTCCTACCATAATATCACAAATTTCTTTCTGTCTCATTGTTGCAGCCTTGATCACCATACAAAGTGATAAGCAAGAAGTCTTTCCTCATCAATCTCTTGTAGGCCGTGAAGTAGTATAATTTCTGTACCTGTCACAAACTTGTGACTTTTAAACCAGCTGTGACCTGAGAAAGCTAACATTGCCTCAGAGCAAGGAAGAAGGGGCAAAATAGCTAAGTTTTATTCAGATGGAAAAAGCATGCCTAAGCATTCAAGGACTGTTAGTGAAATTTGGTTTTGGTGGGTGATTACAGTAAAAGTTGTGAGGTGAGATTCGTTCTCGTTCATACCGGCTATGTATTGAACTCATGTATTAACTGTTATATGGAAGGCAGTGAGCTGTGTGTCTTTCAATTGTAATGTTTTTTAACAATATGTTCTATATTTAATAATTTACAAAGACAACATTTTTTCTGTAATGGAAACTGTGGTAGCAGCATTCTAGCATAGAAATGCAGCATCAAAGGAACATGAAAATGTATAAGAATTGAAAGAATGTTACATTACCCTTTTACTAATAGGACTGGACCTTTCAATTTCAGTGAACCATTTATATAAAACTTGAATAGTATTTTAACAAAAGAAAAAGTAGATTTGCAATATACACAACATTTTGTGGGAAATAAAACAATGATTGTGCAGCATATATTAGGAAGTGTGTAAGCTGCCTTATTACTGAATTACATAAAAAACTTTCTTCAGACTAATCCTACACACATCCTACATATATGATACTAGGTTGTTCAGGGTTCCCTTCAGAACATGAAATCATTGTCTGTCAACATTTCACCTACTCCTGATGACTTTTGTCGAAAGTACAAGTGGCGTTTGATACATCTTACATGAACAGACGTTTATTTGCAGCAGTCAATTGATGGTCAAGATTCCATGTACACACACAAAAAACCACAATAACATTGTAAATATTCTGAACTCTGAAATGGAGTGAAGATTCCCATTCATCTTATGTAACAGTTGCCGTTTTTCATAGCCAACTTCTGTGATGTGTGTAGTCTGTTCTTACATTGACAGCTCTTAAACTGCCCAGTTACTTTCCTGAGTTTATGAAACTAGACTATTCATGATCATGATCACAGTTATCCACCACTGTACCATACTTCTCCTGTTTTTTCCACTTCTCTTTTCCAGTTTTTGTAGTATTATTCTCTTGTGAATTCGAACATCTTGCAAGGAAGCAGCACATCTGTGTGGATCATGACAGTACTAGAATTCCAAGAAACCAAAATCCAATAGGCATTTATTATATTGCAATTCAGATACAAGATGTCACATGCAAATATATTTGTATTGTACATAATGAAACACCTCCTGAGACACTAAATTGATACTGTGTTGGGAATGGCAAATCTCACAGTCTTCCTGTGTTAGTGAACATATTAGGGTGAATTATTAGGAACAGTAAAAAGAAGGCTAGGAAATGAGGTAGGACTTTGAGGTCTTTGTTCTTGGTTAGTTACTTGTGATTCAGGACAGCCTGTCAGTTGCATTTTCAAGGGTCAAGCAACTTCTGACTAATGAATGCTATGCATGTCCTGGAAGAGAGAAGACATCATTCACATTGCAACAGAAGATTGAACCAGGTAAATTTAATCATGTATCGTAGGCTGTATACTATGAATGTTTACGTATGTGGACTAACACTCTGAATATCATAGAATGCAGTTGCTCCCTGACCAGCAAGTTTCTTTTCTTTAATCAAGACATGTCTACATTGTCATGAATTGGAAATACCTTATACATGTAGTTTGACTGCCTGCTTGGTAGTAAAGTAAAATGTAGACACTGATCAGACACTCAGATACAGTATCATAGAAAAATGGAGGGGGAAAAAAAAACCAAAGACCAAACAGAATACTAGCTCCCATTCATTTGCATTTTCATTGCCCAGTCATGATACTTACTGACTGTATCTTGGTCACAAGTGTGAGTGGTTTAAAGTCGATGGTATTGTTAGTTGTGAAGCATGTGTACTTACTGTTGATTGGTGGTGATGGAAGTAGGGAAAATGTTCAGTTGTACTCAGTCTGTACCTTGGTAAATTTCAAGTAACTGATGCAAAGAACTGTTTCTGAATGTGAATGTCTCGAATATAACACAGAGGGAAGTTCTATGAGGTAAGTGGTGGAGTCGAGGATTACATGGGAAAGCAGCCCAAAAAAGTTACAATGTAGAACATGGGAGATAGTCAACATTAAAGTAGTTGTACTGCATGTGACAAACACATTAAATTAGGGTTCTTATGGCAGTCTTTTTGAATCTGATGCCGTTTAGTCTACCAGACAACACGTCATACATTCCAGAAATGAAACACATACTGAAAGATCTTTCATGAATCAGGACTTCATAGATAGCTTACAGTATGTCTTTAAGCAATGACAGATGAAGTCCCTGTCCAAGCTAAGCAGGTATACAGAGGGAGCATGGCAGTACATCTAAGAAATGCGGTGTTTGTTACAGTAATACTTTTGTAGACATATATACAAAAGAAGAAAATAATATGGTGGACTTCCAATATTAATTGCGATCATGCAGATCACGGATCGCCTGTGTCACGGTAACCACCACCCATAACTCGAAAAGAGATCGGCATCTATGTACGGGATAATCTGTGGATATGAAATGTGTACGAACGGAGTCATGGATTTAGACACGGAGAGTACGACTACATCGGTAGATGATAAAACTGAAGATTTCTGTGAAAATCCCACACGGGACACTTTGGCAGAAGGTTTAATGTGCTTACTGAAGCCAACAATAGATCAGTTAGATGAAAGAGTACGAGCGACACGGTAATTGTAAAGTTACAATTATATGCACATATTAGCGATGTTACATAACCTGTTCCTAAGTTGGACTAATGTGTAATAGTTAAGCGCACTTAATGTTGCCTGTAAACATGTAATTATTATTTGTCACTCGCTGCCTCTTCCAGACATGAGTATATCTTCAACTAAAATAATGTATACAAGTGAATGTGCAAGTGTAAGCCATGCGTGTGTGTGTTTTTTTGTCTTCGTCCCTATCTTATACACTTCTTGTGGCAGAAGCCTATGTGACCTGTCACCAACACACATAAGTAGAATGGAGAGGTAAACCAGTGGGGCGATTCCTTCTAGTATCGCAGGTTGCGGTTTGAGTTTTTGTCTACAGACCTAGGGTAAGCCTAAGATCAGACTTCGGGTTGTGTGTATAAAATCTTAGAACGCGTAATTTATTAGGGTGTTCCTGTGTAGTAACCAAATTCATGGTTTGCGTTTGTGTGTGCATATACCCAGGTGAGGCCATACAGCTCATATCATGTATGATGCCTTAATAGTTACAATTTGGGTGTTGTGTGTCATGGCGAGGTATTGAGGTTAGGGTTTGGTTTTGTGTGCATGTTGGTGTGTGTGTGTACAACATTGGTGTCACCAGCACACTGACTTGAACTACGGTATTTGTAATGTTTTTTCATAGTCCATAAGTTGTTTACAGGTTCAAAATTGGTAGTGAATTTCGATGGGGGGAGAAATGTTTAACTCAGAAACTGCATCACACTGAGCTCCTTCACAGGAGCAAGTTTACAGTGTCACTGCCTTTGCATATTAACTTGTCCTGTGAAAAGCATATGACTGATTGTCTTATGCCACTTGTTGCATGTTCCTTCTAGTACAAGTTCTATTTCTTGCTGAAAAAAAAATACAGCGCTTGTTAACACAAAAGTTACAGGCTAGGGTCCTTTACTATTTGGAGCCGCTTCATTAATGGTTCAGTGATATAGTAGTACTGTCTCCTTTTTAAAGTAAGTTGTGAAGTGTCAGGAGTCAGCTTTAATTTTGTGTCAGACCTGCTTTTAAAAAATTATTCCTGCATAATAAATATAGTTTTAATTTTGTGATTTGATGTTTTCACAGCATTGTTGATGAAATGCAAAGTGTCATGGGATATGACACCCTGTTGGCCGCTGATTTGTTACTGATGTTTCAGGCAAACTTGCAGCCTCCGTCCTCAAGATAGCCAAACAAGACTAAGTTGTTGGGAGAATTGATTGCATTAAATAAGGAAAAATTGGGTTAGGCAATATTCATAATGACCCAGCTGTTGGGAGGTGTGGCGGATGGGGTCCATTTGTAAGTAGAACCTGCTAGAGTCAAAAAGAGCCAGATGAAGGTGCAAGAAGAAGGAGCAGATGATGAAATGCCAGAGGAAGGAGAACTAAGTACTGAGAACCAAGTGAATAAAGTAAGATGGAAGAGGAGCTTGGATCTTTTAGCCTTAAAAAAGGCCTTGAAATAGTGGTTGGAAAACCTCTCCATTAGCCTACACATTGGTAACAGTATGGCCCATTTGAGGGCCAGCACAGCCAGGCTTTTCTTTTGCCTTTTTCAAGTCATTCTCCTTCCTCAGCTATTCATTTTCTCGTTACTTAGCTCTCCTTCCTTCTTTATTCCTTTGTTCACTCTTTCTTCCCCCCAACCCTCCTGTTCAGCTCACTGACTGTTACTTGCCAGCTAATCAACCGAACAGCTAAATTCGCTGCAGATACTTAATCATCATATGAGATGATATTCCTTAGTCATTTTTATATACATGAGTATTGGCTACGTGATTTTTTCCTTATGCAATGCAACCACTTCTCACAGCAAATTATTCTGGAAGATGGAGGTAGCAAGCTCATCCAAATTATTAGTGATATATTACCAGGTGGCATGGCTTTGTATACCAGTAGCATGTTCATCTTCAAACGTGACTTCAATCTGGTTGTCGTGACTTGAAAGGAACCTGTTTACAATTTAATTGTTTCACTTATGTCTCAAGTTGGATATTAATGTTGGATGTTCTGCAGGTAAATTTCTTATATTGTAATTGAATTTGTTTATGTTTTACTTGACAGAATTAGTCAAGTAGAATTAAAACAACAAATTGAAGTTTTGTCTGAGGAGCTGAAGAAGATTTCGGATTCTCAACAGTGCCTTCTGGACATTGACATGTATGTGAGGAAGCTTCTAAATGCAAAACTGAAAGTAACTGTTGTCAGCAATATATTGCAGAATGTACAGGTAATATTAGCATAACTTCTGGGAATGGAATTATTAAATTATGCCAAGTATGACAGACCAATATACAACTTTGCCAGTCCAGTACCCACAAAGTAATTACATTATGTGGAGGTAAAGTCATTGTAACTTCTAGAAACAGACTTGTTAATTGTGCCAAGTACTGATAACTAAACCACAACTTTGCCTCTTTTAATTTAATAATTGTCCAACAAGATGCGACTTATTCAGTTTATTACATTTCTGTAGGCAGCTCTACATGTTTTGGGTGTTGACACATATCATCAGGAGCTGGTACAACTGTAATTACAGCTTATGGTATTGATTAACCAGATCTACTAGCATCTGCTCTCGTTGTTGAGTTCCGACTCATCAGTGAGAGCGGATGGTAGTAGATCTGGTTAATCAGTACCATAAGCTGTAATTACAGTTGTACCAGCTTCTGATGATGTGTGTCATCACCCAAAACATGTAGAGCTGCCTACAGAAATGTAATAAACTGAATAAGTCGCATCTTGTTGG
>Ga0136643_10019148_pt1 | contig 10340 bp, 1 predicted proteins | sample TergutLab28metaG_FD_96883 | JGI IMG/M metagenome (GOLD analysis project Ga0136643, IMG submission 96883) | Labiotermes labralis P1 segment gut microbial communities from Petit-Saut dam, French Guiana - Lab288 P1 (version 3) (version 3) | ecosystem: Host-associated > Arthropoda: Insects >... | reverse complement strand
CATACATGCACAAACACACACACACACACACACACACACACACACAGATATATATGTATTTAAAAAAAAGAAATAGTACTAGAGCCAGTTTAACACAAACTCTTTTACTATGAACATAATTTTTCTTGGTGTAAGGAATGAATACCCAAGTAGTAGTAAAATTACTGGGATGTTGTAATTACTTGTGATGTTTATAATATTTCTGATATGTCTTTCTGGTCAAACATTGACCATTTTTGGGAGCTTCTCATTTTGCTTCAAGCTATTAAAGAGTGGTATCATGTTATTAATCTGTAATCCAAAAATATGTTTATAACCTGCTATCAAATAATTATTGTAGTATTTGTAAAATGGTAAGTTGTTGATGTTTGGGGCAACATTAAATCCAGACTGCTGTATACCAACTTACTCAGGTACTCAAGTTATGAGCAGAAAATTTGTGAACATGGGCAAAACATTACATATGAAGGTTTTAATTTCCAAGATAAATTCTGATAAATTTTTAAGTTTTGTTCTTTTTTGCTTGAAAAGAGTTCTGCTCTTATATAACCTGTCATTGTGATAATCCTGGTAAACAGGCATAGACATTATTTGATTTACACACTTAGAGGCACAGCATAGTGAATAAGTTTTTAAAATGTTAGTACTGGGAGAAACAGAGTAAGTTGGAAGGAATTTTTGTAGATGAAAATCATATCACTTAAAAAGCATGACTACCGGAACACAATTCTTACTGTTGGAATAATGATGCTAATGGTGATATAAGGGAGGCTACGAATTGGAGATGATAAATAAGTGATATGGACAAATAATTAGCTATTCATGATGTTACATACTTGGTCTCAAAATCAGATTAGTGTAAAAGAGGTATGTTTGTTTTATGAAAATGGTCCTTTGAGAACAAGCTGGATGTAGACCAAATCAAATGGTCATTGGTCTGGACTGACCAACCTTTCTAACTCTAACTCATGCAGACCGCTATATTGTGACTTGTATGGCACGTGATGTCATGAAATATGTTACAGTTTCCACATTCATCGTGTTTACTTAACCAATCAGAGATGACGTTAAGTTGACTCACTGTTATTTTTTGTCTGTTACAAACAAGAGTACAGTTGTATTTCCCAATATGTGTTTAACCATGGAGCCTATTTGGTCTTAAAAATACTGAATCTCAACATCTCCATTGTTATGGAGAGAATGAGGGACACCATGAAAAACGAAATCACTGTAGCCAACTGGTGAAATGAGGATAAAACCTGAGATCTCTGTGAATATGAAGCAGGAATGATAACCCTCAACCATGACATTCGCAGAGTGTCAATTCTAGTATAGAAAGCTGGATATATTATACAGTTTGTACACCAATTTTCCTTTTATTTCACTCTGTATTTAGATGTATCAAGTTGTGGCTGTTACATGTGGCAATACTCAGGCCTTCATGGTTAAAAATCAGGAACAGAATACAAAAATGTACAATCCCGAATACTTCTGATTAAAAATAAACTGTGGAATCCCAGAGTTTTTCTGTAGAACTTAAAAAAAATGAGTGTAATTATTACATAATAAAGACAGATCAGCACTTACCTGTTGATTTAGAAAACAAATTTTGAATAACATAAACACTCACCTTAGAATAAAACTACACATCCATGGAGATGAATGAGACCAGTCATTTATTAGGATATTAACAACATCCAGATTATGGATTGATGTATTACATGGGGAAAATATCAGGACTTTCAAACCTGTAGGACTCTTCATAGGTACATAATTTTAATGTTCTATGGGAAACTCTGGGATGCCACAGTTTATTTTATGTGGGATTGCCTGTTGGTGTAATCTGTTTATGACTTTTAATATGGACTGCCTCAGCATGACCACACATAGTGGCTGAAACATGTTGCAGTAAAACAAAGTGAAATAAATGGAGAACTTTTTGTGCAGTATAATTTCTAAAGCACAACGGAGATAGACCAATTGAAAGCCAGTTGTGGTATTTGTATGTGATAAGTTATCGAGGGAAGAAATATCTTTTGTGTGTCATGACCATAAAATGAAATTACTATAAAGCCTATAGTTTGTAATTAAACATTTAGTAATATTTCAACAACATGACATGACCCTAAAATATGTCTAAAATCTATGAAAGTCATGTAGCCACTACAAATGTAATGGACAGAAAGAGGTTTATAGAACACAGTTTGGGACTGAGTGGTCTTAGTATCTATTTGGTTTACCTGTTGTAATAATATGTATATAGCCTATATACAAATGTATCTGTATATTTTACAGTGAAGTAAACTTACGCATACGGGAGAATATGTATTTTAAATGTGGAAATATGTGACACCTCTTTATTTTCACCACACCTAATCATCCCTTTGTGGGCCGGGTAGCTCAGTCAGTATAGTGACTGACTACAGGCTGGACGGTCTGGGATTGAATCCTGGTGGGGATGAGATTTTCCGCCCATCCAGACTGGCCCTGGGGCCCACCCAGCCTCCTGCGAAATGGGTACTGGATCTTTCCCGGGGGTAAAGTGCGGCCCTTCTAGTGCCGCGGTCATGGTAGAGTAGAGCTATACCTCTACTACTCACCATCTGGGCCACACCGGGCCTGTAACGGGATCACTTTACCTTTACCTTTAATCACCCCTTTACCTTTTCATCCACCTAGTTTTGCCCTGGGTATAACTTTCAATATTATTCATCTTATTCAGTAACAATAATAATGTTTTAAGGTACATACTGTACGTGTTCTAGTGTTGAGAGAAGTAACCCCACTTATACTCTATTCTGTTAGTGCATTGCTTCACTACAAAAGTTAACTATATATTCTGCCATAGTCTTAGGAGTTCTGTAATGGGCTGTTCACCTACAAATACAAATGTAGTTGAGGATAATGATCCTTGGTATTGATTTCCTTGATGGTGACCCAGATTTCAAACAGGATTTTGATATTTTAACCCTTTGGTGCCGGAATTAAATCCTCCCCCCCACCCCCCCCCGTCAACTTTAATGGCCGGTCGGCCATTTAAAGGGCTCACTGCACGACATATATATATGTCATTCGACGGCTAAGGGTTAAGCCACTCTGATTAACCTGTTGGTGCTGTCGCAAGGAACATAGATAAGTTGAATTTATATGTAGCAATGAGAAGAAAAACTGATTTAATGTGTATATTGTTATTGTGATGTATAGCACTTCCTCAGTTATTTCCTGAATTTAATGTGTGGCAAACTTGTCCAAAATTCTTAAGCTTTGCTACAGTGTATTAATAGGGAGTATTATTTTAATACTAACCTCGTGTCTAGGGTTGAACTGCATATTTCAGTCAGGATTAATGTCCATTTGTTTGTTTGACACCATACCCACAACAATTAGACATATACTACTGTTTATCAGATACTGTAGTTTGATTGTAGATTCTATGGCAGAAATAAAAATGCCCAGAGATATGTGAGTTGTTACTTTATTGTGAAATATTAACCTATTAAAATATAATAATAATAATAATAATAATAATAATAGTAAATTCCTTTTGATATTAAGTTAACAGTCAAGTACAATGAGGACGTGTGGTATGTACACAAGAAAATGTTCACAAACATGCTTTATAAGAAAGAGATACATTGTTGTTTAAATAGGAATCAGATGTAATGTAGTTAATCTGCTGCTAAGATTAATTTTTAATGTAATTTTGTAAGTAAATAATATCACATTTGGCTAAGAATTCAAATTATAACTGTTTACTAAGTGTCTATATATGCACACGTTTGATAGACAATTCAGATATTTGTACTTGAATTTTATATTTCAACTTTTAGCAATTGGTTTATGATGGGAGGAAGACAGTGTTTTGCTTTACCTCCTTTGAACACACACCAAACCTCTACATTAGCTGTGGACAGACTGTTCCACAGCTGTTAGGAAGAAAGAACTGCCTTTATAACACTGATGTCATAATGTCTTCATGGATTATTATAGTGTATCGAATGCAGAGATAATTTAACTTTACATCTTGAAAATGTGAAAATATTGGCACCAGTTTCCCTGAAGGTCCAACTAAAGTTAACAAGTGTGAAATTAGGTACCAGATAATTGTGTATTTCACAGATTCAACAATGGTTGATAATTGTTTTGTTGGTGAGTCAATTACTTGCAATTATCTTATTAAAACAAAAGCACAAAGTGTATTAAGTCCATGTTTCATCATCTTACTCATAACATATTGCATCATCATACCTGTACTTTGTGCTGTGATGAGGACATTATCATGCCATTTGTAATGTTAAAGACTATGCCTTTCTATCTAACATGCCATTTGTAACGTGAAAGATTATGCCTTCCCGTCTGCCTTAAATGACGCAGCTCATAATTACTGCTACACAAAACAGACTTTCTTTGCATGAAACTAATTTTTTGTAAATAATTAAATATTAACAATAGCTGTCTCTGCTCCATATATGTGGAGAAAGCAACTTCACTTTTTTCTCCTTTTGTCACAGTACTGATTGATACATGCATGTAGTCTGTTAATCATACCCTACATAAACTGGATCCCCTTCTTTTACCACACCAGGAATTCGAACACCCAGGTATACTCCCATTATAGGGTCCACTCCTTCCACTTCTCTTGCTCCGCGTCTTGTAACCAGACGATAGCTTGGAATCAGATTAATGGAAGTCAGAAATGATATATAACTCTCACAGGGCTGTATGAAATTTTTTAGGCTGTATGAAATTTTTATTTACTGAAAGTGCTCCAATATTGTAAGAAATTTAAATATGTATAGTTAGTTCCTAACTCACATTTAGTTATAGGAATTATTTACTTTTTTCTAGAAGATATGATGCTGGCACCCTCTATTTTTTTTTTTAGTACATAAATAACATAGTAAACCTAACTTAATTGCAGCCTTATTTCATTTCCTGTTATGCCCCAGCTCTCAGTAACATGGGCAAATTTTTAATTTTTGTAATTTTCCTCCTTGAAAGATGCCAGAACGCTATATCACTGTGCAGGACGGAAAACACAGCCTTGTTTCCAACTGTTCCAATGTTCATAGATTAGCCATTTCATATTCTAACCTAACCACTAGTTAAGGTTATGGACTGTTCTCTTGAGTTAATGAAATTAACTTTGAAGACAGTAAAAAAAGAGGCAGAACACAATGTATGAGAGAGGGAGAATGAGAGAAATAGTAAGTCAATGGGTGGGTGGGTGGTTGTGTGTGTGAGTGAATAATAAGTAGGTGAGTAAGTTAGGATGTTGATACATATATGAGTAGCGCCTCACTGTCGACATTAGTGGCTAGAGAAATGTATCTGACCGTGAGAGAGTAATTTAGAGAAAGTGTGTGAGAGAGGAAAATTGTATGTATGTACAAGTGCATGTGCAATCTGCATATACATAATTCTGTGCAGGACATCACATGTTTGTATGAATGCTTACATTTTAGTATTACATTATTAATGCTGAAGTGTACCTAATTACTGTACATTACATTAATATATATTTAGACATATGATACAAGAATTTCTCTCCAACATACCCTCTTCTTATATCATTACTGTTTTATGTATCCAAATGTTTGACTCTCTTAGTACTAAACTTCATTATTGGCCATATTATTATTCCATCTCTATGGTTAATTCTCATGGTAATACATACTGTTGTTCTGAGTAAAATGGATTTAAAAATAAAGAACAGTTAAATACTACTTACGATCTCAGTGTGCGTAATGGCTCCAAATCAGGGTCCCTCACTCCGTTTTCAGGATCTATGTTTATGATAATGCACCTAAAAATATAATATCCAAGAATTTTGTGTTTGGATACTGTACAGTTCACCTATAAATTAGCTTATTGGTTTTAAACATTTTAAAATAGACATTGACAGAAGATTTTGATGTTTTGCTGATGGTGCATCTAAGTATATTTATCTCAATAATTAACCAACTTGATGCACAAAATTTTTGTTTTGAGAGAGTCCTCTCTCAACCTGTGCACGAGATGGCCACCTATAGGTGTGATGATACCAGAGGCTGTGTAATGCAATTTTGACCTCCTGATGATGAGCACATGGTGCTCGAAACATGGAGAGGCATGAAATAAACTTATTGTAAAACAAAACTTTTGTACATCAAGTTGGTTAATTACTGAGATAAATTGACAGAAGATGTTATTTGCTGTTTGTTTAATGAATGCTTCACAGACTTAATTGTTGTCTATCAGTTAGTTCTTAAGACTATGTAACAACAATACTGCTTTTATAAAGGAAAGGGTAGGTGAAGCTAAATGATAGAACTGTCTAATGAACAAAGTAACTAACTAATTAAAAAACTCTGTGGAGCAAATTCCTTCTTGAACAGCTAGCCAAAGATTCCCCGACATTTTATGGAACCCAAAAGTTCATCACTGTGTTCATAGCAGCATGCCATTTGTCCCTGTTCTGAGCCAGATAAATCCCATTCACGACCTCCCAATCATTTTAATATTATCCATCCATCTATACCAAAGTTTGCTTTTTCCTTAAGGTTTCCCTACAAAAACCCAACATGCATCTCTCACATCTATCACTTGAACAGCAGAAGATGTAAAAATTCAGTAATGTTTTATTAAAAAATGACATCTGTAAATATCAAGTGACATTAAACCTGAAACAAACCGAATGTTATGGTCGAAACTAATATTCACCTGGCAAATGTGAGTGATGTATTTAAAAGTGGCATTTACCTGGAGAGATCGAGGGAAAAAATCTCAGTACAACCTACAATCTGGCAAAGAGTCAAACCATTTATCTCGTGAAGATTACTGTTTTCTGGGACAGATTTAACAGCTTACTCTGAAATGTCACTAAATTTCTACTACACTGCATGGTAGAGTAGTCCAAACACAAGTAATATTCGTAGTCACAACCCTGGAAATTTCATATCTCCCGAGTTATCTTCCGAAAAGAGGTTTACTACAACATTAGCATGTGTGATTAAATGAAGAGTGTAGTGTAGTGTAGTGTAGTGTAGTGTAGTGGAGAACTGTTTCATACCCAGTGAAAATTCAACATGTATTGTTCTATGAATTTCCATCTGTAAGAAGGCTGGCAGAATCCACTGATGAATAGTATTCATTTGTGCTGTAACTTCATTGCATTTGCTTTTGTTAGAAAGATTTTGTATTTCAGTGGGATCCTAGTTGAAAGAATAAACAATAGTACTAAATCTTTGGCATATTGTCTTATCAGCAATTTATCTATGCAAGGTACTGAAGTTCAGAATGAAAAACGGTAACGTTTCCATTAATTATTGTCCAAACTGGTCCTAGGACACACCTAACCACCTACTTAGTACCTGGAGGTCTTTATTCAGGGATAAAGCAATTGGGGTATGAAGTTAACCTCTCACCTGCATGTAGTGCTGAGGATGAGAAACAATGGAGCTACACATCTGTTCACCTGCTGTTATATACCTTCATGGAATGGACAGGGACTTGTTTACTTTTCTCTTAATTAATTGCCATACTTCTACATGTGTGGCATACCTGCTGTATGGATGATTTAACTACATTGTTGGCTGTGAAATGGAAAGTCAAAATAGTTTGAAGATATATGTATTCTTGGATGTTTTGCTGTTTGAGCTGCTAAACAGTGAACATTATTTTGAAAGGTTACAGTGCCTTCATTGTCAGGAGAAGAGAGTTATGATCCTTGAAAAAGTCAGTGACTATTAACCAGTCAAGACAGCATAACATCCAGAAAATTGGGATTTTTATCAAAAAGACTGTGAGAATCTGAAATCTTGTAACTAGTAACTCAAACCACCCATCCATTGCAATCAGTTGACCCATTGATAATTTGAAGCAATAGATAAATCAATCCAATCTTCAAGCACTCACCACACCAACCCTAAAGCTTTTACAATTAGTACACATTTTAGTGTATATGACTGAAATAAGAGCTTCAGTTACCTTGTGCAGGGTTTGACAGTCCGGAAGATAGCTTGCTCACCCACTCTGACCCAGTCCCATATGTCCTCCTCGTATGGAGCAGTGCCACGAATGATGAAGTTGCCTCGGAAGCGTTTGTGGTTGAGATCTTTTAGGCGTTCTGGCAGTCTTGACCTGAGGTCATCCATGGAGGACTCATTCAACAGCATAAAGCCTGATAAGTATGTGTATGCTCCCTACAAACAGCACAGATATACTGTAGCATACAAAATAATTTATTTTGAAGTGTAAAGTTTGTTTAAATGTATGTTATGTTTTTGATATAAAGGTTGAACTGAATGTTTTGTTTGTTACAAGAGTCAAAAGCATACTTCAGAATCCCTATGCTTTACAAATGTGCTCCATGTGACTTTGCATACTTCAGTGGGCTTGATATTAATTTACGGAAGGAATTTATTCTTGTGAAGGTATTCCCATTACAAATATGACACAGCATAATGTCAAAAATATCTACTGTTAACAAACTGCTAAATATTCTATATTACATGGTATGAACAGTCAGCATTACATGACTTTACATTCTTACATTAACTAACTATTCACTGCATCAAAAAATATCTAAAATGGCTTTTTTAAACCTGTAAGGAACCCATATTTTATGACACACCAAAATTTTGTGCGAGAATTTTATCCATAATTGATTACATTTAATTTATGATTTTGTAAGACAAGGACTGATACGAATCAAATGAAATTTATGCAGCACTTTTACTGTTCAAGCCCCCTGCCCCCCACAAGCAATACTTTTTCAAAATTCCATCTGCAGTCTTGGATATGAAATGTGTAAAATGTGCAGTTATTGTTAAAATTTTGATAGATGCTGTATCTGTGTACAATATATCTTGGCTTATCATCAGCCAACAGCTGTAATTCACCTCTGTAAAGAACTCACCACGTCATGGTTGAGCAATCTCTTATAGTGCTGCTGGAATGCAGTCAATTTCACCTTGGAGATGTCACGCCTGAAAGCAGGATTTTCTTGCAAGTAGTAGCCGAGTCTTGCTCCTTCATCTTTTCCCAGTATGTACCTTGAGAACCAAATTGCTGCCTCGTCTCCACAGTCTAAAGTCTGTACCTCCTCATTCCACCAGACTCTGTAAACCACCGGTCCAATAAATAAGTCAGACATTTGTTTTACTGAATGTTGTTCATTCCTTTCCAAAATATATTCTTGTCAAGAGGCTGGTTGGACAAATTTGAATTACTTGTTGCAGAATGTTGTGAATATATGGATGAATCTGAATGGTTCTAAGACTCCAATGATGAGGCATATATGACTTAAAATTCAGTGAAAAGATCTATAATGCCTGAAGCTTTACATAAAACAGTTCTTTCATAATTTGATGCTTAGATACAAAAATATATATTATTTGTTTCTTATTTAACTGTACTGTTTTAAGTGTGGATCTAGAATAACTTGTATAGTTAGCACTTGTGTTTCATATTCAAAATGTCAGTGGGTTTCATTCTTAGCTCAGAGATGTTATCCAAGAGGTTGTTGCATACTGGGAAAACTGGTCTTAGAGAAGTAGAGTGTTAAGTTGAAGGCTGGATTTCGTCTTCCAGTGGGCTGTTGAAGATTCAGTATTGAATTTGTGGGTTCCATTTTTCTTTATGAGATAAAAAATTATACACGTTGCCAGAAAATAATTGATGTGTGGAGGTATTTTATGATCATCAGTTTGGATTCAGTACAGTTAACTGTAATTTGGGAATTTTCAGTAAATTCTGTACTCACATGCAAGTGGATGTCTTCAAGTCATTATTGTAGTCTGGTATCCTGTACTGTAATTCTGGCATATCTGGAGCCTGGAATGTGACACTTCCATCGCATTCTGGAATAATAGTGATCAGCAGCATCTTGGGGAATCTTGCAGCAGTCATGTATGTCCGATCATCAGAACCAAACACCAAAAATGACCTGTTGAGAGTGTATCTGTCACTTAGAAACTTAGAATGGAGCAGTTAAATGTACATTTGCTTCCAGTTACCAAACACTGCTGTGTATTCAGTCTACAGCCTAGCTAAAAACCTGACACTGAAGAGCATGAATGTTTCAATTGCCAACAAGTACAGAAAAACAGTTATGCTTTATTACATTATGAAATATAAACCACATGTAGATCACGTTCGAAACGTGATGGCACACGCGCAGAAACCAGATTTGGCCTTTCAGCAAAACGGACGAGTCCATTTAAATCGGCGGGGGGGTCAGGTCATTCGACTACTGGCAGTCGAGGAGTGCGGATCAGCAGATAGACCATGGATATACCATGTTCCGACGTACAGTGCAAGGCTGCTGGCTACCCACTCCATTCGCATCTTTCCGACTT
>Ga0136643_10019147_pt1 | contig 10341 bp, 9 predicted proteins | sample TergutLab28metaG_FD_96883 | JGI IMG/M metagenome (GOLD analysis project Ga0136643, IMG submission 96883) | Labiotermes labralis P1 segment gut microbial communities from Petit-Saut dam, French Guiana - Lab288 P1 (version 3) (version 3) | ecosystem: Host-associated > Arthropoda: Insects >... | reverse complement strand
TAACCAAAGTACTTAAGGAAATGCAAATTCCAGGAAAAATAATACGATTGGTTAACCTGGTAACACAACACATTAAAGCTAAAATCAAACTAAATAGCGAATACACAGAACAATTTGGAGTTAAAACTGGGATCAGACAAGGAGACCCTCTATCAACAATATTGTTCTGCACTGTGATGGAGTCATTGATGAAAAAATTGGAGATGAGAGGGAATATATCAACGCGACTGAAGCAAGTGTGCGTTTATAAGGACAATATTGTGCTGGTGACAAGAACTAAACAAGCCCTAACTAATACATTCCAGAAGTTAAAGCAGGAAGCAATAAAATATGGATTAGCAATAAAACAAAATATATGAGGCATTCAAGAGTACAAACCAACGTGAAGAATAAGGAAATAGGAATAGGAGGAATGAAAATCGAAGAAGTAAACTCTGCCAAATATCTTGGAACTATTATGAATGCAGACAACTTAATAGAAGAAGAAACAAAAGAAAGAATTGCAGCTGGCAATAGATCCTTCTTTGCAAACAAAAAGATATTCCAAAGCAAACTAATAACTAGGAAAACCGAAGAAAGGCTGTATCATACGGTAATCAGACCAGTAGTAGTATATGGATCCGAATGTTGGGTATTAACAGAAAACATTAAGCAGAAATTATTGGTATTCGAAAGGAGGTTATTGAGAAAAATTTTTGGCCCAACGCAGAAAACAATGGAGAATGGAGACAAAAATAAACGGGGAGCTGGAAAACCAGATTAACCATAAAAACATAGTAAGGCACATTAAAAGTAAGAGACTGAGTTGGGTGGGACATGTTGAAAGAATGCCTGATGAAAGAGTAGTTAAAAGCATTTATAAATGGAAACCACATGCACCAAGACCGAAAGGAAGGCCAAGATTAAGATGGGATGATGACGTGATAGACAATTTGAGGAAGATGGGAGTAAATAGTTGGAAACAGAAGGCACAGGAAAGGAAACCATGGAGAGGAATAATTGAGCAAGCCAAAACTCACAAAGAGTTGTAGAGCTGAGGAAGAAGAAAGAAGAAGAAGTTCCATAAATGTCACTTTTACCTTTCCTTTTTCAGGTCAGTTGTTCACATATAGACTGCATATTTTGCCCCAGATTTTAAGTTGGGAGGGAAATGTGAAGTTCTAAGCAATTTTTTTGTGAGAAAAAATTAAGTAGCCTACACTATGCTTGCAGTGTCCAGATTTTTTTTAACTGAGAGTGACTTATGTTCTGTGGCAGTTTTTGACATAAACTGAGAGTGACTTATGTTCTGTGGCAGTTTTTGATGTAAACTGATAGCGACTTACATTCTATGGCAGTTTTTGACGTAAACTGAGAGTGACTTACATTCTGTGGCAGCTTTTGACGTAAACTGAGAGTGACTTGTGTTCTGTGGCAGTTTTTGACGTAAACTGAGAGTGACTTACATTCTGTGGCAGTTTTTGACGTAAACTGAGAGTGACTTATGTTCTGTGGCAGTTTTTGCTGTAAACTGAGAGCGACTTACATTCTTTGGCAGTTTTTTATGTAAACTGAGAGCGACTTATGTTCTATGGCAGTTTTTGACGTCAACTGAAAGTGACTTACATTCTGTGGCAGTTTTTGATGTCAACTTAGAGCGACTTACATTCTGTGGCAGTTTTTGATGTAAACTGAGAGTGACTTATGTTCTGTGGCAGTTTTTTATGTAAACTGAGAGCGACTTATGTTCTCTGGCAGTTTTTGATGTAGTAGCCATGCTGCTCACATGTCTTATAATTAATGGTTCCTCATGGTGTAAACTACATACATAAGCAATGTGAAATTAACACAAAAGTATATAAAGTTTGCACACAGAATACTTCAAATTATTTAAGTTAAAGTAAAGTAGAGTCACAGACGCTCCACTAAACCCATGCTGAATTATGTTGTACAATATGCACGAATATCAGTGATGTTTTGTAAGGTCCATGGTGTGTCATGCTGTATGAAATGCACATGTGGAAGGAGGTGCAAGCATAGGCAGAATGTGATATCATTTCCCACCATGTGTTTCCACAGATAAGCCCTTCAGCAAAAGGTTGCATTTAATAGGAACCATACTCTAGAGACAGAGGACATTTAAATATTTATCCCCAAAGATTTATTGCTTTACAAAGAATGTTCTGAATGTGTAGAAATGCAAAATTTAAAAGCCCCCCCAAAAAATTATATTAAGCCAAATAATTTTATCACAACAGATGGTAGCTGGGTGCATTGAAGAGACAGCCAAGAGCGTAGAGAATGCTCTAAACTTAGAAGCTTCAAAATTTTGAGTATTGGTGCTTTATGAAAGTAAATATATCAGCAGCGCTGCCCTCTTAGCAGTTGTTTGTATCAGGAGTTGATAAAGGTTTTAAAATATTACTGTTGCAGAAGAAATGGCTACCTTAGTCCCACTTAAAAGGCATCACACAGGCCAGTGGTCTATTGGAGGTCGTAATTGCAACCTGGAAATGAGTTGGTTGAATCTGACAAGTCTGTCAGGTGTGACAGCTGATTGTGATAGGAATATGAGAGGGTACAGTCAAGTTAACAAAAGTTTGAAATAAAACTCTCCAGCAGCTCCATTTTTTAATCCACCTTTGTGCTAAGTCCGTATGGGCCAAGAGCATAATAACAGGCATCGTTAAAGTAGTCATCTTGGTCCCATCCAAAGGCCCAAACCACAGGGAATTTCACTATTTCTTAGACAACTTGGAGACAGAATTAAAATGTATTAATTATTATTCTGAAGACAGATGGGTGAGCCTTGGTAAAATGTTGAAATGAGCGTTTGGTCTTAAAGACGAAGTAGAAATGTTCATGGAAGGAAAAGGAAAACTAGTTGTGGAATTTGATGATGAAGATCGGATGTGTGAGTTTGCCGGCGCAGTGGATATAACTGTTCTCTCAGTGAATTAAACATGTCTCCAAGGTAATGCCCATTTAATTCTGTTTGATTATGTCAGGATCTTGGAAACAAAATCATTGTCTTTGCGATCACTGTTGAAAGTTATCCCTTTCTTCCGAGGCTCCTTTGAGAAATTCGTAACCATATATTTTTACTTAGGGGGACCACGGTAGCACAGTGGTTAAGGTTCTGTGCTACAAATCGGAAGGTCCCTGGTTCTATCCGAGCTGGTGTCAGTGGATTTTTTATTGATATAAAATCCTGCCGATCACACTATAGCCCTGGGGTCGACTCAGCCTCTAACAGAAATGAATACCAGGAGTATTTCCTGGGGGTAAAGGCGGCAGGTGCGTAATGCTGACAACCTACCACCATCCTGTGCTGTTGTCACGAAATCTGGGAACCTTAACTTCCTAAGAACCCTCTGGGCCTGTCCAGGCCTGTAATGGGACTGCTTTACCTTTACCATTATATTTTTACTTAGCTGGGGGTTTAGCCCATCGCAAACCCTCAACCTGAAGGGCCAGAATTTTTGATCAGGGTTTACTCCCTTATATGACATGCTTTCGCCACAGCTTCGAGAGTGTCTTCTACCCTCGGTTTGATTTCGGAGTGTCTTTCTCCTAGGAGGGTTGCAACCAAGCTCAAGGGTCCCTCCTACCTTTTCTGATAGACCCTTATGGTCGGGTCTGTCAGACCCATTTGCTCTTTCTGCTCGGTGGCCCATGCTGCTGAAGAGGTCGGTTACCTCAACCTTAGCATGGGTTACTCACCTTAACCAAACCCATTGCTAATAGGCAAGGATGGCAGAATAGTTGGTGGAGAAGGGTGGCAGGAAAAAGTACATAACGGAGAGGAAGGGAAGAAGCTCCTGAGAACGGCAAGGAATCATCACATTCTGCACATGCCAATGAAATGAATGATCACTGTTGAAAGACAAGACATTCATGCATTTTTCAACTCAGTTGAAGCATCATGTTCAGGACTATTGAAAGTTTGTTTGTTGAATCACAACTAAGGGGCAGAATTTGACACAAGGTTCTAAGACTTCAAGAAGGATCATGTAATCTTTGTAAATAACCAACTTGACGAACAGTTCTTTTTCTTATATATTTGTTTATTCCAATTCTCTACATGTTTCAAGCAACCAAGTGCTCATCATCAGGATAGTCAATTGTATCAATACAACCTCTGGTATGTGTCACTCTATGTAGGTGACCTCCATACCACACAGTCACCTACATACAGTGACATATACCAGAGGTCATATTGATACAGTTGACTCTCCTGATGATGAGCTACTTGGTTGCTTGAAACTTGTGGAGAATTGGAATAAACGAATATCAAAGAAAAAGAATTGTGCATCAACTTGGTTATTTACAATGACTGTAATAAGATGCATGGTCAACAAAACATAAAAGGATCATGTAAGTTTCAGTTTTTTGTCTCCATTCTTCAACAGTGCAGATATGAGGCTCCAGGGGACCTGCAGATGTAGCGTGTAGAGCATGTAGAACGTGTGTCCGACTTCAAGGACAAGTTCCAATGATTTCTGTTTGTTGGGACATAATTCTATCTCATGGGAAGAATATTCTGGCATGGCCTGACTTCACCGTATGGAAGCTCATATTTATGTGAGCAATTGTTTGCCAGGATGAAGCATGCAAATTGCATGACAAGATTGTGATTCAAGACAGTCGTCTAGGGAGTTGTTTCTTCTTGCTGCTTTGTCTGTTACACTTGAAATCTGGAGTCTCGTCTAAGAGGAGTGGTGCCAAATCTTGCATTGACATTTGGGTATAATAGGTTTAATATTGTTCCTTTGTTTAAGGTGAAGGACTTTTAATCAAGCTAATAATATCTTAGTAACTCTTATTCTGCTAACGTGGAAAATATGGTGAGCTCCTAATAATGCCAGCGGATGGCAGATAGAATATAATTCATTGTTTAAAGGGTTAAACCAGTTGATGTAATAATATCACATTTTTATAATAATACGAGGGTTGATCCAAAATTTTCCGGACTGACGCTATAAAAGTCATAAAATTCACCATAAGGCCTATTGGCCGCTGTCAACCTCGAAGTAGTTCCCTCCTGCATGTAGACACCAGTCCCACTGTCTCCTCCATTTTTGGAACGCTTCCTGGAAGTCCTTTTCTGTCAGAGTGTCAAGCACTCACTGTGATTCAGCCTGGATCTCCTCAATGGTATCTAACTGGCATCCTTTCAGCTTCAATTTCATTTTTGGAAATAGGAAGAAGTCACATGGTGCCAAATCAGGGGAGTATGGTGGGTGGGGATAAAAGCAATTTTGTTTTTCGCCAGAAACTGATGGGTGAGGACGGAAGTGTGAGACGAGGCGTTGTCATGGTGAAGCAGCCAGGTCTGTTCTCGTCAAAGTTGGGGGCGATGTCTTAGCACTTTTTCATGCAGTCTCTGTAAAACTTCGCAGTAGAACCCGGAATTCACAGTTCGGCCTGTTGTGACAAATTCTTTGTGCACAAACCCCTTGATGTCAAAGAAAGTGTTGATCATGCTCTTGAAATTGCTTTTCACCTGTCTAGCCTTTTTTGGCCTAGGTGACATGGAGCTTTTCCACTGGGAGGATTGTCGCTTTGTCTCAGGGTCGTAACCATTAACCCAGCTCTCATCACCAGTGATGACCCTAGACAAGAACGTTTCATCGTCGGAGGCGAGCTGACGAAGTTCAGTGCAGACGTTGACGTTCTGCTGCTTCTGGTCAGCTGTCAGGATCCTGGGCACAAATTTGGTTGCGACACGGTGCATGCCCAGTTCTTCCGTCAGAACCCACTGGCATGTCCCATAACCAACTTCCACCTCCTCAGCAATGTTGCGAATGGTCCGACGTCGATCCTGACGGATGAGCTCTTGAATTCTTGCAACAGTTTCAGGAGTTGTGCAACTTGTGGTTCTCCCTGTGTGTTCGTCATCGTCAACTGATGTGCGACTGATCTTGAACTGGGTGTGCCATTGAAACACCCATGTATGACTGCAGCTTTGGTCCCCGAAGCCTTGTTGAATCATTTTGAGGGTTTCCGTAGCACTTTTCCCAAGGTTGCCACAAAATTTGATGCACACTCGCTTTTCCTTTCTCTGATCCATCGTGAAAATCGCCACGGCTCACGTACACGACTCCAAACAAACGCGTGTAAAAACTGCTCACATCTTCCTGTCTACGTGAAACTTGGCACACTGACTCGCTAAACATGGTAGTCCTACCGTCTACTGGTGCTTCGCGCTACCACAACTGCTGTATAGATGGCAGCACCAGTACGGAGAATTTTGGAACAACCCATGTATTTCATCATGTGTATACCTTTGAAATTTAGGCAGTTAAGTGTACCACTTATTCTGTTCTTTAGGTACATGTGTGGCCAGCGAATGGGTTCGCTGTAATGGTTGTAGCCTCTTGTGAATAAAGGTTTGAGACCGACAGTATAGCTAGTGATATAACTTTAACACATTTTGGCCGGATAAAATAACAAACTTAAAGAAGTTTATACTCAAAATTGTTTACTGTGACAAAACAAAGTAATGTGTATTAGAGCACATTTGAAACATGATGGCACACGCACAGAGACCAGATTAGTCTTTCAGCGAAACGGATGAGTCCATTTAAATTGGCGGGGGCATCAGTTCAGTCGATTACTGGCAGTCGAGGTGTGCGCATCAGTGGTAGTAATGCTGGATACACTATGTTCCGAGGTAGAGTGCAAGACTACTGTCTACCCATTCCACTCGCATGTTTCCCCTTCACTTCCCCTACCCTGCATCACCATGTGTTATCAGGTTTCAACTGAGCTGTACCTGGTAATCTGTCTTAGGCCTGAGTGCTAGTTTGTGGCTTCAGTGACTCAAACACTCCGTGAGTGGAACTCGTTGCTCTTCAACTGAGACAGCGACGCAGGTGGAAAAGTTCAGCTTTAATGATGGGGGGAAATTTTGGTACTGAATTCCAGCTTCTTGAGCAGGAAAACTTTTTAAGTGGGGATTTCTGAACCTGATTTGACTGTAGTATAATGTCTTTGAGCATGGCATATTGTTGAAGTAGGTCAGAACTTTGTGCGTTGTGGTGGCGCAGTGTCTGCTTGCATGTCACAGAAAAACACTTTGAACAGGTTTTGTAACATGTAAAGGTAAAGCAATCCCATTACAGGCCTGAACAGGCCCCCAGGGTTCCAGGAGTTTGAGGCTTCCAGATTTCATGACAATCGGCACATGAAAGTGGTAAGGTTGTCAGCCCTATGCAACGGCAGCCTTTACCCCCAGGAAATATTCCTGGTACTCATTTCTGTTAGGCTGAGTTGACCCCAGGTCCTTAGTGCGGCCTGAACTATTATGTCAATGAAAAATTCCAATGACACGATCGGGAATCAAACCCGCGATCTTCCGACTCGTAGCGTGTTGCCTAAACCAACTGTGCTGTGGCGTGCCCCCTTATGTAACATGTTCTATTATTAAATAACTAATTTTAGTAATATGTTTAAGTTATTTTTAAATCATCATTAAGAAAATCCTATTTCTGGTACAGCTTTCACTCTCTTGAAACTGTCCATGTTGGGCTCATGTTCATTGTGACCTTTGCTTAAACAGATTTATATGATTGATATACTAACAGACTTGGCAGACTCCTGAATCTCTGTGCATAATGTGATTTCTCGCTTCTGAAACGAGACTTACTGTGGTTAATACATTAATTTGTAGTCACTGTTTGTCATAAAACTGTTTCACAGGCATTTAACTGAAGTTAGAAAATTGTAAATGTATCTGTATTTATTTTTTTTTTTTTTTTTAGGTGATGAAGATGGAACAGATCAAGACACTTTGGAATTTCAGCTGAAGGTAAAATGCACCTGGAATCCGAATGCACCAAAAGACTCCACCAACCCTGATGATCTTTACAAGGACCATAAAGGTAAATGTTCTAGCTCTGTTAGTATAATTGTTCTACGGATGATTCCTAGTCATTTGTCCATACTGCAAGGATTTGTAGGCAAATGAGATTTGGCATTCAAGGTGCAAGTATTCAACATAGGAATAAGGCAGTTACAAAACCACCCAGTTGTCCCCAGTAAAACATTTTCAGTAATACAGGACCAACAAACGCATGTGGCCCCATTTGTTTTTGTACGTTTTGTTGCCTGCAAGAACATTCTTCCATCCCCCAAAACATTTACACTGTCCTCGTCTTCAAAAAGGGTCACACTGTGGCAAAGTTGGTTGAGACACTGTGCTACAAGTGGGAAGGTCGTGGGTTCGATTCCTGATGGTGTCATTGGAATTTTTCATTGACATAATCCTTCCGGCCACACTATGGCCCTGGGGTTGACTCAGCCCCTAACAGAAGCGAGTACCAGGAATGTTTCCTGGGGGTAAAGGCGGCCGGTGCGTAGGGCTGACAACCTTACCACATTCATGTGCTGATTGTCTTGCAGTCTGAGAACCTCAAACTCCTGGAACCCTGGGGGCCTGTCCAGGCCTGTAATGGGATTGCTTTACCTTCCTCTTAAAAAAGATTAGTTTTGGTGAAAAATGTTATGGAAGGAGGTAGCAGTTCAGTGTGAAGTATTTTTGTAGTCTGAATATTATTTTAAACTTAATTGTAAACTTGAATACTATAAACCTTCAATAAACTTCCAAACCATATACATACAACCCATGAAGATGGGAAAGTGAACACTGCAGAATTCAGAATAACAACATATTTTGATGTTTTGCTGACTGTGCATCTCAGTATAATCTTAGTAACTGACCAACTTAATGCACAAATTCTTGTCTTATAATAAGTTTATTATATTCCTCTACATGTTTCAAGCACTGTCATGCTCATCATCAGGTGGTCAAAATTGTATTATACAGCATCTGGTATCATCACGCTCAGTAGGTGGCCGTCCGGTGCACAGGAGTCCTCGCTCAACCTGTGCGCCGGATGGCCACCTACTGAGTGCGACGATACCAGATGCTGTATAATACAATTTTGACCGCCTGATGATGAGCACATGGTGCTCGAAACATGTAGAGGAATATAATAAACTTATTATAAAACAAGAATTTGTGCGAAGTTGGTTAATTACTAAGATTGCAACATATGTTTGGATTTTATTAAAACTGTACAAAACTTCCCTTTGATGGATATTTACAATACTAGTACAGTGGTCATGAAGTTAAGATTTAAAATTGAAGGAGCTGATCCCATACAGCTTGGTGACCCATGGCTGCAAACGGCCATCTTGTCAGAATGAGATAGTCGTAAAAATAGAAGCATTTTTAAGTGATGGCGTGTCACTTGTTACACCCATTGCTTCAGTGTTTGTGCTGTGGTCCAAATATCGTTTCCATGTCAGAAAGTGATTGGTTTCAGGTTTAATTCCCTTCTTCTCATTGAATTCAGTTTAATTAGGTTTACTGCTTTGAAATGAGCTATGTCTATTCTACATGATCACCCTTTGTAACTTCATTGTCGCGACATGCTTAGTCTGGTAGGTGATCCTCTTACCAGGAGACAGGTGTGGTTCACCGAATCACATTTAGTTGTAGTGATTTTTTTTACTTACATTTTATTTACTCGATTTATTCTCGATATAAAATAATGCAGCGCTATATCCAGTAAAACAACCAGATCATTTCTAGGAAACTGACACAGTCACTTCTCTATACTCCTACCTACACCACACTCATACGCGACTGAATTCGCACTGGACTGCTAGCGTCCGTTATCAGCTCCCAACCGTTTCACCATTTAAATCTCTTACCTCATACCTATCACCAACGGTTCTGAATATATGTTGACAGATTAAACCCAAAATGTACGGCCATGAAACGTCTGTAATTGATGCCAGCAAACCTAAGAAACAAATATATCAAAATTGTTCAGCTGCACTGTTTTTTACGTTTATCTTGTCACAACTTTTTTCATAAATCAGTTAGTCTGTAATGGTGTTAGAAGGAAGTAATTTGGAAATTAACTTTGCAGTATATGCGAGGCATATGAAGTGGTTGCCAATTGGAGGTCAGGCTGATATATATAAAGCAAAGGATGTTGGTCCTGTACATGATGATATTCTGATCAGTAAGATGAGACCTGGTCATGAGCTGGATCTGAAACTCCATGCTGTGAAAGGCATAGGCAAGGACCATGCAAAATTCTCACCTGTTGGTAAGTATCCTATCTTCATGTGTATGAGTCCAAAAATCTTGATAGTTTTGATTATCACGTGTCTTTTATAGCTGTTACCGTGATAGTAGAGACAAGGTTCAACACTGTTAGTACAGCAGCTTTTGTTACTATAGCTCCTTGGCCCAGTGGCATACCCTGGAATTTTGTTTGGGGGGGGGGGGGGGGTTTTAAAAAAATTTTTTGGGGGGAAGGGAGAAGGGGGTTGGGGGGGGGG
>Ga0136643_10019143_pt1 | contig 10341 bp, 4 predicted proteins | sample TergutLab28metaG_FD_96883 | JGI IMG/M metagenome (GOLD analysis project Ga0136643, IMG submission 96883) | Labiotermes labralis P1 segment gut microbial communities from Petit-Saut dam, French Guiana - Lab288 P1 (version 3) (version 3) | ecosystem: Host-associated > Arthropoda: Insects >... | reverse complement strand
GTTTCTTTCTCTTCAAAATGCAGTTTGTTTCATAATTCTAACGTATTTGGTTCCTGTATTATTCACATTTTATATACAGAATGTGCCAAAATTAAAAAAATAATTCCGGCGCCAAAAGGTTAAAATTCCCTTTATGCATAGAGCGATTATTGCAGTAGAAATTTTAAAGCTTAAATGTCCTTATTATTTTGTATACTTTGTATTTGCACAGTAAATTTTTATTGAAATTATACTTTATAAATAGTCCAACGTTAATGGCAGCTGCAGGTATATTTAGTGCACTCATTTTACTATGTATCATTGTGACGTAGATGTAACTTTGAAAGACCACAAGAAAAATAATGCAGAACCAACAGAATTGGGCCTGTAGCATGCACGGTCTCAGTGAAAATTGCGTACATCAGGTTGTCTAGGGAACTTAAGGGCTAGCCCTTAAGTTCCCTAGACAAACTGATGATGGTCAATAGAGGCCGAAACATGTAGTTTTTTCCATCACATAGTCATTAAATACAACTCAGTGACTAATTTGTGTTTGACTACATATCTTTTCCTAGTTTCACGCGCAGAACGGGGATGACACACTTCCTAGATCAATCTTCAAGTCTACTAAACTTCCTGATGCATTGTTTTAGTGTGTTCCATCTTCCGTGTATTAATTAGAACCTCAATATATACAAAAATAAGAGATAAGTGCACTTCAGTATTTATGATGTATTTTATTCACTGTGTTTTCACCAACAATTTTCGGCTGGTATTTCGGCCGAAACGTTTTGGTGGTGCTGTATACCACACAACGAACATCAACACGTCATTTACACGCTGGATTAAAACTCACTACATGAATGCGTCAGTCATCACTCCGCACAGACCAAACAATTTTAATTTCCAATATTTTAATTTTCGTCCATTTTTAACCTACGTTTAATTTACATAAATAATTTTAACCAAAACTGTAACTTCTGTTGTTGTGGTTATTCTTATTATTCTTATTCGTGCTTTTGTATTATCGTAATAATAACATCACCACGAAGATGGTTGAAATACTGGCCGAAACATGTTGGTGAGAACATTGTGAATTATTTTTTTTTAAATTGAGCCATCCCCGTTGTGTATATATAAACAATAGGTGTGGGGTCAGTCTATAACACAACAATATTTATACTCGTAGCTGGCCCCAGGATAGCGCACATTACAGAACACCCCCCCTCCCCCCAATAGCATATACAAACATCACAGATGCTGAGATCTCACCATCGTGACGTATCCACTCCAACCCTGTAAAGAAATACCACTATACGTTCGAACGTAAACCTGATGATGGCCACTTAGGCCGAAACATGTAGTTTACTTTTATCATTATTAAACACCTTTAAATATTGTTGTGTTATAGACTGACCCCCACACCTATTGTGAATCAAATGCATCTTAAATACTGTGCATTTGTTGCTATACGGTATATAATTTTTCCTGACGTACTTCAACAGTCCGAACCTATTTTCCGTTATGACACTCTAAACCTGTCTCCAAAACCGTTTAGGCTCTGTGAGTTCCGTAATCATTTTTCACAGCCCAACTTACACTTCTGCACAACTCGACCATTGTATCACGAAAGAAGGTGTGCCACGACTCTGGGTGTTGGGTGAAGGGTTTTACACTATAAGCTCATGCTTGCCATATGTAGCAGAAACGTCGTGAATGTTATTCTGTGATTGTTTCATAATGGCGTTCCTGAAATACGATCTTGAGAATGTCTTTTGAATCCTGTCAGGACTGTGGAAGGTACAAAAGAGAGGGAAGGAATGGAAACGTGCCGGCTACTGGACATGTTATATATACACGTCCGTCAAAATCATGACAACTGCATCCAGCTACGAAACAGTAGAATTCTGTGCTGTAATCTCATTAGCAAATGTGGTAATCCTTTCGTCTGGACTACACAATTGAGAAAGAGAACCATTTGTGTGGGGAGACATTGTAGGCGGATTTTCTGTTGCATGAAATCCTTCGCCTCAGGGGCCAGGTGGAGGGAATTGTAAACGCACTGCAGCCCAGGTTATGATGTTTGATGCTGGAGAATAGAATAAGAGTGAATTGTGCCCGAGTTCTCTCACTAGGGAAGAGGCAAATAGCTAGCTAGGTTAGTGAATGGTAGACATGGGGGTTCTAACTGCCACAGGGTGATTCACATTATAATCTTCGAGGTCATAACACTGCTTATGTAGATATCGGCGTTTCGGAGAAACTGCTACTGTATTCTCACAAGTTTCTACCTACCAATTAGAATACTTTTAGTTGTTACACAGAAAAGGATGTGACGTCACGTACCGTCCCACGTAGGGAACTCGTACATCAATCTTCAGCAGCTGTGAGAACCTCGTCTGGACACTAAATCCTCACTGCTCTGACTGCTTGATGTCCCAACTGTAACAGAGGTTAGTTCTTATCTTAGTTTAAATTTCATATGTGATTTACTGCCCAAACTATTTATGGTGGTAGAAGCATCATAGTTTACCTACCGAACCTGTCTCAGCAGCCTCTTTATAGACCAAGGCTTCGTATGTGAGCATGAATGATAAATTATAATGTGGACGGAGAAGAATCTTTGATTGTTTCAGACTACCTTTCCAGGATTTGTTTGAAGGGAACAAGGAAACCCGGTCTCAGGATGTAAAATACAACAGGGGCTCTGTAAGAATAAAAATAGGAATATTACTTATCCAAGCGATATTTAGTAACAACTTTCTTGTTCGACGGTCCTAGTCTTTCTCAGGCTTTCCAGAAGCGACAGCACCACAAGTATGTATGGACTATCTCCTTCTAAATTCTTGTGTCCTCACAATTTACCACATCATTCTCTTTATTGTAATCCTACGTAACCCCTAAAGTTCAAGCAGGATAGTAAATAACATAATGTTAAGCTGAATAGAGAAGGGCGACTTCGAAGTTCAGCCTATTGGTAGGTTCAAAATCAAATCGGGTACTAATAAAGGTAAATTAAACAATCGATAGGAAAATTAGAAGAATAATTAGAAAAGCCAATAATAGTGGAATATCTTTAAACAATCTAAGGGATTTTGAACATTTAATTAGGTTTTCTTGTGGTAGCGGAACCCTAGTGATCTGTCGCAGTAGCCACTGAAAACAAATATCAGCTACTGACAAATACTGTGAATAAGACTTCTCATTATGAGTTGTGGGTAGTTTAGTCAATAGTTGACGGTCTCTACCACCTGCAACGTGCGTGCCTTCCTGCCGAGTGACAGCGTGTTGGTACGGTGGTCTGATGTCACTCGGGGACTGTATGAGTGTTAACGATTCCTCTAACGTCGCTGTGGGATTCTAACCAGAAGAAAACTCAGACCTAAACATATTTGTTTCAAATGACATAATGCTTGTTTGTCCGGAAGTAATGGTTAATAATCCTTGCCTCTGATTGGGTATTGCACACTGCGAATTACTTTTAAAGTATCCTCGCTTGTAACAGTTTTTACAACATGACACTTAGTGTATCCTGTAGGAAGGATGTCATACAGGATGTTTAAAGGACGTGTACGTTGCAACTTTGCAATCAAAAAGAGTGTGGTTAGCCTACGAATTTGTTGTTTTCTTTCTGAGTTTTGCTGAGTAAACTAAAGTAGGAAAATGGGGTTAAAACATCTTGGTGACAATCTGTGCACAACCCAGGCCACGTCGGATGTGACAAACGTGTTGTGACAGAGATAAACTTATAGTTGAGGAATTAATAAATCAACATCCTACCGGCTGGACCATCAAAAAAATCGATCAATTTCAGAGCGAAGGCCAGGGAAAGTACGTACAATATTATGTCAGAGGGGCTTCTTCAGTCTGCTTTACTTTTAGTAATTTAAAGTCTTACCAGTGTTTAGTTTTGACCATCTGTAATACGTCTGAGCCACAGATGTTTTTATTTGAATATATATCTGAGAGAAACACACTGAAACTCTTTAATGTTGTTTAGGCAAATAATCATCGTTTATTCTGAGAGTTATTCTAAGCCCTTGAACAACTCTGTTGTTAAAATGCAAGGCTGTGGAATGTTAAGGCAGACGGTACATATGGTAAACCAGGGGTACACAAATCTTCCAAAAAATTACCAAAATATTAGGCGCCACAAGCAAGTTTCGACCTGTGAATCCATCTTAAAAATGTTTATTCGCCACGGCGACCTGACGCCTGGGAATTCTTAACACTTTGTTTACAGAAGCATCTCAGTTGTTACAACGAATTGATATAACAGAATATTTACACCGTTGTATCAGACACCCATCTCCTGTGTGAAATCCTCATATACATTTAGCCTACAGAGGACAGAAAAGAATGAAAATTTAGGCTTGAAAATCTGACGAAAAAAATGCTTTGGAGACATAGGCGTAGATGAAAGTATAATATTCATTTACACCAATGAATTGAGCTGGCTTACGACGGGATTTAGAAATTTTTTAACACAGGAATGGACATTCTGACCCCATGCAAGACGCACATTTTCTAGACCTGGTTGGTTAGTAGTTAGTTAGGTAATCCATACCATTTTACACTCAATCAGTGGCAATCAGCACAGGGCACAGTGGAGTTGCTGCTTTTAATACCGAAGTGAACACTGCGAGTCCATTGCAGGCAGTTGTTTATCTTGTAAATCTGCTTAAGGAATAGTTCGATAATTAGCTTCTTGTTTATTAAGTACCTATACGCATTGTGAATTTGGCACACTTCAAAATGCGATTCCCCCTTCCGCAGTCCTCCTTAGATCTTAGGATTTTGGGGTTTTCTATAGTGAAATTTGTGAAGTGCGGTCCATAATAGCTAACACTTCGACTTCTATACTCTTAAACCAGAAAAGTCGCGTCAGAGACGAACCTTCTAACTTAAAGACCGTAAATATGATAGCACGCTGCCAGGTAATTGCCCTCCCACTCCTCTGAAGTGGAGTGAGTATTGGGCAGATGTGTGACGTCGGTTAACAGGGAAACGTGAAAGAAACTCGGAGTAAACTATGCAGCTTAATCCACTAAGAATCATGAAAATACGTTTCATACTATCCACAAAAACTTTCTTAGCCTCCCTATGCTCCGCTATAGACCCACGCGTTGCCCTTAGCTCGCCATTGTTCGCGCTCTTGACATCCGCCTGGTTTGCTTGCCCTCTTGCAGGAACACCTCCACCCCTCAAAACTGCCATGAATATTTCACAGAGCCGGAGGGGCAAAGCTGTTTCTTCATCTCTGCCCTTCCTTCCAGAGTTTGTTGGCGGAGAGTATCAGCCTGTACTCCACGGTATATTCCGCTATAGTCCTTTCAAGAACCCCAAGTTAGAAAGTTGTGTGCTTTTTTATATGTGTGGCGTATGATTTCTTTAATCTTTTGAAGAACAAATTAGAGAGACAGGAACGGACACGATAGCAGCAGAGGATTCGAAAGTGAAATTCATGGGAGAAGTAAGAGACAATGTATTTCAAGGAGGTGTTAGAAAGAGACCCAATGCTTTAAACATTTTCGGCTTTGCGCGGTCCTTCTGATAACAGTAGCTTGAAAATGAAGATTTTTTAAACAAGGTCAATGTGAAAGCTGTTTTCTTTGCAGTTCTCTCCGAAATTCGAGAGAGCATTTTTTTAAGCTTCCCCACTCTTCGCTCGATTGTCCTTCCGATAAGGTTAGTGTTAAGATTAAGATAATTACAGATCATTAGTGGAATTGCATTGACAGATGAAAACCTAGGAACTCGGATAGAACTAGAACCTGTCCTTGCCACTTTCCGACAACAAATCCCACATGGCTGGTGCGGTATCAGGTCCGGTAAATAACTGCTTTAGATGTGACACAACCCTAACACGAACATTAAGTAACAGATATGCAGAATTTCGGTTCCTACCTCACAGTGAACGCAGCCCTTCTTCGTTAGAACCTCGTGTCTTTTAATGCTGTTTGCAGAAATAATTTATGTTTTATGAGAGAATCATTGGAATGTCATAAACACAACGCGTAAGCAACCTGCAAGGATATTTAAGACTAAGTTGTATATATTTATCACTGTGTGTTATGGGATGAATCCTTAACTATCTATTAATGTACATTTCAGGATATTACAACTTAGATGCAAATTTGTGTAGTCCAAAATTTTAAAATGCTTTCCTTACGATTTTATTTTTCTGTAAGACTAGCTTAAAGTTAAAAGTTAAATGAGTCCTCATGTCTGAATTGTACGCCAGTAAGGTGTATGGAAGCCAGAGATGTAACACTCCATACACTTTTAATATCAGTAATTTACTAAATGGAATTAATAATAAGTTTCACGATCTTGTCTTAACCCCAACAAGAAACGCCGTCAAATCGGAAAGATATCTGTGTAGCACCGGAAGCTGGACTGAAGTTGGTGGTGAAAATTAAACCCTACCTGTCGAAGTAACATAGTTTCTCCCACGTGGTGTCTTTAGCGACTAAACTTTCTCCAGATACAAAATTTTTGTTGATGAAACTAATTATATATTTTATGCGTATTGGACCGTGCATCATTTTGATATTTGAATAAAGGTAGACCAACTTGATGACACTTGCTTTATTATGTCAATTTTCTGCTCAACATGTTTCAGATGTTAATACATCCATCTTCAGGAGCTTGCGACTAATTGGTGCGTTATTGTTTAGGCTGTATTGTGCTGACTTGAGGCGTGTTGGTGTTATGTAGCGGGATTGGCTGTTGGAGTGCAGGCTGAACCACTGTGTAATGGTTCAGCCTGCACTCGGATACCACATCACCAACAGCCAATCCCGCTACATAACTACCAACACGCCTCAAGTCAGCACAATACAGCCAACACAATAACGCACCAAGTAGTCGCAAGCTCCTGAAGATGGATGTATTAACATCTGGAACATGTTGAGCAGTAAAGTGACATAATAAAGCAAGTGTCACCAAGTTGGTCTACCTTTATTCAAATAATTATATATTGTAGTATTTTCTTGAATTTACATAGTTACCCCATTGCACTTCAGACTTTTTCTTTCCATGCCCCAGAACCGTCAAACGTGTTGGTCTTGCGACGCCTAACATAATCAATGCCTAATCAGCACTTAATTAAAGCCCGTCAAGTGTGCTCTCATATTTGCGATTTCAGAACTCAAGGTTAGATATGAGATTTTCGGGGTCAAATATTTCAGAACGAAGGATTCAACAATTATTTTAGAGGCTTCGAGCAGAGATCTAATAACAGATTATAAATTTCGTATTAAAACAAACGACACCAAGTTACCCCACAAATTACCTTCTTGGGTCTGCGCGCCTCTAATCAAATATTCAAGATATTCTGATCCAAAATAATTTTGCTTGAAGTTATGACTATGTTACATACTTTTTGTTGATATTGTTATTCTTGTTATAATTATTATTGATGGGTATCGTAATTTGTTGGTAGTGTTAGTAGCAGTTGTAGTAGTTGTAGTAGTAGTAGTAGTAGTAGTAGTAGTAACAGTGCTTTAGATATGGAAAAACATACTACTAAAGCGACAGACCCTGTTTAAGTTAAATTTCAGGGACAAAGGATTGAAAATTCACAATATTGCCATTTTTGTAATTGTTAGCTTATAAAAACTAAACCTAAGGTAGTGTTAAAGTAACGTGTAGCAATATTCATATTCTATTTAGTAAATTTTGTTAATTGTGGCCTTAATCATCCATTGGTTAGAATTGTAAAGTTCTGAGTTAAATTGAAAGCGAACACAATATCAATTTTTTTATTTTACGTTTCATAAAAAATCGCTTTTAAAAAAGCTGCATATGTTTCATGGAAAAATTCAAGAGTGTAAAAATTGGCAATAATTGTAACTAATCTTAAAGTTCGCTCGTACGGAATGTTACTGTTACGGACCGTAGAAAATTGAAAATTGCGACCTGGGAGTGGAGTCAGTTGGAATTATACTCAAACCAAATTTTGTAAACGGTTGCACAGTTTATTCAAACGTTCGAAAGGTCACACACACACACACACACACACACACACACACACACACACGCACACGCCCCCACACACGCACACACACCCACACTCACGCACACTCACGCACGCACTCGCGCTCACGCGCGCATTCGTACACGCACACACACACACACACACACCATTGACACCTAAAAACTCTGTTTATCTTAAAGGAAATAACGTGCGTTATAAACTCACTAAATTCCTCATAACGTCTGAATTACTCGTCTGTCAGGACGCTTACCTGTCGCGGATTACAACATAATATATCTATGTGGCCTACACGAGGCAGTTCTAAAGTTTCCTTTCAGTACAGAGTAAATAATTTCACTCATATAGAATTGAACAGCACTATCATATCCCTATTTCATGTTAAATTTTAATGAGTTAGTTAACCAGCCGTACCTGAATAGCTCGGTTCACCGAAATGGCTGGAAAATGGATGGAGAACAGAGGATCTATTTCCTGCAAGAGTATGAAATTTTCTCTTAGCCGCCACGTCCAGACCTACTGTGTGGTCTGCCCGCCCTTCTGCCTAATGATTACTGGGATCCTTTACCCACAGTTTAACCTGACCAATTTCCTCTCCAGTAATGAGGAACAGATTGCGATACTGTAGACTGGATTGATATGGCTCAGGATAGAATGTGCTGTAGGGCTCCAGTGATCGCGGTAATCAAACTGGCATCCCATAAATTACGCGGAATTTTTGACCACCTGACTATAACTTATCGAGAAGAACTCTGTTCCAAGGAATTTCTTAGTCAGTGGCTACTGACCACTGCAATTTGTATTGCTCAATGTTCACTTCATAGCTCAGTTGGTACAGCGCCTCGCTACGGGCTGGATGGTGCGGGGATCGAATTCCTGTGGGGCGATGTTTTACGCACTTGGGGCCCAACTAGCCTCCTGTACAAAAGACACCGGATTTCTTTCCCGGGGTCAAGCCTCTGGCTCATGGCGTTGAAAGCCCACCCCCACTTATCACCGAGGTTATATGAAGAGTTGAGCCATACCTGTATTCCCTTCTGGACCTTCATGAACTCTTCTATGATAATTATCTTTATTTTAGTTCACTTCTCCTGTACGCCTTCGTTGCTTGGTGCTCAGGCATGGAGATAACCCGACCTGTAACTTTTAATTCACAACTCTCAGTCTCCACAAACCCGCCAGCACATTAACATAAACTGGGAAGTAATTTCGACAGACTCTTAGGCATTGTTAATTTAGTCCCATATTTATCGAATCCTTCTTTCCTGTGTTTATCCTGTGCGGTGAGCCACAGACAGAGGAAGCGTATTAATTCGGCTAATTGACTTCATCATCTAACCCTGTCTGACGTCAAACTTTCGTGTTATGCCGATCGGTAAAGAAACTCAGGGACAAACAGCGATTCCGACCGTGTGTTTAAAAATTCAGCTTCCTTGTCATATCATTAGTATATATCCATAATTACTTTAAAAAGCATGTAACCTAACCATTGATGTCAAGTTTGATTGCTCAGTCAATTAATTTACCATAATCCTTTAAACCACTAATATTTGTATATCTGAGTCTACACGAAATCACAAAAATTCAAAAGCCAGAATCACTCATTTCCGGAAACAAAACGAATCTGCAATGTTGTGGATAATTAAGCTTAGCGCCGATCCCTTTGACCCCGCGGTCTAAGGTGTGGGTCTGCGGCAGCTTGCTTGCTGTGATTGCGGGTTGGATTCCCGCCCGGAGAAGTGACGTCTGTGTCTTTTGAGTGCTGTGTGTTATCAGGTAGAGGTCTCTGCGACGGGACGATCACTCTTCAAGAGAAGTCCTGCTGAGTGTGGTGTGTCTGAGTGAGATTTCTAAACCTCAGTAATGAGAAGGCCCTGGTCTACTAGGGACTCTCGAGCCATAAAAGAAGACTTCTAACACAGGGCTGATTAAAGATCTGTGTTTAGGACATAATGTTTTCTGTTATCAGTAAAGCGCGCACATTTTGTGTGTCTTAATGCTGCTCCATGCAGCGTGTGGTCGCTGAGTTAGTCGTCGGCTATCAGACCACGTCCGTAGCCCTAAGGAGGACAGTCTGCGTCACTAAACTATTTTTTCTCTCTGTTTGTTACTCATGAATGATTCCTTCTTTTCTTTTTCGCTACCCATATATATATATATATATATACACACACACACATATATACATACATACATACATACATACTTACATACATACATACACACCCACATACATACATACATACATACACACACACCAACATACATACATACATACATACATACGTACGTACATACAAACATACATAAACACCCACATACATACATACCTACATGCGTGCATACATACATACATATATGCG
>Ga0136643_10019141_pt1 | contig 10342 bp, 5 predicted proteins | sample TergutLab28metaG_FD_96883 | JGI IMG/M metagenome (GOLD analysis project Ga0136643, IMG submission 96883) | Labiotermes labralis P1 segment gut microbial communities from Petit-Saut dam, French Guiana - Lab288 P1 (version 3) (version 3) | ecosystem: Host-associated > Arthropoda: Insects >... | reverse complement strand
TACGTATGTACGTATGTACGTATGTACGTATGTACGTATGTACGTATGTACGTATGTACGTATGTACGTATGTACGTATGTACGTATGTACGTATGTACGTATGTACGTATGTACGTATGTACATTTTTCTTCAGTTTGTTTATGGCGCTGCATTCCCCAGTGGGCCAGGGTCTCCTTATTATCGAGGCTTCACGATCACACTCAGACACACTACACTCGGTATGACTCCTCTGGACGAGTGATCAGCCCGACGCATTGACAACACACAACGCTCCCAAAAGACAAGGGATTCGAACCCTCAATCCCGGCAAGTTAACCGCCGCAGACCAACGCCTTACACCACGCGGCTACTGGGACCGGCTTCGTGCTATATATATATATATATATATATATATATATATATATATATATACACACACACACACACACAAAAAACTATAATTTTGCTTTCTGTTTTATGTGGGTGTGAAATTTGGTCTGTAACATTAAGGGACGAATTTAGTTTGAGGGGTTTTTTAATGTTCTTCTGACCGTGCATCTGAGTATAATCTTAGTAACTGACCAACTTAATGCACAAATTCTTGTTCTATAATAAGTTTCTTATATTCCTGCACATGTTTCGAGCACAAGAATTTGTGCATTAAGTTGGTCAGTTACTAAGATTAGTTTGAGGGTGTTCCATAGTAGTGTAAGGAGGAAGATATCTGGGTCTAAGAGGGAGGAATTAGCTGAAAATTTGAGTGAATTGCGTAATGAGGAGCTTGTGATTTGTACTCCCCACTAAATATTATTCGGTTGATAAAATCCGGGAGGAACAGATGGGTTGGATGTGCGGCACGTATGGAGGAGAAGGGGAAATGGATACTGAGTTCTGGTGGGGAGATCTATATGCAAGAGACCATATGATGGGAAGATAATATTAAAGTGGATTGTAAAGGCTAAGAATGCTATGGCATGGACTGGGGTCATGTAACTTAGTGTAGGAATAAGTTAAAAGCTTTTGTGAAGACGGTAATGACCCTCTTGGTTTTCTTGACTATCTGAGGCACTCTTTTTCTCAGGAAGGATTCTGCGCCATGGAGTTAGTCATGTGTGCTTTTCGTCTTACCCGTTGCATTCAATATTGTTCAGTAAAGTGCATTCCTTGGGCTACTGTTTTCCGCACGTGACATGGTCAAAGATTTACAATTTCCTCTGCTGTTACCTACGTTAGTAGCAAAATTTGTGGAAAATAGGTTTTTAATGCTTAGTCTATTTGTACGACATAGTGCAACGTGGAAGCCATGTGGAGGTCATGTACAAACGTGCATCACAGTCTGTTCTACAGTCAGCATTCCGCAGAGAGAGAAACAAAGTTTAAAGATGTGCCCCAAAGTGAAATCCAAATACACCACTGTGATGCACCAACACCAGTGTTTACCGGTAATACCACAGGAAGGGAAACACATGTTCTCGCAGCCGAGAAGCTGTGGGCCCCTGAGGGCAATGGACCCTACCGGGAAATTATACCATCACGAAGACCACCCCGTTCTTGCGGGAGATAACTCGACCCAGTGGAAGGTTTAAAAGTCTGTTCAGGTCACATTTCATGCTAGTTAGTACAGCATGTTCTGATTACAGTGGACAATGCGTGATTTCAGGCTTCCGCAGCGAAGTATGAGAGAACCGCGCTCTTCTGGGTTATTACGCAGCGAGTAGTGGTAATTTCTTACCTACGTTTTTGGATAACCTATCGATCCCATGTTCAGGTGTCAACTCCAAAAGAGTCCAACTCTTGAACCCTGAAGATGGGACTGATAGGTTGTCCCGAAACGTAGGTAAGAAATTATCACTACTCGCTGCGTAATAACCCAGAAGAGCGCATTTCTCACAATGCACAATGATTTTCAGCTACGTAACTTCAGCGAGGTTTTCCGCGCATTGTGTGAGCGTCCTTTCCATCTGACTCCAAACATAAATGCAAGTGTTTAGTTCATCCGTAGTTGTTTATTTTGTTAGGAATCGATTTAGTAAACCGTGTTACATTTTATGTGCTTGTCTTTCAATTTGACGTTTCGAAACCGATGTGCGCATCATGTGAAGGTCAAGAGATATTTATAAGCCTAAATTTTATATAAGCCTGCGACTGAAGGCATGCCTGATAGGTTGACCCCCTTCAAAACTATGATTTTGGTTTTGAATTTGCAGAAGTTTTACTCTAAATTTCGAAGTAAATGTGATTGGACAAACGGGAGTTCATAAGTTTCGCCTAACAGCCTATTTGTTGACCACATCTCTCTAATGGAGACGTGAAGCCATGTTAGCAGGGGCGTATCCGCCCCGTGTAGCAGAGTCAAAGGGGCGCCAGAATGAATAGTTTAAACGAAAATAAAAATTAATCTTCTGCGCCCAACAGATTCTAAATTTGTGACACAAATAACAGGAACCCCAATAAATAATTGCGACGTTTTTAAAGGTCGTAGTTTCTGTCAGTGGCAGCCATTGTTACTGCTGGCCCCCGGCGTCAGAAACGTAGTTACGCCACTGCCTATTAGAAAGCCGGATCCTTTGTGGACAAACGTTGCTGGAAAATTATAAGATTTAATTGCCATTCTTATTATCAGTAATAAAGGCCTTTCTTTGACTCTAATATCACATTAGGCCTTAATTATTACGTCGCAAATGTACGTGTTTATACGTATTAATTAAGTTTCCGGATTGTTTGTATTGTACGGTCTGGTACAGATGCTAACTGATCCCCTGCAATCGCATTTGTCTTAAAATTCCGTGAATCCGAATAGGTCAATAAACACTGCTGTAGATTGTTGAACTCTGGGACAAGTTTCCGGCTGTTTGTTTTCGAATTCAGATGTTATCCGTAAGTACAAAGACGGATCCCCGCCAAGCAGCCTTGACGCACTCATGTTTAACATCGACTGTGACCCTGGCACTAAGAGACAAAGGGCCGCGTTCCGCTCCGGAGCGCTTTTCTTTGTGTGGTCCTGTGACTCAACGCACATGTTACAAGACGATGATTCCGGTGTTGGACGTCACATCCTGTCGTGTGGATTGCCTAGTGACCGACAGGCAAGTCCGCCCTTTTGTGAAAACAAACGGTTGTGGCTGGAATTCATGGTCGCCGCAAAGCACGTGCGTCGGTACGTGGTCGACATCGACGATGATGGCGACGTTAGTAGTGGGTTTGCTTACATAAGAAGCTTCCTTTCTAATGATTTTAGGTAAATGGTAGCTCATAGCGTCAACATTTTTTACCCAGAATCTGTGTGATTAAATCAAAATGGATTTATTGAGCGGTGCGTTTGTAACGCATGGGTTTGGGGAAAAAGGGGTTGCAAGTAAAATATCTGTTAGAAATCCTGAAGGGTAGAGACCGTTCTGGAGACAGGCGTTGATTTTTGGCTACAGGTATCGCCGCTGGAACTCGATGACCGTCTTCTGGTTATGTGTCCAGAACGTCGCTGTGCTTGCGATAGGCGCATTTGGGAGGATATGAACACGGCCAGCAAGTGAGAGATACTGGCTGTGAAGATGGGACTTGTTTTGGATTTTTCGGTTTAGGGTGCCATGGCGGTCATAAATGATCATGATGATGTTCCGTAGGGTTCAATAATGCAGACTTCTTCGATGATCTGTTTAATTGTCGACGACCCAGTGATGTTGATGGACTTAGAGTGGCGTCAGTCATTCGGAAGTGTTACATTACCACAGTTGGAGCTAATGTCGTTTTCGTATCGTATTTTGGAAGGAAATGATGTTATTCATAAAATGATGCTATTCGTAAAATAAACTCTTCATATTTTCAGAAAACTGAATACTCGGGTACATACATAACAGCAGTCGCTTTCGTTTATTTTCTCATCATGACAGTTTGTCCTGGAGACCGCTCAGATGAAGTTAACCGACATACTTATTTCACGGAGCATAGTCCTTCTTGAGAAGCTAACCGGTTCTCAACTAGTCAATAAATTCCCCTCATTTTATGGAAGCTGAAGTTTCATTACCGCATTCACAAGTTCCCGCCACCTGTCCCTATCCTCAGCCTGATCGATCTAGTCCATGCCCCCACATCCGACTTCCTGAAGATCCATCGTAATGTTATCCTTTCATCTATGCCAGGTTCTTCTAAGTGGTCAATTTCCTTCAAGTTCCCCCCACCCACCCAAACCCTGTATGCACCTCTCCTCTCCCCCGTACGTGCTACATGACCCAACAATCTCATACTTCTCGATTTGATCTCCCGAAAAAATATTTGGTTAGGAGTGCAGATTATTCAGCTGCTCATTGTGTAGTTTTAACCGATATGGTAATTGAAGCAAAGTCCTGGGTAAGCTGGTCCATTGAGGTAAGCCAGTGCTCTTTTTCCCTTACCATTATTACGAACAAAATATCTGCACGAGAGCTGCGTTTTTCTGGGCTATTACGCAGCGAGTAGGGGTATAATTCCTTACCGACGTTTCGGGACAACCTATCGGTAATGAATTACCACTACTTGCTGTGTAACAACCCAGAAGATCGCAGTTCTAATCTACTTTACGGCGGAAGCCTGAAATCACGAACAAAACGTGTAGGCCTACCACCAGGTACCGAAACTATTAACCTTTCAAAGCCTAGCGGTTTCTTTACGCACCACCAGGTTTAACATTCAAAAATTCTACATGGTGCTCGCTTTGTGTTGAGTGTTTTGTGCGGATTTAAGAACAGGGAGCGACTTTTGCTTTATACGTCATTAACTGACTGGTTTTTATAACCGTGATGGAAAGTGTTTACTGCGCGGTACGGACTGATTCCTTGTATAAAGCAGATTACGTTTAGTCTTTAAAAGGTTAATAACCTACAGCTTGTACTTGTCTGGTTTATCTTTACAGATACTTTGTAAGGGGTTTGTTGTTATGTAAGCACATTAAAATCAATTGTGTGCCGGTCCCAGTGTCCGCGCGGTATAAGGCGCACGTTTGCGGCCGCTCGCATGCTGAGATTGTGGGTTCAAATCCCGCCGGGGGCATGGATGTCTGTCTGTTGTGAGTGTTGTGTGCTGTCAGGTAGAGGTCTCTGCGACGGGCTGATCATTCGTCCAGAGAGAAGTCCTACCGATTGTGTTGCGTCGTTGTGTGTGATCTAGAACACTCGTGAGTGAGGAAGCCCTGGCCCCTTGGGGCTGTTGAGCCAGAAACAAAGAAAGCAAAATAAAGATAGACCAACTTGATGTCACTTGCTTTATTATTTCATTACTTAGTGTTCAACATGTTTCGAATGTTAGTACATCCATCCTCAGGAGCTTGCGACTTGTTTGTTGAGTTATTTCATGGGTTGTATTGCTCTGGTTCGATGTGTGTTGGTGTTACGTTGTGGTTCGGCTGGGGTGGTGTGTTATCGTTATGCAGGCTGAAGCTTACATAAGAATACCACACCACCCCAGCCGAACCACACCGTAACACCAACACACATCGAACCAGAGCAATACAACCCATGAAATAACTCAACAAACAAGTCGCAAGCTCCTGAGGATGGATGTACTAACATTCGAAACATGTTGAGCATTAAATATTAAAATAATAAAACAAGTGACATCAAGTTGGTCTCTCTTTATTCAACTATCAAGATGATGCACGGTCCAGTAAACATAAAAAAGCAAAATAAACTTAGTAATGCGATTAACACCTTTAAAATTCAATTACGAAAAAAAAACATTACAATTCACAAACAATTTCGCATACCAACAGACGGCTCTCCGCGTACCACCGATTGGAAGAAGCTGCGTTAGACTAAGCGGGAAATAAAGGAAATAATACTCGTACAGCGCGGAACTTGGTGCTTGACTCGCGCATTTTGTTCCAGCTCCTGCTCCTTCTAAATGAAGGTTTTGACGCCATTGTGGACTCACTGTGGGGGCGGCAGATACAACAAGCGTAGAGAATTCTGGTGCAAAAAAACTTCTTGTATTTCTTGAACTCGGTTTTTACTTCGTCATTAATTTCATTACATACTGCTGCTGTCCCGGACTGTTGTCGATTTCCAAAAGTGTGTATCATAAATTTGCGGCACGTTATGAAATAAGGGGAAGTGCGCATTTATCACAAGAAAAACCTCGGCTTTTGTAAGGCCAAACTGTCTTGCGTCGTTCTGCGCGGCCTACTGCGCAGATACAACACATGTGCAGTTTTCGTACTTCATTTAACGTGTTCGGTATAGTGACTACGATACGGGCTGGACGTCTTTCTAACCCTGACAGTGACAAGAGTTCTCCAAAGCGTCCACACCGGCCCGGGTGTTCACCCAGCTTCGTATTCAGTGAGTACCGCAGCTGGGACGTAAAGCTGACCATTCCGCGCGCGTAGCGCAAGTTTACAATTGAATAAAACTATAGCGCCATTTCTCTCATAGCCTTTGCCTCCATGGTGTGCATAGAAGCGGTCTTTCCTTTGTTCACGTGTTTATAAAGCAGAAACGTGTCTTTTGCACTGAAATCCTCAGGGTGCCCTGCGTTCTGTTTAGGATGCGTTCACTTAGAGTGTCTACTGAGTTCCTTACATTCATGATTTCTGGACCACAACGTATCCTTATTACATACAACTGTAACGGACCCACGGATGAACAAATTCCCCAAGTACTAGTGGCAGCTGTTGGGAGTACGTGTGTGTCAACTGCGACTATTCCTAGTTAGTGAGCTTATTTCATAGAAACACGCGGGACCATTGGTTGCCATGGGAGCTTATCCGCTTTTTACAGTTCGAAATATGACCGTGTTCTGTCATAGAAACACAAATGTCAGGCGCATGCCAGTGACGAAAAAATGCGGGCAGAAGAGGCTTCAGAATGGAAGAGAAGATAATGAAGCATATCACGGATGAAACACGGGAGAATTTGGAGAAAGGGACGCAGGACTCCTCCCCCCCCCCTAAAAAAAATCATTGACGAACATTCCCGTTACCTTCCATATGGTGTCATATTTGTTACGCTAAGGCGAAGGTCTGCGGTCGCTCTATTGCTGGGATCGCGGTTTCGAATCACGCTGAGGGCATGATGTTTGTTCTGTTGTGTCTTGTGCAGGTACCGGCCTGTGCAAGAAGCTGGTCACTGTTCAGTGGAGTCGTACCGGGTGAGTGTGTTTGCGTGTGATCTAGAAACCTCAACAGCCTAGTCCCGATTTGGGTTGTTGTGCCACAGAAAATAATATTGTTTGAAAGTTGTACAATACGGTACTTCGTAACTCGAATATCATTTGTGACTCATAACCAAGCAAAATGTTGATAATTGGAAGTTATTACTGAACAGCGCATCATGTTGCATGACGCATCATTTCTTATTATTCCTCCAACTCGACAAATAGATCAACTATATTTAGCGATGTAAACGGACGAACGCGATGTACGTGACTTGCGTTTTTAACAGAATATCTGATCAACTACTTTTCATATTCGTGACGGACGTAAACACAACGTCAGACGAAGTCGCCGACACCACATTGTTACTTTCCAGCAACCGCAGAAAGTCCACGCAAATTTTGTTGCTGTGCGAGCCTAATTGATGCTCGCCATATGTCACCTGCTTACGTGCTGGGTGATAAGAGTTCGCTTCCTGGCGTTGTCGTTGACAGTTTATCCTTCCTCGTCGCTGTGTGTAGAACAAGTCCGTTTCTTGTACAGCGGATATAACAGCCTCCTTCCTAGGCCGGTAAATTCGCATATTTTTTTGCGTCCCTGGCTACGAGACACATTCGTTTGTGGGAGTCGTCGTTCCAGGTTGTATGTGCGTTTGCTAGTTCAGCGTGAAATTATTCCATTTTGAATGACACGTCATTAAAGATATATGAGCTGCCCGAATTTGCTTTCGCATTTGACAGCGAGGACGCCAGTTTATCGGAACGCCCGAGTATATTTTTCCACCTAATTTTCCGGTTATGGGAATTACAGGCGTTCGACCCATAAATTTTGCATAAATTTTCAAATTGTGGATATTATGCCTGTCAGTAGGATTGTTGGAGGTGACGACACAGAAGCATTGTCCTGACTTGATCCAAAAGTATCGCTCCGGGTAACCCCACGACCTTATGCATTTTGAACCGCACCTGAGCTGAGTCCGACCCAATTTTCGAAATATTTCTGCAACTTTTTAGCATGTCTCAAATGTTTAAAGTGAAAGAGCTAAGTATTTTTATGTTGTGTAAATGCAATACTAACGTAATGGTTGTTATTTCGGATTACGTGCCACATTGAAGAGACTCTCTTTAAGGTTCCGCCATGCTGTGTAGTGTAATGTCGGATGTGATCACATCTTGTGTTGTGCGCCACGCGCTTCTGTTTGTTTCAGATGATATATGACGCTCCCCTCCACAAACTACCGTCACATTAAATCTAATCTTGTTATGGGTCCAGTGGCTACCGCCAGGGGAAATCTAATCTTGTTGACATCTATCCCTCTAGCCTACTTATTAACATCTATCCTTATACTACTTGCTGACATCTATCCGTATACTCGCTGACATCTATTCTTATACTCGCTGTAATTTATCCATATACTCGCTTGTATCCAGCAGTCTTCTCGTTAATATTTATACTTATATTCGCTGACACCTATTCGTATATCCGCTTATATCTGTCATAATACTGTCTGATATCTGTCCGTATACTCGTTAATTATATCTGTCCTTATACCCGCTGACGTTTATCCTTATACTCGCAGACATTCATCCGCCGAGGTCTACTTGCTGATATCTATCAGTGTAATCGCTAATATCTATTTGTAAACTCGCTGACATCCGTTCGTATACGCGCTGACATCTATCTGTATACTCGCTGACATTATCTGTAAGTCTGTACGCGCTGACAGCATTTCGTACACGCGCTGACATCTATCCGTATACTGACATCTGTCTGTATACTGACATCTCTCCGTATACTCGATGCCGTGAAAGTCCTGCACTTATATAGACCCTTCTCATTCATATGAACTTTGCTCTGATTCTGATGAAGCATGCTGTGTGCTACGTACGAGATATTCTTGACCAATTTCTTCTTCTCTTTATGTGTTTTACACTGTGACAAAGTAAGAAACAATTAGTTCCTTTTCAACAGAACGTGAATGTGTGGGGTTACTCCCTTTTTGCACTGGATTATTAATGTGTCACGCCTGCACCAATTCATATCCGGGAAATTTATAACAGAGTTTTGAACTGAAGATTCAGGTCTTCTAGGATGTTACGTTATGTCAACTGGTAAATAGTTACCGTAGTTTTGAAGGGCGTAGTGCCCCTATCTTTAGGGTTAAGCAGTCCATAATAGGTCTATTTGCCAGGCGTCTCGTCTAAAAAAAGACTTGGGTCTTCACCACTGTCAGACCTTCAGTGTCACAGGGTTTTGAATTTTCTTTTCGTTTTTAGAGGAGTGACCAACAAACATCGGAACATGTAGACTTGTTGATATCTGTGTGTGCGACAGTGGCTACAAGCTTCTGTATTATTTCCATGTGGTCAGAAAGCGTAAGGTACACTGTCTTGTTTTCGATTATAATCAGGTGCTGGTTCCAATACAGGCGTTTAGCGCGGCGAAAGCCTAAAACCTCTTAATGTTTTGATGTTCACTAGTTTGGGGATTCAGCTGTTGTAAGGATTGTACAATGACGATCATAAAGAAAACATGCTAGATAGAGTGCCGTTAAGGTTGGTCATAACAGCGAGCGCGTAGCATGATCATATGTATGGGCCTAAGTGTCACTGTTGCGTGGATGATGATCGGTGTTCAATTGTTTAGTTCCCAGGCTTGTTGACGATATCACTACGAACGCTGAGAGTGGCACTGTGTAATTAATTGACATGCTTGTGATACATTCTGTTGTACCTGGCAAAAGATGACGAAAATGTAGCAGTGGGGTGTTATTTATTAGCACCCTTAATCAGCTGCATATTTTCGCCTCCAGTGTGTGAGTACTACATGTTCACATTCCGCCCCGTGTTTGTTCTGCATGTTTGTGCTAGTCATTCTCGCTACACGTACGTAATGCAGTCACTTAAAAGGGATCATGCCTATCTGCCCATCTTCCATCTACGTTTTTTGTGAGCCAAAAGAGTGAACGGATCTTGGCTGCTATGTTGTTGGGGGGGGGAGTGCACTAAAATTTTTAAATCAAATTTCGTTACAAGACAACCTTATATCTGGCCAAATTTCTTCTGAAGCTTATGTTTATTGGACCGTGCATCATTGTGATAGCTGAAGAATAAGAGACCAGCTTGATGTCACTTGCTATTTTATTTCACTTCTTATGTGCTCAACATGTTTCGGACATTAATATATCCATCATCAGGAGCTTGCGACTATTCTGTTGAATTACCACATTGGTCGTATTGTT
>Ga0136643_10019140_pt1 | contig 10342 bp, 7 predicted proteins | sample TergutLab28metaG_FD_96883 | JGI IMG/M metagenome (GOLD analysis project Ga0136643, IMG submission 96883) | Labiotermes labralis P1 segment gut microbial communities from Petit-Saut dam, French Guiana - Lab288 P1 (version 3) (version 3) | ecosystem: Host-associated > Arthropoda: Insects >... | reverse complement strand
CGCAAACCGGAAATATGACAGAAAAGTAATTATGAAGGTAGGAATTGGGGCAAACTGACCCGCTTCCTGAACTGTAGCAGCCCATAACACTAAAATTGATTATGAGTGCAAGGGAACAGAACACTTTAACTGCGTTGAGTGCAGACAAACAATTAACATTTTTGTAGAAATGAAACAGCGCGTGTTATATATAATTTTTTTACGAATTAAGCACCTTCATCATCTATTCAGGAAGATTACAAAGCTAGTGAAAAACTGCTTAATGAGGAGCTTAACGATCTGTAAATTGAGAAGAATGAGATTGGCGGGTCATGTAGCGCGTATGGGGGAAAGGAGACGTGTATACTGTGCTTTGGTGGGGAAACCTGAGGGAAAGAAACCACCTGGGAGACCTAGGCATAGATGGGAGGATACTATTAAGATGGATCTTCAGGAGGTGGAATATGGGGTTATGAACTTGAACGAGCTGGCTCAGGATAGGGACAATTGGCGGGGACTTGTGAATGCGGTAATTAACTTTCGGGTTCCATAAAATTTCTTGACCAGCTGAACACCGGTTAGCTTCTCAAACAGGACTCTTCTCCATAGAATAAGTAAGTAAGTAAGTAAGTAACTATCCTAGTGAAGCCGAGTAATAGTGCGTAGTTGTGCGTAGTTTTGTTGGTAAGCGAATTTCCTTTTTATGTCTTCAACGTCCGTACATTCACGCAAATAGTCCCGTGTTTCTTTGAGAATATTTACTGCTCTTCAGTTATATTACATTGGATATTTGATAACGTGACCTTTAACTGTTCATGGATGATGCGCGTACTTAAGTGCCGGGGATGAAACATTGATGTAGCAAGAGAGACAATAATTTAAGAGAAGTGTCGTTGCATGCCGTGACAGAGTCACTGTTGCGTGTTCGTTTGCCGTTTTCATCACGCGTAGCACAAGACGCTACCCTGCCTGAAAATGACACACTGGGTACTCTTTGTTTGGTCCGAGGGTCCGTATTCGATTGCCCACATAGTGGTGGGAACCGATGTCCTGTCCTGTTACACCTCCTGAATATCGCACACACATCCTATTATGCTGCAACACATACCTGTGAGTGAGGATGGCGTAGATTAAATATTCTGTTCTTTTTTGTCGCGTTCTTAAAGGTATTGAGTTCTTCGTCGAAGACCTGGTTACTGAGCTACAGAATAAACACATCAGACATACTTCCCAGTAATAAATATTATGATCGAGCCAATTCGTGCAACAGAGTCCAACTTGAAAGTTCAACATTTCCTTATCTTGTTAATATTTTCTGCGCTTTCTGTGTAAACGTGACGTCTTTTACGATGTTTACAATTGCCCGCTCGTGAATCCTATGTTGAGGCATATGATTCCCGTCCTTATTCTTGGATTCTCTTGCTTTGAGACCCATTTTAATATTATACAACGTTCTAGGTGTCGCAAGTAGTGTCTTTCAGTGAAGTTTTCTGACTAATATTTTGTACCTACGTCTTAACACTCCCATGCGTGCTACACGCCCCGCGCATCTCTTCCAATTTGATTCGGTCAAATTATTTCATAAGGAGTACGATATTTTAAAAGTTTCTATATTCAATCTTTTCCACCACCCGTAAAACAAAATTCTTCACTTTAAATGTTGATACTAATCTGTCTTTATTTCGCAAGACTTCTTGGCCTGTAAATTTAAGTAACGTTAATCGTAATCTCGGAACAGTTTGTATAAATAATGATATTATTATATAACATAGGTATTCATGTACCGTACGCTGCTCCTGCATGTTTTCAGTGTCAGAAGAAAGCCCAAGTAACTGTATGGAGACCAAAGTTGCTTTTTACGTAGCTCAAATGGAAACAGCTGAATTGCGGGTTGGATATATGGGGAGCTATAGTCGGACCTCTTTTTCCAATCACCCTAAATAGAAGAAGTTACATTGTAAGTCACGATTTGCTTGCTGTTGCAGCACCTAGTATTCAATGCATATTTAAATTGGAATTACCGGCTGCAGGTTATTTTGGTGTGATCCGAGAGAGCTCAGCCGTCCAACTATAAAAGAGATTTTCTAATAAAAAGAAAGAAAGAAAATTAAGAAAGGAAGAAAGAAACAGTCGAGTTAGAATGTGAAATTGGAGCTTCCTACTATCGCTACATATAAATACAAAATTTGTCGAAAAAAAGATTGACCTAAATATTAATAATACTTGTAAATATGAACCCATATACGGCTGAAAAGTGAAATACTCGTATAGTATGACTTAGCAATACCCCGTGTGCACTTTTAGTTGCTTTTATCAAAGAACGAAGACAGAAATTACAGAGTGCTAAAATATTCACGCATTTTATTAGCTAACGTTCTGAATTTTTTTTAGTTTTCTTCCAGTTGCTTCAATTCGTCCCTCAGGTTTTCCTAAAAACACTTCCGAATTGTCACAATAAAAACAGAAATATTCTGTCACACCGTGTGACTCAGACACTGGACTAGTCAATTATCAGTTCCAGAATTCTCTCAGCTTAACTCCTGAACATTGACGGAAGAAAATTTCCGAAGTAATTACATCACTGTCTCGTGCTAATCCAGATACAAACTAAACAAGAACGAAAGTTAAGATGCTGTGAAAACATGCAAATGGGCAGGACGATATACAGGCATTTTCGTTAACTTGTTACACCTGCCAGTTTAGGTGTGATTATGGTCAGGTGAGAATTGATATTGCACTAACAATAAACTGCAAGTATTCGTTAATATTCCTCCTAATTCGTTGTTATTGTCTTCCAGGTCCCTGAACTTACCTTTTATAATTACATCGGCATCATTAGTAGAATAGAGAAAAGCATTTGAATATTATACAAACACTTTCCAACAGAACAGAAGTAGTTATTATGAACGTATTTTGCATTAAATGTTGAATGTGTCCCAAATTCATGTTTCCCTTTCGTGATATAATATTTTCCTCCAAATTCAATTTCTATTTTAGTTTGCCAATTAACGAACACTAAACAAATTACTCGGTGGGAAATAAGTAGTAATTTGTGAATCGTGTGTCTTTCTTTATTAGAAGATGGACAGCCTTAACAGACTACAAAGTTAATTTCAATACACTTCTAAATTAAAATATCCATTTCGGAGAACACTACATTGCTTTATTTACCACATTTAACTGATATAAATACAAGCCGAATGACAATCGAAATTCTGTCATTATTCTGTCCTCATACAGCACTCCATTCTTATAACTACATGTATGAACTCCAAGCGTGCCATTATTTCATTCAGAGGTACTGAGAGATAAATGTATCTTTATTGTTCCTTTGGTCGGTATGACAGCCTCGGACTTTACCGAACACAAATGCGAAGTGTTGGTAGCATGCACATTCAATAAAATAATGATTTGGAGTTGTAATAGTGGCTTAGTGGATACATATTTTGTAGAAATTGCAGCTAAAAGTGGAAATTATTTCACAGCAGTTGTGTACTCGTGGAAGATGAATGTCGGTACAGTATGTTAAGCGCAAAAGCTTTATATTACACGTAGAGAGACTGGGAAAGGTACCGGTGTTTTTTTTTAATTTGATATAATTCAGTACAATTGTAGGTTGTGTATTACAGGGTCTGCTTTGAGTTTGTATGGACTAAATTGAGTTCACTCTGCTAAACAGGCAATTACAACCTCTTTGTGAAATGTACAAATACCTGTCAATGTTGCTGTGTATCTGAGAAATAAATCACTCAAAACACAAACTGTTATACTTGACTAAGTTGTGACAGTAAAATTATCGCTTTTGTCTATTGAAGAACTGGAAAGTGATCATTATCATGTTCTGCAATTGAAGAAAAAGAGAGGTTACTTGTATATGCAGCTAGCTCTTCTGGACAGCCATTTGTAAGTTATGTCTAGTATTGTAGGTATAAATGAAACCTTTTTTTTTCAGAGCTTCTCAGATGTTTGAGGCTAGGTATCTTGCAAGACAGCTGTTCTTTTTAGACTGTTTCGTCGAACTTTATAAGGACAATATGCTAGTCTGCAAGAAAACCTGCCGGAATTTGACATTTCGGATTTTAGAGCTTTTCATGAGTGTTTGAATCTTCGCTATTTCACGAATTCTTTTTAAATAATAAGTAAATAGGCTTCTTTTTTTCAAAGATCCTTAATCTTTCGAAGTTGAAAGTAATATAATTGTTTATTCATTTTACACCAATTAATATAGACGGCTCAATATTTTTGCGCAATATTCCATTTTGCTCGTGAGTCAGGACGAATAAACATTTTGCGTGATATGATGCTGAAGCTGTTTGTGTGGCCATTGCTTTAGCTATGTGTTTAAAAAGGAAAAAGAATCGATGCTAGACCAAAGAATGGTACGACGAATACAACAATATACACACGGTCATGACAGACTTAATTTTGGGTGAACTAAATGAATACAAAAATCTTTCGCGGTTGGATGATCTGTCATTTGATGAGCTACTCAAAACTGTTACAACCGCAATCACCGAAATAGATAATAATTTGCGAGAAGTGGTCTCTAATAACTTTCAGCTTTACTCCTTTAGTCTGCGATGTTTGGCCACTGGAAATACCTTTGCAAATCTGAAATATTCTCTCTTGACGTATTGACTGCTCGACAGCAAGACAGTAACTGAATGGACACTGCGTAATAACTTCCACTATTCTTTTTTTTTCAAGCTTGCTCAGTAAGTATCAAAATTCTATTGATTGGTACAATATGTGTGAAAAGTTTCAATACTCGAGATAGACGGTCAATAATTTAACAATCACAGGTCCGTGATGGCTAATATGTTCTCAGAGTACAACCAACAAGATGCAATGTTTCACAATTTCTTCATTTCTGTAAGAAGCTCTGCGTGTCTCAGACGGTTTTTCCGTCCATCATCAGCAGCTAAAAACTGCACATACAGCGTCAGGTATTTGTCAGACCAATACTGCTACCTGCTGCTTGCCTGGCTAGCGGCAGGTAGCAGTAGAGCGTCTTAAAGAAATAAAAAAAATTTTGAATCGTTGCAGTCTGCGAACGTTCAATAATATTGGGCATAATGACCGTCCAGGGATACCTTAAATTTCATAGAGCTTGTTTGTAATTTTTCGCCCCCTTTTACCATAAATTTTTGCAAATTTTACGGAAAGTACCCATTTTAATAAATATTTGTTTTACACTTCGCTTTTCCTGACGAAATGTTAATCTACAATATCCCTACAAGCAAGCCGAATTATTGTCAGCTGTTCTGGTACCCTTTTGTAGATCCACCTTGATTCTGATTAATACAGATAAATATTTGTCTAAATCTTGCCTTTTGGGACGGTTTGTTGTGTATATAGTTAAAGTGATATGTGACTTGCTTTTCTTAAACTCGGCTATGCTAAACTTCTTAATTTTTAAGTTATTACGATCAGTTTTTTTGTGACTTAATGGGTTTACTAAATAACAATTTCGCTCAGGATAGGGACAGTTGGCGGTCATTTGTGAATGCGGTAATGAACCTTCGGGTTCCATAAACTGCGGGAAATTTCTTGACTAGCTGAAAACCGCTTAACTCCTCAAGAAGGATTCTGCTCTATGGAGTAAGTAAGTAACTATTTCTCTGTGTTACTTCCCTAAGCCAGCGGAACACGTGTGTTGGAGAGGGAGTTGTGTAATATATGACACGGTGTTAAAGGTAGCCGGTATATATGTATTGTGTGTGTGTGGTGTGTGTGTGTGTATATGTGTGTGTATGTATGTGTGTTAGTGTGTGTGTATGTGTGTGTGTGTATATGTGTGTGTGTGTGTGTATGTGTGTTAGTGTGTGTGTATGTGTGTTAGTGTGTGTGAGTGTGAGTGTGTGTGTGTGTGTGTGTGTGTGTGTAGAGGCATGTGACATACATTTTAACACATTTGAATTATTTGTATTAACTGAAACTTGTGGTCAAGTTAGTTAGTAGTTCTGCTTCTTTGAATCCTGTGTTCAAACATCAACATGGAACTCGGTTGTCCCGTTCCGGGATTTTCGTCAGTTGTCTTCAGTTTCTTCGGGCAAATATGCCAATATAGCACTTATGTTAATCAACGTCCACTTTTCTCCCACGTGCTCCCGATTTTGTTACTGATCATTATTCTCTCTTTAATCCAATCGAATGAAAATGTTACTAAGTAGTTCGGTTGTTTTCCACGTCTGAAAGCGGGTCGGTTAATGTTATATCGTAGAGACTGAAGGGTTATTTTGAAATAGATTAAGAATTAGCACAGAATTCTGGTTTATTTGGAGCTATACTTTAAATAATCTAACATCCGAAACAGTGATTCTCTAATATAAGATGATTCGATTACAGATAAGTGAATTGTATGAAACTGGGCAATTCATTGTTTGATTCACGAGTGTCTAATGCTGTGTGAAAATTTAATTAATTTAAAATAGTTGTGAAAATGGCCTTCACAGAAACATTAAAACATTGGTTATATTCCAGCAGATAAATACGCCAATTGCACTTGTTTGGACTCCAGCATCTACAGTAATATTCTGCAGGGCAGCCATAGGAATATGAGTCGCAGCTGAAAAGGCTTGCAGTTACGACATTTAGTTATGAGCTGGAAACTTGGCCGTTGTTACACATAAAATAAGGTTGGCATAATTATATTTCATTAGAAATTTTATCTAGGTCCTGCAACGGGCGTTTTACTACCTGTACCCTCTGTCATAAATCGACGCTGTTACTGAGGTCACTAAAATTTGAATTTCGTTTCATCGTAAATATTTTGGTGTGCAAGGGTCTTACGAATAAGTCTTCTGCTATGTTACTCTGTGTAAACTTGTAATTGATTACCGACGTAACGAAGCTGTTACAATCCTTCGAAATGTGGGTATTTAGTAGGAGATAAGGGATTACATCGCAGAAACCTTGAATCCTCAGCAATACTTTACTTCTTTGGAAAGCTAGATCTCGAGTTTTTTTTCCATATTATAGGATAGAAATTGGGTTGGAACAAGTGTGAACAAATCTCAGACGCCAGGTCGCTGTAACGACTACATTTTTACAGTGGCGCCTAACGTTTGTTTCAATGTGGAACTTGCTTAGTGTTAACCCGTGCGGTGCCTAGAATTTTGAGGTGACTCCTTAATTTTTGGAAAATTTGTACACCCCTGGATTGGAATATTACTGCCTTCAGGGAAGAACATATTACCATTCTGAGGAAATGCCGTGCCTCCGTCTTCATGTTAGAAGGGCTTCTGCTTTGAAACGACTCTTTGAAGACGGTTAGTCGAATTGTGAGATGCATATGTAACAAAAACTTTGATATATTAACACACTGCAGTTGGCCTAGTGCTTCCCGCAGTTTCCCCTACAATGGGAAGGACATTTTGCATCTTTCTTTACCATACGTCGTGTGAATTCGTGGTACTCTAGAAAAGTTGGAGAAGACTTTTTTGTTTAATGTTCATAAATACAGCAATGTGGAGTGTCGTTTCGAAGTTATCTTGCATAATAAGTGGGGAACCGGCATTAATTGTTATCATCCATCATTTTAATACTTATAAATTAAGGTATTACTGGAAAATATGATTAACCATTGTGAGAACGAAATTTAAAATAGTCAATAAAATTGATGAATGCATATCGTGGGGAAGTCTTTGTATTTTCTGTATGTCGTTTGATTAGTGTAGAACGCTATTTCAGTTCTTCCCGCTTTCTTAAAACTTGATTAGTAGTTCGGAATTTGAAACCGGAAGAAAAAATTATGGTTGAATGTAAGCTTTTAAATTCGATGATATGGACAGAATAAATTTTGACTCATCGAGCTCGATTGAGGCAGAAATTATTGACGATTCGAGTCACACATTCATTTACATGACTGTCGTCTGAATCAAGTCAATCAGTCACTAGTAACAACAGTGGAAGTATTTTATAGCAGAATGGCTGTGTTATACAAGGATGAGTTCAGCTTATAAAGCAGTTTGAATATATGTTACCTTAAGAGTGAACCAAAACACAGACCTATTTATACTTTGTGCACGGAATATATTTCCCGTTGAAGGGAGATCTGTGGGGAATATTTTATAAATACACGTTCAAATCCATTGATATGGATCCGTTCCTGTTTTTTAATTTAATCGTGGAGTGGGTAAAAACTCATGATACCCTGATCGCCATTGCATCCAACCTGACACTGTAACGAAGTTAGTTATGCTCGGGCAGTTAAAATTAGAAATCAGTTAAAACCTTGAATAGCTATCGCATGGGATTTCACATGCAACGATAAATAAAAATTTCATCGCGGTTAACTTGATTCAATATTAAATTCTGTTTGGTACAGTACAAATCTTTCATTGCGAAGTTCGGAAAATCTCTTGCTTGTGAAAGAGAAAATAAAACTAATTATTTTCGGAGTATTTTACCGTAATTTGTAATGAGTTATAGCCTTATAGTATTTGTGATTTTTGAAAGAATGACAGGCCTCAAAGTTGAAAGCTGTCATATTTCATGTAATTTTGAGCTTCGCAGATAACAAATACTGTCCGTTACAGTTTTCATTCCGTGCATCGTGATGTATTGAAACTTTCGTAACGCCAACAAAATGCCCAGTTTTAAAACCTGTTCTCCTTCTATTAGTTAGCTTCCTTCTATTAATTAGCGCTGTCACCATCCTCAGGGAATATATGCCAAGATTTCATTCAAATGTACAACAGGGCTAATTTGCAATAAACATATATTTGTTTTGATGTTTGTGCATTTCTGGTTAATATTATTTTTTATATATGTATATATATATATATATACATATATATAATATTATTGTTGATATAGGGATAACATAATTTGTGTGTTGTTATAATTAAGTGGTGTGTAATCTCCGCTGCAATTGGTCACTGTTTACAACCATCTGTTCTATTTTGATCCAAATTGGACCCCGTCTTGTAAAATACAAACAATATTCTAAAATTGAGTATAAACGTTCTTAGATATATTAACCAGGTTAAGGTTTACATTCGTACTTACCCCGTATAGTGTGTTTCGTTTGGCTTGTATTGGACAATGCCGAAACATGAAGAAGCTGATTGAAGAAAGAATACATAGATTGTAGAACTATGCGTTAATTGGTGTTACCGAAGTTTTAAAATGCTGTCTATGTTACGCTTTAACTTCTTTATGAAATGGATGGAAGTTCATGTTAAAGACACACAAAATAGGCCATAATTTTTCAAATACAATATCAAATATAGAACAAAGGAAGAAACTACCAGATGTGAAAAGTATTTTGAGAAAGTAATTTACGTTAATGCAGGAATATTACCACAAACCCTCTCTACTGGTTTTACGTCCATGCATGTCCTTGACCTCCATGAGGATCAATTTCCAGGCGCCTGTATCCCTAGCTGCTTTACTCCACCTCAAACACCCATTTTCTGCATGTGAATATTACCTCCATTTTTATCCAAATGCTGATGTTCTGCTAGTAGTAATATCTTATTTGACCAGTCATAACAAATAGCTTTCCGATACTTTTTTTAAATGATCCCTAGTTAGTTATTTGAGTTGAACACCACGACGGTTGCTCAGATGGAAATACAGTTTGTTACAGAAAACATATTTTTGTCATTCTCATTCTTATGCGGATGGTGCCGTGCACAATCCGCACCGTAAACACGACCTACGCAGCGGCTCTTAAGACCCCACCCATCCAAAAACTCGGTGCAGAAAACCATATGCTGCAACGCAACATCTAATGCTCCTGATGATGGTCGTATGTACCCGAAACATGTCGAGCTAAGAAAACATCAATAAAATTACCTAGTTGCATTAAGTTGGCATTTCACTATACTTCATAATGTACCCACGTTTAACACTGTTGTCTTGCAGACCATCAGAACATAACTGTCTCTATATGTTTTTGTACCGTGTATTGTGATACAATTATGTAATATAAACCAACAAAATGCACACTTTTCAAATTAATACCTTAATTCAATTCTTTGTTACTTCTACATGTGTCGAACATCATGTGTTCATCATCAGGAAGACCTTTTGTACATGTAGATTTTATTGTATGTTTTTCGTGCTGAAATTAAAATAAAAGGCTATTTGTTCGAAAAGCGTAGGAGACGCCAAGAATTTTTTAATATTATTATTTATTAGCCATCAGATTGTATAATCAATCTATAATATAATTTGCTATCTTGTTGTGTTTTACATGGTAGGGTGCACATCCAGCGATGACACCTCAGTCGTGAAGGTCGGATGTCCAACGTCTTTTTAGCCTTCTATTTCTCATTGGTTGTGTTAGTGTTGTCACTAGTGGGTTGGGATGGGATACTAGTTTGTTGAGGTGTTTGTCAATTCTTTCCTTGAT
>Ga0136643_10019138_pt1 | contig 10342 bp, 6 predicted proteins | sample TergutLab28metaG_FD_96883 | JGI IMG/M metagenome (GOLD analysis project Ga0136643, IMG submission 96883) | Labiotermes labralis P1 segment gut microbial communities from Petit-Saut dam, French Guiana - Lab288 P1 (version 3) (version 3) | ecosystem: Host-associated > Arthropoda: Insects >... | reverse complement strand
GATACAATAGAAAAGTCGCAGGCTCCTGATGTTGGATGTATTAATGTCCGAAACATGTTGAGCATAGAAGAAGTGAAATAAAACTTAATAACTAGTGACATCAAGTTGGTCTCTTATTCTTCAGCTACTCTAAATAGTATTTACAATAGGGGACCGCGGTAGCACAGTGGTTAACGTGCTGTGCTGCAAATCGGAAGGTCGCTGGTTCGATTCCAGATGGTGTCACTGGAATTTTTCATTGACATAATCCTTCCGATCGCACTATGGTCCTCGGGTCGACTCACCCTGTAACAGAAATGAATACCAGGAGCACTTCCTGGGGGTAATGGCGGCTGGTGCATAAGGCTGACAACCTTACCACCATCCTCTTCCGTTGTCATGTAATCTGGGAACTTTAACTTCCTGGAACCCTCTGGGCTACTCCAGGCCTGTAATGGGACTGCCTTACCTTTGTCTTTAGTATTTACGATATTAGGCCCAATCTCCGACTCCGGCTCTCCGTTACATAAAACACTTCGCTGTGCTGTACAGAGAATTACCTCTAGTCTAAGAAACATCTCAATACAATCATAGCAATAGACCAACTTAATTCCTGTAAATGTTTCGAGCACAACAGTGCTCGAAACATGTAGAGGAATATAATAAACTTATTATAAAACAAGAATTTATGCATTAAGTTGGTCAATTGGTAGGATTATACTGAGATGCACGGTAAGCAAAACATCAAAATTTCAATACACTTTGAGAAAGGTATGTCTTTAAAGCTAAAGCAGTAATGTGAGTGCTTAAAGTGTTTTGAACTCTGTACTGAAAGTGGCAGAGACACTTTAATTTGTATAATGACTAGGCTACGGGCTGGACAATTCTGGATTCGAATACCGTCAGAGGCAAAATGTTTATCTCATTTCCAAAACGTCTAGACCGACTCGGTGGCCAACCTAACCTATTATTTAGTTGGTGTCAGGATTCCTTTTTGGGGTTAAGGCGGCTGGAACGTGAAGTCCATTCTGCTAATCTATTGCCGAGGTTAAGAAAGAGTGCATATATACATCTAGACAACTTATATGGATTCATGTAATGGACAGTGGTAATTTTACCTACACTGTTTTACTGTGTTTAAAATCATTATCTTGCAGTCCAGTTCTTCTCCCTGGGACCTGGATGCCTTCTCGCTTACCACTTGAAGTGATTACTTTATTACCACCATGCTTAACGTTTGTATGTTTTACATTCTACAGACAGTGAGTTGCTTTGTTTCATTTCGATTCAGAAGCAACAGGGATTATTTCGCTATACAGCTTTACCTGATAGATTTTTATCGCGAAACGTACTGTTTACTGTGCGGTACGACCTAAATCTTTAAATATAAATCCGGCTAATTTAGGGTATTGAAAATTAAAAGGACTGGGCTTCATCTCGGCCCAGTTCGTGTGGGATTTGTGGTGGAGAAAGTGGCACTCTGATGAGTATTTCTCCTAGAACTTCGTTTTTCACTTCTCAGTTTTATTCCACCAATTCTGAATTTGCCGCTCTATCTTAGTAGGACTGTTTATCAGGAGGAAAAGCGACGAAGCTTGGGAACGTTCCACCTGATATCGGCGAGCATTTGGCACAAAGTAATTTAACGGTGTTTATTCCTTCACTGAAGTGTCAGGCGGACATTTCTGGTTGAAACTGCACCATGAAGACATCCACGACAGAAGAATGCTGTCTTCTGTTAGGTAACGCTGTGTAATCTTGTAGAAATTTACGGACTCTGCGGAGGAACGTGCTGTCTCCAAAATCACGGTAGACAGTAAATATCTTCCCTGAAGATGGAAGCAGCACGTCCTCTCTTAAACGTCTGTAAAGTGTCTGCACATGACACGACGTCACGTCCCAGAAATCAGTACTTTTCATCGTCACCCTCACGAGAACCACAAATTTCATAATTTCCACCACCTCCGGTCAGCTGTTCACGATAACCGGCACACGTCTGGTCCCGACTCCTCTCCAAGCAGATACTGAGCTGTGAACGTTAGGACAGTATATTAAAACAATTTCGTTTCTGTGGCTTAATTTCTTGGATTTCCAGAACCAGTTTCCATACATTATAACCTTTTTCCCACTTCAGAATATGAAATATTTTGATTAGACTATCATATGAAATTGTCATTTGTTAGATATTGCATAACTGTAATAGCAGATTTTTTTTAATGAACACGATGGTCAAGAACACGTTTATGTTTCACCTAATATTATCAAACTATTGAACACCTAACAAACGCCCTGATATCCGATAGTAGGAATTGGACAATTATGGTTATATAGGGTCAAATTTTGTGCCAGCTATCCTTTGTCATTTCCCACGGATATTTCACCGCACGTGTGGGGTGCCGGATGAGTTCGCTACGTTCATACAAGTGAACGGACAGAAAGTGACAAAAGTTGTTGTTCGTCAGATAAACATTATTCTATATATACCCAAAATATATGTACTTGTTTAAAATAAAACTCTGATCTTTGTAGGGGATTATTAAAAACCCTATCTTGACCAATTTAAATCCACTTGACTTGCTCTTTACTTCTTTCTGCAGTATGTATGTTACTAATAACATTTACGCTAATATCTTTTTCTTCAACTTTCATGTAGCAAAAATCACTGCTTAGATTATACCAGTCGAAACCGCATATAAAATTCTTATTTCTCTATGCATAGTTCAAGCCCTGACAATGTCACATTCTACCATTTGATTCTGACATAATAATTAATGAAAGCTAACCATGAAAATTCCATTAGTCTGTCATCTTGTTTTCCAGACGGTATACAGGCTGCTAGTAACACGGGACACCAGTTAGAGAGAACAAGGATTGACCGGGTTGTTGTTGGATGCTGTATTTGCTCAAGTTGCGTATATATCTCATTCGTTATACTGCTGTGGCATGAACAATATCGAGTCTGAGGCATATGTACAGTACACGACGTTTCGGAACTTGACTTGGACCATTATCTGATATTTGGTTATCATAGAAAGAAGTTTTCGGGAGTTGAATTTAATGCTATCTTCAGGTATTTGTTGTAATTAGGCCTTTTGAGATTTGGGATTGCCATATAGAAGGCTTTTAGAATGTAAATCTAGCGTCGTGTCTAGGTGTGCTGTTGGTATTATATATTGCTTTCAGGTGTTCAATTGTCATTCTACGAATATCGTAGTAGACTCAACTCATGAAATGTCGTGTAAATATATCTCGGCCATTATAATTTGGGTGCATTGTTACTTCGGAAGTTCAGCAGATAATGATTTATCAGGAGAATGCGATTTCTGGTGCGTACTGTAGGGCCCGTATCGGGTCTCCGGTCGCCCCCTTTGAAGCAGGGCCAAACCTAATTACCGACTTCTTCACGCCTACGTACCTGTGCTGGCTCGTAGATGCCCTCCTCTCGCCCTTGAAGTTCCGTGGGACTGACTGATGGCAAGTGGCCGGTTCGTCCTGTCAAGGGCATGCATCAACCACCTCGCGCCTGGTGGGTCTGTTTTGTACAAGGTTCCATTCTGATGCCGGCTGTTCTGTCGTACTTTCGTCACAACCTTAGAACTTAATGGCTCATTCACCTCTTAACAAGACGATCGGGTTCGAGTCTGAGCAGTCGTGCCCAGGATTAGACCAAGTTCACTTTCTGGGTGTCGATTTAGAATATGAGATTTTATTTATAGGACATAATTTTAGTAAGCTTAGAAAACTTTTTTAATCTACCGTTAATAAAAATACTTATTATAATTATTGTCATTGTTGTTATACTGAATCCGTGAAGGACAGTCCACGTTGAGAAGCCAACAATGGCTGAGCTGATCAATATGCTTTGTGTTTCCCGTAAGCTTATTATTTTACTCAGAAAAGCTTTCCACTAGATTCTGCCCTAAACTTGCTGTATCCAGTCTATACTCTCACAGTCTGTGTCTTTAAAATCAACTTATTGTTCTTCTCTTATTTAGGCCCAGTTACGCCCATAGGCCCACGAATCGCAGTCGCGCTATTGCCGTGGTAATCCGGCTCACCTTGGTTATTTAGTGCATTTAGCTCGCTGATAAGTGCATTGGTCATTCGGTCGAGTAGTTGATTGTTAGGCTCTTTGCCTTTTTGACTTTTTGGTTGAATATTTCGTTTGATAGTTGATTAGTTTTTAGTTGGTTTGTTGTTTGCTTCAGTTGTTGATTATTTGCTAATGATTTTGCAGTTGCTGGTTCAGATAGATAGTTAGGTGACTGCCGGTCCCATTGGCCGCGCGTTCTGAGGCGTGTATTGCTGCCGCTTGCTTGCTGGGATTATGGTTTCGAGTCCCGCCGGGGTCATGCATTTCTGTCTCTTGTGAGCGTTGTGTGTTGTCAGGTAGAGGTCTCTGCAACGAGCTGATCACTCTTCCAGAGGAGCCCCACTGAATGTGGTGTGTCTGAGTATGATCGTTACGTCTCGATAGTGGAGGCCGTGGTCCAATAGGGGTTGCTGTGCAATTGAAAATAATTTTAAAAAAATAGCTAGGAGGTCAATTGCTTGGTCGTTGATTGGCTGATTACTTATTTTAAATTACGATTTGGTTGATTACTTTTAGTTAATCGGTTTGTTAGCTATTTTGCTGGTTATTTCTTTGGATGCTTGTTAAGTTGGTTAGTCTTGTTTTTGTGTTTTTGGTTAGGTTCGTGGTTCACTGGCTGTTATTTGGTTGTTTAGTCAATAATTTGATTAGTCGTTCAGTTGATTGAGTAGGCAGTTATTAGGTACAAATGACGCAAAGTAATGTGAAGGAAAAGAGCCGTTGACTACTTCCGCAGACAGAAAAAAACGCCTGGTCCATAGATAAGAAGGCACTGAGTAAACAGTGTGCAGATAAGCATAACAATACCTGCAAAATTTTTTAAATATTGTTGACCGTGCATCCTAATATAATGATAGTTTTTTACCAGCCTGATGCACAAATTCTTTATTTTAATAATTTGTTATACTCTACATGTTTCGAGCACTATTGTGCTCATCTTCAGGAGGACAATTGTGTTAGTGCAGCATCTGGTATCGTCACTGTCTTTAGGTGACTGTTCAGACCACAGGTTACGAAAGGATTGCAGTCCACTTGTAACCTGGGGTCTGAACAGTCACCTAAAGAGAGTGGCGATACCAGATGCTGTAGTAATACAATTTCCTCCTGAAGATGAGCATAATAAAGCTCGAAACATGTAGAAGAGTGTAATAAATGTTTTAAAATAAAGAATTTGTGCGTTAGGGTGGTAAAAAAGACTATCAGTACCTGCACTGTAAGCCCATACATCTGCCCCAGGTTATTCTGACACCACCCTGCAGGCTGGACAGAAAAGTGGCCACCTTGTTACGTTAGAACTTCATGTTAATGGGGTTTGCGCGCGTTTGTCACTCTGGATCGTCACTTACCCATTCTAAACCCACAAAATAAAGGCTTTACGAGAAGACACTGCCTACCGTCAAGATCTGATTTTGAAAATGCTTGCATCCAGTTTGGGTTCAAGAAGTATAAAGTATTTGTGAACGCTATACAGGCATTTGGAGAGGTGAAGGTACGGTTTTGCTATTTATAAGGAGATAGTGGAATTGTACTTTGACCGGGAAGTGGATGGGGTAAGTGGTTAGCTCTCAAGTCCCGGCCGTTGTGCCCCGAAGAAACAACCACCGGAACAAACTGCAGTCTGACTGGAGCCTTTGAAGGAGAGATAAAACTCTTGTTTCTGCCTGGAATCGAACCATGATTCCTCAGAGTCCAGTCCGTAGTCTAGCTACGTTATTAGGGTATACACCGTAAACCTCACATGCAGTAAGCCTATAGACCACAATAAACATTGTAATGTCTGCTTCTTTTAAATTTACTTAGGCGTCATTTGCGAATACATTTAACAAAATAAAACAGAAAATTTGAATCTCTTGTATAGTACATTATGCCTACCCGTACTGCTTATTAGGCGCTTTCACACAATTGCGAAAAGCGATTATTAGTTTCGTCATATGTGCCTGTCCGTCTCTCCGCATGGAAAAATTCAGCTCCTCTGAACTTATTAATAATTGAGCATTCTTTGAAAATCTGTCGAGAAAATTCGAGTTTCATTACAATTTTGCCTATGGGAGTAATGGCCACTTTACATCAAGACCTGTGTACATTTGCGGCAATATCTCGCCGAATTCCTGTTAGAATGATTATTCAGACCAAAACTATAGAGAAAATCAAAACAAATATGTTATGTTCAATAACTTATTTAAGAAATTCATGCCTTTTATGAGATAATGTGGAAAAATATAGGCCACAGATGAAAATATAACACAGCGCATGGACTTTGAATGCTGGATGACTAAAGGATACAAACACATGCTCAGAATATGTAATACTAGTTGCTTTTCCACTGCAACAAAACTTAACGCGAAAGATCCTCAATGTTTCGTTATACGCACATTACCTCTCTTGTTACCTTCGTTAGTAACTTCAGTTATTGCATTGATTGGATTTATACACTGTTGATTAGGTCTGCAAAAACATACTTGTATTTGTAATAAAGGCCAGTGAGTTATGCATGCTTGACCATATATTTGGTAAGCAGATATTTCCCACACATTGGAAAACAATTCCACAAACCTCTTGCTACAGCAATCGCCGTTTAAAGCCCATGGTAACTATATTGCTGAAAAGTTAATAAACCGTGCAGTTTTTCCTCTCGGTGTCTTTGTATGATAGTAAGATCCATAAAATAACAAGGCAGGCAATTTGCGTGTAATGTAATATCGTGGCGTGTTCGTGCTACCTTTGTTGCAGAGGAAAAACAATAATTATTACAAAAACTGTTTGTGTGTTTGTAGCCGTTGATATCCAGCATGCAATGCGCATGCGCCATATGGTCACCCTTGACCTGCCCCGCTCTACAATAATTTTCCACATTGTCTCACAAAGGGTAAAATTTTTCGAAAATGTTATTGAACATGAAATGTGCGTTTCGATTTCCTCCACAAAGTTTTCCTGCAGAATTTTTCATTCCAAGAAGAGCCGGCATAGACGCTTTGGAGCAGAGAAAAACCTTATGCTCCTGCCGGCAATCGAACCAAGATTCCTCGGTTTTCCAGCCCGTAGTGTAGTCACTATACCATTTACTCTTCATTAGGCGTGACAGTTATTAGTCTGGTTTATAATTAGTCTTCATGTTATACTTAACTCTTTTTACGTTCTGTCAACAGTTTTTTTTGACGACGGAAATATCTGAGTGTAGCTAGCATGTTCCCTGCACTGCTGCCCTGTGGATATTTTCTGGGTATAGGGACCTGGAGATTTGGGTGCAGGATTTTTGACACCACACCAGCTGCTGAGATTAAGAGGCTTCTTTATGTTGTGTTGTTTGGCTTGATACCGGCTTTCCAATATTACTGCTATTACTACTGCTACTACTGCCATTGGGTCCCTTAATTTTATGGCTCAAGAATTTTGGATTTTTATGATTCAGAATTAATTCTGAAAAAAACAAGTTCTTCAGATATTGTAATAGAGTCTTTGGATGCAAAATCGGTCTAGAGGTCCATATGCATAGGACAAACCAACACACACATGTTCGCATGTGTTTGCCTCATATGGGGTTCTAACCCATGACGCTCGCGCGCGAAATGTCCAACACTGTTTTGGCTGTTATTCCCATAATTGCCCTGTAGATGCAGTCATCACTCAAGTCCTTTGATTACAGGGGTAGCTAGGACGTACGTATGCACCGATGTACATGGCGAACAAATTAATGGCAGTTTTCTTGCATTACAATGTGAATAACAGGAACTAAAAATGTCATTCTTGAGAAAAGTACAACAGAACAATCTGTGAATTTGAACAGTGAATTTACATGATTCTGGCGTCGCAGGCTATGTATAGGAACTTGCCATCAGTTGAGCCGTAAACTAAATTGAACTAAAACTTGCCAAACTTTCACAAAAGAACTCTTTTAATACAAAAGACCTCTCTTCCTTTCCATTATTACACTCGTCCTACACTGCCTCCGCTTAAGAGCGCGCAGAGTTCATTTTGCAAATTGAAACTGATAAAAAATTACCTGAGATGGAGAATGAGTCAAGAGAAAGATTCGTTCCCTTATTCAGGCTACTCCCAGAACACCAAAGCTAGCTCAGCAGTTCGTAAGGAAAGAGAGAGGAGAATGAGGGAGCGAAGAAGAGGAACAAAGACAGAGGGCGATCTTATGGATAAAGTAATTGAATTAGTTGAAAGCAAGTCCGTGAAAATTGGCCTCTCACTGTAAATATTTGCAGTTTTAATTTGGCAAAAAGTGCAGGGCTTGTGGTTATAAACATTCGTCTGTTGTATGAGTGAGTGAGTGAGTGAGTGAGTGAGTGAATGGGTGGGAAGGGGGGGGGGTGGGAGGTTGGATGTATAACAGAGCGAGTACAGACGCTAAACGAACGACATGCCCGGAACGGTCATACGTCCCCGGAGACAAGACTGCTTGATCGTTCACCAACTTTTCCGTTGGTTCTTCTCATTGAATGATGGACGTTGTATTTTTGTCTTTTCATTCAACAACTGAAGGATGATAAGGGGAAATAACGGTAACTGCCAAGAGGGAGGGATTTGGCAGAATATAAGATCAGCCATCAGCTGCTTGAGTCGTTATCACAACATGTCTGAGGTACATATTAATGTGAACTTTCGGCCGGTATGCCTGGAATTCAGAAGACATTAAATTAAGAAGAGTGAACTGTAAGACATGTCGAAACGTAGGGGCAAATAGAATCACCTTTCAAATGGAAAACCTATTGAGTAGCCTATCTAAAGGTGTATTTGAACATTTCATAAGTTGCGGAAGTCACACAGAATGGCAACTATGAATAATGAATTGGAAAGGATCTGGAAGGAAGCGCAGCAGTACATTCCAATGTGTCTTAAGGACCGGGGAGGGGGGAGGGATGCGGGAGGGAAAATGAAGCACTTCAATCATGTGAACATCTATTTACTCTAATACGTGTTACTTGCTTACTCCGTGGAGCAGAGTCCTTCTTCAAAAGCTAACCGGTTTTCAGTTAGTCGAGAAATTCCCCGCATTTTGTGGAACAAGAATGTTCATTACCGCATTCACAAGTGCCCGCTACCTGTCCCTATCCTGAGCCAGATCAATCCAGTCTATGTCCACCCCCTTCCCACTTCCTGAAGATCCATCTTTATATTATGTTCCCATATAGGCCTGGATCTTATTCTTATACATGTTTTGGTCATGAAATTAGACATTTCCATACCTGTGATTAATTATTTCGTTAGAACTTTATGAAATGTTAGCTTTCCGACTTCTAAGTTTGTCATGCAAATAAACATTACAACTAAATAAATCTTTTTTTTTGTGAATGCAAGCATCACGATGTGCTCCTAACGTAATATAATATTATACAGTGTACGTCAGCACAATCACTTTATTATATAAGGTAATACAAGGCTACATGTTTCGACTATAACCTAGTCATCTTCAGACCTATATTAACATTTGTGTTACCAGGTGCTGTGCACATTCTGGGATCCCATCGTATTTACATTCGTGGAATATATCTAATTAAAACATTTGTCTAAAAGGTGTGATATGCTAATACCCCAATCCTATATTAGCACATCACACCTTTTAGACAAACTTTTTAATTAGATATATTCCACGAATGTGAACACGATGGGATCCCAAAGTGTGCACTGCATCTGGTAACACAAATGTTAATATAGGCCTGAAGATGACTAGGTTATAGACGAAACATGTAGCCTTGTATTACCTTATATAATAAAGTGATTGTGCTGACGTACACTATATAATATTATATTAAATAAATCTGGCGAATCCAAAAAATGCTAACCACAATTCCACAAAAAAATTTGGTTGCCAAAATATTCGCGCTCTATTCCACGATTGTTTTATCTGCTATTTCTTTATTTTTAAAGCAAACTAAGCGTTATTCGCATATCGCAATGCTGTCATCTGGTTATGCGGTGTTGTATTATGTGCTCGAAGGCCGTTTGTGTTTTCACTCTCGGCTTTTAGCGAACAGAGTACACAGTCGCTGCTCAGCTGGCTTTTCGACTTTATAGACCACATTTCCAGTGTGTGAGCAACTACCAAGTTTCTTGGTTAACCTTTTGACGCCTAATGTCAACTATAGTGGTCGTACCGTACCGCTAACCTCTAAAGTTGCATTTTATATATTTATTCAACAAATATGGGTACTGAATATTTTAAACATGCTATATACTCTCCGTTTTTTTATCTTCAAAATGCAGTTTGTTTCATAATTATAATGTATTTGGTTCCTGTATTATTAACATTTTATATACAGG
>Ga0136643_10019136_pt1 | contig 10342 bp, 9 predicted proteins | sample TergutLab28metaG_FD_96883 | JGI IMG/M metagenome (GOLD analysis project Ga0136643, IMG submission 96883) | Labiotermes labralis P1 segment gut microbial communities from Petit-Saut dam, French Guiana - Lab288 P1 (version 3) (version 3) | ecosystem: Host-associated > Arthropoda: Insects >... | reverse complement strand
GCGGATAGAGGGGTGTCACGTGGTCAGCGCAACGGGTCCCCACAGCCGTTAATCTCTGTTTTCTAGACCTGGAGCCGCTACTTTTTCCATTCAAGTAGCTCCTCAATTGACCTCATGAGGCTGCGTGGACCCCGTTCCAGACCCACTACTACTCAGAAAATCTGGTAGCGCCGGGGATCGAACCCGGGACCTCTGTATCTGTAGCCAGAAACTCTGACCACTAGACCACACAGGCGGTCTGGATTCTGTCAGATACAAACATTAAATAAAATGCTTGCAAGAATTGGCTAGTTACAGATATAGGTTCCCTAATGTGAATGTTCCAAATAGTTTACAAATGTGTAGAAGGTTTTGAGCAAAATGTTTGATTCTAGATACTGAGAGAACACATGGAAGATGTGTTGTAAAAAAAAACTACAAAACTGGTGATGGATTGAAGACATCTCCAAGAAACAACAAATAGTGTTGTGTCTTCAGCACAAAATGCAACAAAGCTGCCACATTTGCATCCAAATAAGAAGCCTATGGTTACTAAATAGTATGACACAGACCACAATAATGACTAGTTTGTTAGACAAAATTTGTGATCAGTGATGATTAAGTTTTTATACCTAATTTTGGTGTACCTTCTAATATCTTTCATGGGTGGTTTTTATTACAGCTGAAGAGTGAAAAATTATGCCCTAAGAATGTGTATCTTGTATTGTTGGATTCAGCGAAAGAATTGTGTTTCATTATGGAATTTAACGATATTGATGCATTTTCAAGAGCACTTCTCTCCTGTAATATGGGAGTATGTTTTATTCAATTATTTTTAAGGCATTCCAGCTGCACTATGGCCCTAGGGTCAACTCAGCCACCAACAGAAATGACTACCAGGAATAATTCCTGGGAGTAAAGGTGGCTGGTGCGTAGGGCTGACAACCTCACCACCCTCATGTGCCGATTGTATTGAAATCTGGGAGCCTGAAACCCTCAGGGCCTGTCCAGGCCTGTGATGGGATTACTTTACCTTTCACCTCACACATTAGTGACTGGCTTACTTTCCAGTTGAAGACAGTGGGCCAGCAATCAGTTATTCAGTGATTTCAATCTTCTGTGTTATGCTGAGTAGCAGTGTGTCTCATATCCTGATGTTTTGAAGCAACGTAGATCATCCTTTTAGGGCACTTTGGCCCTTGAAGATTCAGGCTTCAGAACATTAGGAATCAATAACCCTGCTACTCAATGTAACAACCCCAAAGACCTAAATCCTTAACACTAGTACTGTGGAACTATCAGTCTCAGGACAGTTCGTTCACTATCTGCAACAACTCATCCTTTGGGTTATGATGCTGTGGAAATTGATTTGTTGGTGCCACCATTTGAAAGGAACACACTGCCTTAACCCGTTACATGCCGAGTTAAATCCAATCTGCCCTTTGCTAGCATTATTCGGAGCTCACCATATTCTCTACGTTAGCAGGTAAAGGGTTAATCTTCATAGTAAAGGTGAGGAAGGAGGCAGGATGTTCCTCCATTACTAACTACCAGACTACACAGTGTGGTGGCCAAGGAACTAGCTGTATAAGTCTTACTTGTCATGAATATATCAAATCTAACTTCAGCAGCAAATTTAAATGCTTTTAACTGGTAAATGGCTGTAATGTAGCATTTGGTGTTGAAGGAGCTATATATATAATTTATGATCAATTATAATGTATTAAGTTACTGAAAATAATATGGAAATTTTGACACATTTGATGCTACATAACACTGCTTCATGTTGTTGCTTGAGGTGCTGATGACTGGCTTTGACTCTTTGTAGTTGTCAGTACTGTGACATAATTCCTTTTCACTTGTGATGCTTGAATTGGGTTTCATAATGTTTGTGCATGAGTGAATGATTTTAACACAGTTAACATATAAGATTTTGATAAAATTTTTTTCTCATATTCAATATTGATATTAAGAAATACAAGGTGCTATTTAACTAATACTCTACTACATACAGAACAGTTAACTAATATTCTAAAATAAGTTTGGCAACAAAAAAGGAAAACCTACAGCACAGTCCTGGAATTTATGTATGTACACCATTGATAGTTGTCTTTGGACTGAAGTATTTTGGGCTAATCTGCGAAATGTACAAAGCTTGATTGTGTTGGGATGGTTGTAAAGGCTATTTATTGCAGGTTTAGTAACCCATTTGTAGGAATTCAAATGTTTCAAGGAAATGAATACTTCCTTTTACTTACACTACTCTTTGTTAGCAGTGAAAGCTAATTCTGTACTTGTATGTAGCATCAAAAATGAAATGTGCTGAATTAATTCTTATGCAAGAAATTTCAAGTTAGGAAGTTGTGAATAAAAAGTTCATTTCCACAGAACTGAGAATATAATTAAATAAGTGCCTGTGATTTTAACTACATTTATAGACAATTTTGTACATAATTATTTCTGGGCTGGTTTATTGCAGTTGTTGAATAGCCAATTATTAACGATGTCAACACTTAACTGTGTGTTGTCTTCCATTATGTAACTTATGAAAGATCCTTCTCTTGATGTACATCATGTAGAATATGTTTTATCTTCTCATGTTTATGATCAGAAATATGTTATAGCTGCATATTAGCTCCAGGTTGTGCTGAATATTCTATAAAAGAAAGTTAATAAAATTATTTTTTGTGTGTTCTTTCAAAAAATCACAAAGACATATTTGCAAACCAAATATGTCTGATAATGAGGCAATGTTTATCAGAGTTTCTAATCTGCACAGTTTATAATGAACTGTAATTCTTCTTGTCCTAAATGCCTGTATAGGTGTGAGACTGCCTGAAAGTTTTCAGTATTCACTTACATATTGAGGGCATAACTCACTTCTGTTGCAATGTTCTCAGACTGCTTTCTGTGTACCTAACCAATAAGTTTAAAGATTTATGTGGCCATTATGCAATCATAAGTTTCATTTCAATCTTCTCTTCTGTGAAGTTATATACAGGCAGTGTAGCCCATACTTGTGTATTTTTCTCTTATTTTACATGTTTATTAGATGTGTCTTACCTTAATTATTATGAGTTTCAACTGAATCTTTTTGCAGCAAATGTGTCATGAGAGTACCAATGTCCTTAGATTCTTCCAGACTGTTCAGAAGGTAAGGACTGTACAGCATTGTTAAGCTCACTTCTAATTCTGCGGTTTGAACTGCAACAAAAAGTAAAATTGCGGTAATGGAACGGGTTAGTATTACATATTTATTTTATCATAGTAACTGCTTCAACTTTAATGTTGTGGGAATGATTCTGACCCAAGTATTTTCTTCTCATAATTGGTCATTTTGTATGTCTAGTCCTTGGAGAGTGCACTGCCCAAAGTTGTATGTTTGATTTTTATATAAGCAAAGTGGTAATATATTGAGACTTTTAACATTCCACTGTATGAGAACTTCTCTTGGCATTTGAATGAGATGGGAATTATACTGTATGATATGGGGACTGTACTTACCACGCAAATCAAGAACCTTATCCAAGCACTTCTTCATATCTATCAGTGTATCATCCACCAATTTTGCCAGATTTTCAAGGACAGTTCCTTCGCACATATTCACGAGATTTAAACTGGCTGTCTGGTCTGTGTTATTGGTATCGTTTTCAGACATTTTTAGTCATTCACTCCTGCCACTGATGTGGAAACATTTGAAGGGGTTGAATTACCCGCCGTGCTCTTTGCTACGGTGCACATCAAATGCGCTCGTAATAGTGAGCGGCTTGACGAATATAGAGCAGGTTTTAGCTGTGCGAACGAAGGCAACTGAGCGCAACGGAGGTAAGATCCCAGAGACGAGGCGTTGGAACGTCTGTTGGAGTAGGTTGCGTGCCCGACTAGAAAAATAACCAAATGTGAATACTTTATCTATATGTGTATTTTCTGCTGGTATTAATGTTTACAGTGTTTCTTAGAATTATAATTCAGTAACATATACATCGGATCATTTATTTTTCTATTTATAGCATTCGTAATATTCACTGTAGTAACCCTTTTTTGAGCAGTGGAAGTGTGTAAGAATAGACACAACTGGAAGGTTTTCATGAATGAGATTCTTAAAGGATGAAAGTATGCGGAAGATACTTTAGTCGTTTTTAAGCACGTGAACGGAGACATAAGGTCTGTTAAGGTCATACGTTACAGTACGGACCTTATGTTTCGGTGCGTGTGTAAATATTAACCTATGGAATACTGATTCATATTTTTATGATACTTGGCAGTGGAGTGATGGGCTCTGATCAACAGTTCTGTCTGCGGTGGCACAATTATCAAAGCAGCCTTCTTGCATCCCTTCCACAATTATTAGATGGGGATGACCTTACAGATGTCACCCTTTCGGCAGGTGGACGCAATTTACGTGCCCATAGGGTGGTTCTGTCTGCATGTAGTCAGTACTTCAAAGAACTCTTCAAGGTTTGTAAAGAGTTCTGTTGTTCATAGTAGAATCCTAATTCTGTTGTGGCCTGTACTGTGTTTAAATTAAATTTATGTCATCTGTATTTAGGTACTACAGCCTTTACAACATCCTGTTATAGTATTACCAGGAGCGAACTTCACAGATTTATGTGCTTTGGTAACATTCATGTACAGTGGGGAAGTAAACATATATCAAGAGCAACTTCCAGGACTGCTAAACATGGCTGATGCTATGCAGATAAGAGGACTTGCTGAAGTTAATGGGGTAAGGCTATATTTAACAGTTTTTGAAACATTGAAGTTTGATGATTGATTGATCTATTTATTCAATCATTTGAGTTAATATAACATTTCTTTGCTGAAAGAGAATGATACATTAGCGATACAAAGAGTGATAATATAAAAAGTATTCATAAGACAGTTTAAATGATTGTAATGAACAGGTAGTTAATATTCAATTGGCACTGAGTAACAAGAGGTACATTCCTATTCACAATTAAGTAACTTGCTGGTAGTGGTTAATCAATGAACAGAGTTCTTGAGGAGGGAATGGTTAAGTACATATTTCTCATCACTTCTATACATGTTGGAGCCCAGTCTTTTAGTGTTAACATAAAAGCCCACCCTTCAACTGTCCACAGCCAGGTGTTTTTTTTTTTAAGTTATGAGGTTTTACGTGAAGTTTGTTATGCCACTTTTTATGCCTGAGAGCTGTTGGACCAACCAACAAGTTGGAGAACCAGTGATTGTTGAGTCTGTACAGTTATTGGATGTATTCATGACTGTTGCCCATATTTATGCTTTTGAATTAAGAAAAATGGGTAATTACAACAAGTTAACCTTCATAATTAATATCTGGTTTAGGTTATGTACATTTGTAATTCAGTACCATGTAGTTGTGCTTGTCGGATAGCGTGCTAGTCTCATGTGATATGCTTGAATCAAAGCAAATTATGAATAAGAATGTGAACTGCTAGTGCTGCTGCTACTACTGCTGCTGCTACTACTACTACTAGTGCTGCTGCTACTACTACTACTACTACTACTACTACTACTGGTACTATTACTAGTGGTGACAGTGGTAATAGTAGCAGTAGTATGTGTCCTAGTCTTTGCATTATCCTTCTCCACTTACATGCACCCACTCATCATTATCATCAAAATTCATAGTTATCTTGTGTTAAAGTTTAATGTTAACATTATATGTGACTAATTTAAAACCCTAAGAAAACAAATTATTCATAATTATTATGTTGGACATTTAAATTCCTTCCACTTAACCCACTGCTGAGGTAGATTTATGCTGAAATCTGCTGCTCATCTTAATATAAATTGTATTTGGTGTATTCTTAAGGTAGAAACTTCAAATCAAAATTAGATTGTTAAGAACAAATCCATTTACTCCTGCACGAGGTTTTGAAGTAACCAGCATTTATGTACGTAGGGTACTTCATGTTTCTATTCAAGTTTTGATATTAGTTGAGTTTTTTTTTGCCTTGTTTAGGGAACTGTGCAACAATTGTCATAGCAGACCTGTACCTAGTAGGAGTTTATTAAGGTGATGTAAAAGTTACTGGGTGTATTGAAACCCTGTTCTGTGTCGCACAAAATGAATAATTGAGGCAGGGTTTAGTAAAACAATCTTGCTAGGCCCACTGGATAGCAGGACCACTTGGATCCCCGGCAGCAAGAGGGGTAATTTCTAAATTCACCTATTCTGGGAACAGCAAAAAAATTCTGTTTACTGCAGTTGCATTAGTTGTTTCATCAGTATTTAGAATTATGACTTTGTAGAAATTATTGCGGTGAATATGGTATTTTCATCTGATTAATTTTTTGTTTGTGTGAATGTGTGTGCAGTTTTGTGTGTCTTGCTGTATTCTTTTTTTTGGGGGGGGGGGGGGGGGTGGTGGTGTTTCCCTGGCATCTGAATTTTATGTGCTGACATTTCGCAGAACAATCTGTCCACTCCATCTTCATAGGTCATATGGGCCTTTTGTGTGATTACCCGGTGTCTGAATTTTATGTGCCGACATTTCGGAACACTATGTCCATTCCATCATCATGGGTCGTAGGTCAGATGGACAGAGTGTTCCGAAACGTCAGTTCATAAAATTCATGTGCCGGGGATTCACCCAAAAGAAAGAATACGACATTCACAACATGGCAGAAGTTTTTGTGTCTTCATTTCATGGTGTGTCATTTCACTGTGTTCCTTGAGAGGGCCGTTTGTCATGAAGAGCGCAGTTTCTTTTGAATTTCTTGAATCTCTGAACAGCAGTCAGTTACTAGTTTCAGAGTGCCGAGTATGAGGTACAATTTATTTTATTCCTTCCAGGCATGTCTTGAAAGATGCAGCACAAGAATGATTTTAGACATTGGTTCTGACACATGCGCACACACACACACACACACACACACATGTGGCTGAGATATGTGCTATCAAGGTGTGTGCTAATAAACTGCAATTTCAGAGTAGTCCAGAGTATCTGCTCTGATAGTCAGGCGGCTTTGAAAGCTCTTCAGCCCATCAGAACATCTCCATTGGTCCAACAATACCAAAAGGCTTTGAATGATACTTCTACTGGTCTTGCAGTGGGCTGTGTTGGTCCCTGGACATGCTGGGGTACAAGATAATGAGATCTGTGACGAGCTTGCAAGGGACGGCTCTGTTCTAGAGTTTGGTGGACCTGAGCCAGCCTTGGGAGTCTCTAGGCAGGATATATGAAGAAGGATTAGACGTTGGTTGGTTGACCAGCATCTGATACGGTGGCAAGGTCTTGGTGACACCCAAAGACAGGCTTGAGAGTTAATTTCAGGACCCTGTCTGGGTGCCAAGGCTAGGTTTCTTTCCTTTAACAGGACACAATCCAGAGCTGTTACTGGCCTTCTCACTAGACATAATAGTCTGAGGAGACATGTCCACCTAATGGGGCTGTCAGACAGTCCATTGTATAGGAGGTGTGGAGCAGAGGATGATGTCTGCCCACATTCTCTGTGAGTGTGACACTTTGGCTTCACTTAGATGTGCGTATCTGGGCTCTTTTTCTTGGAGCCAGAGGACATTAAGAGTATAAATCTGGGGGTCATCTGGAACTTTAGTAAAGCAACAGGGCTCCGATAAATTGATATGGGGCACAAGGGGGCCCATCATTTAAGGCCTAAGTTTCATCGGGACCATAAGGTCTTGAACCCAATCACAAATCAATCAATCACTCAATCTGACACACACATACATGAAGATGAAATTTTTGTCTTGTTTCAAATGACAGTGACACTGGCAAAGAGGGGGATAACATTGCATAAGGACTGACTGTACACAATTTTGTCCCTTTCTATCATTTAATAGGTTTAAACTGTGCCCTGTGAGTTGAGACCAAACAAGGTACTCCATATAGGTAATGACTGGCACTGTGTTGTCATGCTTTCATTCCTTCAAATTTTGCAGCTAGTACTTGACAGTCCGTATTCTTGGATATGACTGTACAGAAGTGTACATAATATCTTGATGAAGCAAGGAGGGTAAAAATAAGAGGTGTGGTTTTTATGAAATGGGTGTTGACATAAGGGTCATTTTTAGGCACCTTTAGACATTCTGTGTGGTAGCTCAGTCGGTGTAGTAACTGACTACGGGCTGGACGGTCCGGGATCGAATCCCGGTAGGGACAAGATTTTCTGCCCGTCCAGACCGGCCCTGGGGCCTACCCAGCCTCCTTTACAATGGGTACCAGGTCTTTCCCAGGGGTAAAGTTTGGCTGGGGCGTGCTGCCGACCACTCACCCCCTTCTAGTGCCGCGGTCATGGAAGAGTAGAGCTATACCTCTACCCACCCTCTGGGCCACACTGGGCCTGTAATCAGATCACTTTAGCTTTTTTTTTTTTAGACATTCTGTGAAACAACATTTTATGATACTTGCAGTCTTATGGTCATGTTAATATGTAAAGGCACCCCATAGAAGTAGGTGATTCATTGCAGCTAAATAAGTGAGAATCTTTGAAGCGTGTAAAAGAATTTTAGACCTCATGACAAATAAGTGTTTGTTGTTGTGATCATAAAACAGTTTTAATATCTTAAGACTGTAATCCCGCTCAGCCAGTTACAAATATGTATCATGGGAAACAGCAATCCCTAAGTGCTCACAAGGGTTATAGCACTGTGTCAATGTATTGCTTGATAATTATATTTTTGCCATCTAAGAACACATATTTTTGTAACCATTCCTGTAAGACACATTTCAATTCGTAACATCATCAAGAGTTTAATTGCTTATATTGCTGGCTACGGATGTGTGTGCAGACAAAACTGTTCTCTTCATTGAGCTGGATCCATATCTCATGTGTGGCTGATTAAAGTAATAAGGTAATATCAACGCTCGCCTTAACGACTGTAGTCATGATGGTGGGGGAGGGGGGGGGGCATGTTGGAACATTGCGAAATCTAAAATCGTTTTGATCCATTTGTAATTTTTAGCTTAAGATACAGTACATATCATGATCATACTCCAGTGAATCGAGATGTGCGATAATAACGTTTAACTTTCCAATTAGTTGCAGTTAGTATTAGTTGTGCTGGTTGCAGCTGAGGATCAATATTTGTTTTTGCTTGGAACTGGTACAGAGATTTGTGTGGTGTGGTGTGGTCTGAAGGCTGAAGGGTGTCATGGAACAACTCAGTTGTCACAGAAAGTGTGTTTGTTGGAAGATGAATCATAGTTATGAAAATGATATAGATTGCAATACAGCACGAGTGAAATTAAATTAAATGCTTTAATGGTTAATTACATTTACCATTTTTTTTTTATATTACTCATTCTGTGCATATTCTTATAATCCAAATATCAACTATTTACCATTTTGATGTTCTAAGTATCACACACTGTAAATACATGTGTCTGATTCAGTGGTGGGAACAGAATCTGCCCTGATATATGTAATTTAAGTTTAAGCTGGCAAATCCAATGGCACTGAAGCTGGGATTATTTGAGTGGCTTATCATGTTAGTTTATAGCGCAGGAGTGGCTGGAAGTAATAGAATGTTGCGTGAAAAGTGAGGGGGTGTGAGGGAGTAGGGAGGAATGGGAGATGAAAGGGCACAGTATAAACATACATGGTATGCTGTCATACATGTATCTAATCTAGCGGATTTTAATCTAATCTTGTGTTCTGTAAACTAGTGTCTGTCACTGAATTGAAGCCAACAAATTGTTTGGTGTAAAGAATCGGGAACACATCTAGCATGCTTTTCATCTTGCTTTTAATTTCATTGTGAAATTTCTTGGCCCTTTTGTCCTTACGGTTCCTGAACTTGGACCAGTCGGAAGTTTCACCTTTGATCCATCTGATAATGTGTACAGTGTAACAGGTAGCTCACTTGCTCAGTTTCTCAGTTTATTTGTCCCATTAGTGCTGTGTATGTCAACAAACATACTCATTTGCTCATATGGAAGGGAATTTGTACTTGAAAATGTGTCCACATGATTAAATTATTTTATTTCAAGTCTGTATTTTCATTGGCTCCCATGTTGTAAGAGAACATGTTTTCCATTGGAAATTTTTCTGGTTCAAAGTGTAAAGAAAATAATGTATACACAGTTAATATTAACAGTTTAAACACACATAAGAATAATTCACTGCAGAATCTGACATTAGCAGGAGTAGCAGCAACACTGTGAACCATTCCGTACAATATTTCATTGAGGCACAGGCGTTGGTTAGCCATAAGGTTTATATAAACATATGTTTGTATGTATGTGGGCTGATTTAAATTAAACTAAATTGACTTGAATTTATTTCGAAGTATTCTATTCCACGCGTTTGCATATATTAGACATCTCTTGAATTTATTTCGAAGTATTCTATTCCACGCGTTTGCATATATTAGACATCTCTTGAATTTATTTCG
>Ga0136643_10019132_pt1 | contig 10343 bp, 7 predicted proteins | sample TergutLab28metaG_FD_96883 | JGI IMG/M metagenome (GOLD analysis project Ga0136643, IMG submission 96883) | Labiotermes labralis P1 segment gut microbial communities from Petit-Saut dam, French Guiana - Lab288 P1 (version 3) (version 3) | ecosystem: Host-associated > Arthropoda: Insects >... | reverse complement strand
TGTATTCCAGTAGTTAACATGCACGGTGTAACAACGTAAATAAGATGGAGAAAGTTGGTGATGGATAAAAAAAAAATGGAAGGATATTGTTCGACAGACCAAAGCCCATAGCGGGCTGTAGTGCAAATGGAAGAAGAAAAGTTGTTTTCGCACTGCAATAAACAGAGACCGGAAGATTTGAGGTGCTCACAGTGATGTTGCTGAACACTGCACACGTGTTCCAAAAACCTAGGAGCCACCTCAACATTATAGACGCCATAAGGGCGTGATAGAGACGTTTCATGTTGAGGGTCCACAAATATTGGTGGCACCGGACAAAATTCAGCCGCCTGGGCGACCTACACGCCTGGTTAAATGCAAACGTAAGGAAGGCCTGATAGCAGCAATATCGTGTTCAATCGAATGTAAGACGAACCCCCGTTCACAGTGTGAAGTTAATAGGGAAATATCCGTGCTAAACATATTTATTTTGGTGCATAGTAAAAGTACGGTGTTTGTCTACACGTGTGCTAAGGGACGGTTATGAACGTGGGCCATTGGTAGTTAGAACAAAACCAAAGGCCTGGAAGCATTGAACGTCGTTCAGAGGTGTGTGCTGCAGTCGGTATTGCTGTATGTACCTTTGTCGAAAAGTAACGAAAGACGCATATTCAAAGAAACCGTTATTAGACGGTGTCCCGCAAGTCCTTAATAGTGGGTAAGTGAGAGAGTTATTTGTGAAATTCGTAGCATGAGATGGGAATTGTCACGTTTGTCTGCTAAGTGTGACTGGCTGCTCGGCATACAGTATAGTATCGGACGCTGCTAATGAGATGTGAAGGGCGCGCCGGTCGACAACCGCTGTGTATCGCCGTAAAAGAAGGTTCTGATACAACCAGCTTGTGAATGTTTCGTGGGAGGGAAAGCTGCTTGTGAGTGCCAATGACCATGAATCAGTTCAAGAGGCTTACTGAACTTGATTTGAGAATGAAAGCTGCTTGGAATATGAAGGATTGGGTAAGTCTGCAAGTGGGGGTTTAAAAATATCTTCTTTCTTTATTCATATTGCCCTGAAGCAAAGTAAGCTGTTTTAGTAGGGGCACTTCCCCTCTTTAAGAGATACCGATATACACGGGCGTGTTGTAGCTTCTTTTCCTTGTATATTGTGTACAAACCTGTTTTTCTCTTTATGGTCACTTGCATTGCTGCAGGACCTCTTGCGAGAAGGACTGTTGATTTAAATTGCACACTATCCAAATTAGGATTCTAAGTACGAGTTAGAAAAGTGTGGGTTATTTGTAAAACAAACTGAAAGTTTTTATTTTAAAACAAGGACATATACCGATCTTTGATCGGGATATGGTTTATTTTGTTGTCTTTATCGCAATATCAATGTGTTTCGGAAATACAGCTCACAGTTTTACCGGCACCTTCTGTGCACACAGAACGAGAAATTCATATGTAAACGTGCGTCTTTGAACGCTTCTTGTTTGGGTTATGATACATTTTAGAAGGGGATGGGTAAAAAAAGGTAAACCGTCCCACAGGCAAATGTTTATTTATAAATTGCCGATTGGACGAGATTACTGTTTTGACAACTGCATGTTACCAAAGTGTTGTCCTTGTGATTCCAAGCGGTGCACTGGTCGTCTCAGTGACGGTGGTCAGGCGCTGTCAGAAATTCCAGGTGGTTATGAATTAACTCGCACCCGCTTTTTACCCTGTGTGTCTTCTGCATCATTAAACTGCAGTCGCTTATACAGTTACTTTAAAGACGGCCTCAAATGAAAGTCCAGTGCGTTTAAGTCAGGTGATCATGCGGGCCATGCAGTTGTTCCGCACCAACCCATCCGTCGTTCCGGAAAGTTGATATTCAGAATGATCATACAGTGATGTTACAATGAGGTGGAGCGCCATCATGCTCTTGTCTGCAGTGGGAGATCCTCAGGTGGCTCTGTATAAAGTCGTGACGAAGTGCCCCTGGCAGTGAATGCTATAAAACACCACATAGCCCGCGTACACAACCCAGAAGGGCGAAGACCTCAGCAGCACCGCGGCGGAAGCTTGAAATCTCGCACGATAGAGGAGTTGCTTACCGGGGAGTCCGCCAAGCGGCCGAATGGGCAGCGTGATATGCAGCTGCTATCCTCCGCATGCTGGCCTCGGGATGTTCACCGACGTCACCCAATATTTTGTCTTTCAGGCGGTCTCAAGTGGTGGCTTCCAGAGATGTTTCCAAGTGTCTCAACTGGCGGGATATTTCGTGTTATAATCCCACCACTCCTATTTTGGATGGGGGTACGCGGTGGCGCAATTGGTTGAGGCACTGCGCTACAAGTCGGAAGGTCGCGGGTTCGATTCCCAGTGGTGTAATTGGAATTTTTCATTGACATAACCCTTTCGGCCGCACTATGGCCCTGGGGTTGACTCAGCCTCTAACGGAAATTAGTACCAGGAATATTTCCTTGGGGGTAAAGGCGGCCGGTGCGTGGAGCTGACCACCTTACTTCCTTCATGTGCCGATTGTCTTGAAATCTGGGAGCTTGAACCCCCTGGAACCCTTTGGACCTGTCCAGGCTTGTAATGGGATTGCTTTACCTTTACCTTTACCTTTACCTGTTTTGGATACAGGATTGTAAACATCATGAAATAAGTATCAGTAATTATGATACACTTTATACTAATACAGTTTACGAATAATACAAACACAATAAAGAATTTTTAATAAATTAAGAAATACAGAATTCTATCCTAGAGACCAATATGCTGTAGGATTATATAATAAACTCACAAATATACTTCAACACAACAAATATTTATTGGAGCAATAGGCTACATGTTTCGACCTATTAACAGGTCATCCTCAGGCCTACAGCATAATAAGTCAAGGGTGCTGTTAAGAAATTGGGATCCCAATGTATTTTATAGTTGTAAACAAATATAAAATCTGGTACTGGATAAAATATGATACATACACTCTCTATTTAAAATAGATAAAACATGAGTAGGTATCTGACGCCTAGGACAGTATTTGTCATCATTAAATTGTATGCTGGACTATGGGTGCTACTGTATTTACACAGTACCACACCGAATGTAAATGCGGTTGCACCCATAGTCCAGAATTTAATGACAAACACTGTCCTAGGTGTCAGATACCTACTCATGTTTTAACTATTTTAAATAGTTATGTATCCTACTTTATCCAGTACCAGATTTCATATTTGTTTACAACTATAAAATACATTGGGATCCCAATTTCTTAACAGCACCTTTGGCTTATTTTCATGGAGGCCTGATGATGACCTGTTAATAGGTCGAAACTTGTAGCCTATTGCTCCAATAAATATTTGTTGTGCTGACGTATATTTGTGAGTTTATTATGTACTTCATTAGAGCACTTCGTGATGCCTTCTCTTTAAAAAAATGCTGTAGGATTTCCCCGAAACTCTTTAATCTAATCTAATCTGAGTGTGGTTATAACAGGCAAGGCACCACTGGCGGAACCTGTAGCTGCAGAACGCGTTCGTATTATTAAGGCAGCTGCACTGAGGGGGCTTCCTAATGCCGTCGGATTAAATACGTGACTTGCCTGCCGGCGTCGGAAGTTACCACGTGCAGCACTACGGCACACGGCTGTACTGTCGAAAGGTCAGGGTTTGTGTGAGGAAGACATTCTTGGCACGAGGCTTGAGTAATCGCTATCAAGCTGTGCACTGCACATAAATTGTGTTGCCCGAACAGTCTGATAACGATTCACTCTTATTTGAACTAGCTCCGCAACGCGAATGTGATAGGTCATCAACCCCTTGAATACTGATATTAATTTATGTATAATCTCGAGCCTCTTTCTCGCAGAGAACAGTCTATAACCATTTGAAAGGCCATGCAGTTAATGCTGCTGAGGGGAGGTAATCGATGTTATTACTGATGATCCTGGTTCGAAACCAGATCAGAAATATTCTTGGCGGAGAGTCAGGCAAAATTACATTCGGAAGAATAAAGTATAAATATAGGATTTGATGTTTGTGTGACCGTACATCATTGATTCAATCAGCCAACTAGCACCGACGATGCTGCCTGCAGCCAGCATCGTCGGTGCTTTATACCACAAGCTGTAAACACAGTCTAGTGCTCCTGAGGATGGGCGAAATTATCGCCCGAAACATGTTGAGCCGATTAAAATTATCAATAAAATTATTATTGTTGCATCTACTTGGCTGTTCGTATTATTGTAAATACAGGACTTCGAGCAATAAGAATTCCAGTTTGTGTACAGTACATTGGTACATTGGGAGAGCGCAAACTTTGAGGTGGTTGTTCTAAGGTTTATGACAGTGTCATAAAGAGGGATTCGGCCTACTCTTAGCTAAGGGTTGTGCCCGTATCACCACTCTGACCCCCGGTAAACAAAAACATTCTCTGAAGCTTTCGGCACACATCAGTCGGACAGCTGTTTTATGCTTGAACAGGGATGTGGTCTTGAAGCGAGCCCAAGTGGGTTCGGAGACAATTCTTGCGAGCAAGTTAAAAGGGAAACACGGGAACGATAATAAAGAGACGTATTTTGTTGATGAAATTTATAGCAGTGCGGGACACAAATAATTTGATTGCGAATATTGAACTCACAAAAATTAAAGGAACTGTGAGAATAAACCTGAAGTGGCCTAACCTCGATTATCCTTCTTGTCATGTAGTCGGTAGACACACTTAACGTTCCCCGTGACCACCAAACGTTATATTCCCTGGGTAGAGTTCGTGATCCCGACTTTGAGATTTGGCCGGTTATAGTATTTAGAAAGTGAATTATACAAAACACACAAAAAAACAGATTGTGTGGGAACATGGAGAGTTCTTAATGTTGCAGAAGTTAGTGCGCCACTTCTTGGTGTCCCATTTCTTTGACTTCTTAATGGTAGCAGTGGATTGCGTATTTTGGATGTGATTATGGTACACTTTGTGTTGAACGCAGGCCTACGTGATGTAACATGTGTGCAGGGTGTTGTGCCTTCAGCTCGTACGTATCGTTACATTACTCTGTAGGCTTCACAATAGTAAATAAACGTACGTAGTTTGATCCGGTGTTGCCGCTTGAACTTTGCACTCAGCGCATAATTTGACCGTGAAGGTTTACGTATTACGTAACGTGTTATTGTTTAGTTGTCGGTACGTCACGTATTGTGCAGTGCGTGTTTGAGAGTGTAAAGCTGCAGATTATTAAACATGTTTACAGTTAAACATTAGCGCCACATATCGTTGATTTAACAGCGATACCGTACAGTACTCATTACGTGCCTCGTTCCTTATGTCAGGATTTTTTTTTAGTTACAAGTAGCTCAACATTGTTAAATAATATTAAAAATTTTAAGACGAAGCAAGTAAAAAATACCTTCCTGTTAACTGCTACCCGATTTTCGACAGGGCATTGCTTTTTGAGGCTTCCAGGAGTAGTCCGTTCGCAGTTTGGTCATAGCAGCATGTAAAGGTACATTAAGTACGCACCATGTTCCATACTCATACCACTCATTCCGTAGTCTGTCTTACGACAGGCCCACAGCCTCATCCAGATCGAGTTCTCCACACAGTGCGATCGAGTGTTTTCGCTCTAAATTGACAGTATCCTCTCCTTAAGGTCATCCAGTAGCTGTTTACTTCTTTTTCCTCGTCTTACCGTCACATATATCATTCAGTCTTTCCTGCAGTAACGTGTTTTAGAAGGAAGTTCCTACGCAAGATGTGACCAGGCTATAGCCTGCAGCCCAGACACTACTCCAGCCTAACCGCACCTAACCTTCTACATACAGCAAACCAAGAACTAAACGACCAATGTGGTAATCAACATCATATTCGCGAGCTCCTGATGATGGGCATAGTAATGCCCGAAACATGTTGAGCCTGTAAGACGTACAATAAAATAATTAGTGGCCTCCAGTTGGTTTTTTACTCTTCAGTTACCGTAATGTGTTTATTTAGAGATGCCGTTATTCCTGCACATTAAACACTTTCCTTGTAAACCATAAAAACATGTATTAATGACGCGTGGTGAAATAATCGCGGTTCTGAGTTCCATGCAAAACACGCAGTTACATTGCGTGCACGAGGGTACGAAACTTTAATGTAAATACTGATACATAATTAGTAAGAATATGTGTCTAAGTAACGTCTTCCCCAGGAAGAAACGCTTTCGAACTGTCTTTCATTGCGCAGGCTGACTCTAAGTCCTAAAGTAATGCATTATAACAGACGAAGCGGTCTCACTTGTTCGGACGAAGCAAATCAGCTGATCCTGCCGTATGGGATTGGCAGAGTGATAAATGGTTTAACGTCATACACTTCTGCAGCCAAGCCTACCGATACATGAATGTTAAGTGACTGTCAGGTACATATGTTAATGGAGGAAAAGGAGTATTTGATAACACAAGTGAGTTGTTACGCTGATACGAACTTGATGTAGCGTCATCGTCGCCATGTTTGTACTGCTCGGCTTGGTCCTTGGCTGAGTCGTCGTAGTAGTCTCCGGTCTTGACTGGTTGTTTTTTGTTTATGACACTATATGTCCCTCATTGTTGTTATCTCGTCTCGTGCATCACGTCGGAATAAATACATTTTAAAAAATCGGCTTACGTAATGAGGTGGCGACTGTTGCAACATCCCCTGACTGACGTGTGGCATGTTTCATGCGGTTTATCATACTTAGTTGGTCAGCTGTCGTAATGCTTTGCGTCATGCGTAGACGACGTTTGGTTTTAGTGATCGGAAGAAATAAAAAATGTTTCGGAGGGAGTTGCTGCCTCGTCCCGTAGTGACTATGAGCGGCGCTGTGGGCTACAAATGTCTTTTGTACAGGAAAATGCAGTTGACCTACACAGCGTGGGTAGTGTCCCTTACCACTCGCGACTGGTACCGTGGTTGGGGGGTTGGGGGCATATAGATCCTGTCAGATGTTACTGCGTGATGTAGTTTCTTTTTTTTTTTATGGGGGGGGGGGGGTTTAAAAAGCCTAAAGAAAAATTAATGTAAGCCCTGACCATACAGAACCCTAGAGAAAATAACTGTATTATCTCAAACGCACACATTGAGACTGCACTTCAGCCAGATTTGTTTTTTTTTTTTTAACTAGAATGCTTGGGTTACTGGTCACACACAAGGTACGGTCTTCTCTACCCAGTGCAAACCACTGGCACGGCTGACTGCCAACTCCACAGTCAGTATCTTTACAGTATTATGCATCAGTTCGTATTTCCTAAAAACGCTCAGACTAGCGTCATTCTAGTATTTGTGAATGTTACCGCATGTGAAGGTTTGTGCCTGTGGGGCCCTCAGTGTTGCTGCATGGGGGTGCGATTCACGACTGGATTAACTTCACCTCTCCTCCCCCGGCTTCTTCCCCGTAAATGATTGTGCGTCTTCCCGCCCTTAAAGTCAGATTTTGTGGATTTTGACTAATGCCAAAAGCAGGCTGTAGAACGGTACTGAACGGCATTCAAGGCTTAAGTTTTGCACATGCAGGATGAAAGTGAGGTGTTCTTAGCCGACATTCGCCCTTCATGATTGTTGTTGATATAAGTCCTTTGTACCGAATTTTGTTGATCGACAGATAAATGCTTCCGTTCTTAACCTTTTAGAGCCCAGTGGCCGCTGTATGTACCGTCCACTTTAGCACATTGTAATATTGCGTGTACCGTGCATAGGGTAGAAATCACCTTATAAAACCAACCTTACATGTACTGGACTGTATACACAACAGATGCACAAAATTTCCCACCCACATGATTCGGCATTCCATGGGTGCCATCATCTGGGAGTCTTCACAGCAAAGTAGTGCTGTTGAAATGGTCCGTTGTATGCATCGCAGTGTGACACGTGCACATTATTGAAATTTCAGTTAAAACACAGGAGGAACCACCCATAAAACGTAAAGACGTTTAAAAGCAGTAGCGGAGATATTTCTTAGAGCTCCATGTAGGCTGTAACTGCGGGTACCACGATCTTCACCAGATAATATCAATCGTTCAGGGGTCCACCTCGAAATCCAAATATGGGTCGAGTCATAACATTGTAACATACAACGGACCATTTCGAAAGCACTACTTTAACAGCTGTGAAGACTCCCTGATGTTCGCACCCATGGAGTGCCGAAACATGCAGGAGGAGATTTTATGCATCTGTTGTGTATGTGTTGCAGTGCATGTAAGGTTATCAGATGTTTAGAGAGAGCGTGGAGCTCTGAGCGTTCTTCCAGTTCCTCAGTCTAATTAATGCCCCCCCCCCCCCACAGTCTCAACGCAGTCACTACCTTCTTTTGTTTTTAGCGTTGGGTGGTATGTTGTAGATCGTCAACTGCTGCTTCGGCCTCTCTGGCTGTACCTATTGCATATGCTCATCTCGTGAATGTCAGGACGCGTATCTTGTACGTACCTCGCAAAGGGCGACTTATCGTTTCCTATAATTGGCTCATAAAACGCGAGTTATTTAGAAGGTCGGTTGTTTCTGGGACATTTCGTACCCCAGAGGAAATTGCGTTATAACGAATGATCACATAACATACGTAGGTTTTTACGTACAGTGGCGTAGGTGGAGGGGAGGGGGCAAGTGGTGTGGCCGCGCCGGGTCCAAGAGGCAGCAAAATGAATATTTTAAATAAAAAAGAGTGATTTTCTGCGTTCAAAAAATTTTAAATTGAGATAAAATAAAATTCACTAAATAATTGCGATTGTTTTAAATTCGTTATTTCTGTTAGGGGGCGGCCATTGTGATTGCTGGTCCCGGGCGCCACAAAACGTATCTACGCCACTGATCATGCATGTAAAGCGTCTGTTATGGTTGTCCGATTTTAAGCAAAATCGGAATGAGTTACCAAATTTAATTAAACATTCCAAATATGATCGGGAAAATCCCTCCGGCGGGCAGTGGCGGACGGACATGACGAGGCAGGTATTCACTATTCGCTTTGCTGACGTGTCCTTAAACTGCGACTTGCTCACAGATTGTATTTGTTCGTTAGGTATGATTTGCACAGTAAACAGCGATTGTTTATATCATCAGCTTTAACCGGTCAGTTTTTATAACGGACACGAACTGTGGTGGCTGTGACCTAGGAATTGAGCTTTCGGATATGTAGAAGTCTGCCTTTGCTTCACCTTTATATTGTCTGTCACAAGGACAAGCGGACGAAGACTGGGAACCTTCACATACAGTAGTGCTCCTTCGCATATCGGGGAGCCCTGGGCAAAGAAGCACTTTGGTACTCCTCAAACTCGCTTACACAGGCGTATCCAGTGGTCCTGCGAGCGAAGGTTTGTGACTAGTTCCTACGCCCTGCGGATAGTGTCGGATGCAGCGTTTCCTGCGATAAAGAACTCAGTATTCGGAAGGTCCTGCGACCGGCCACATCGACACAGGTTTTCCTTGGTGTCCCTGTGCCTAAAAGCAAATGCTGAGATGGGTTCCAACATTCCAAGTTGTCACTACATGCTTCTCATGTAGCCCACCCGACCTAAATTTAGTACGTAGTAACCAATTTCATAATTTGTATACATGTAAAATAACCACTGCCACCGGGTAAAAAACTAATTGCAGTTAATAATAATAATAATAATAACTTCGGGATGCCTCATTTTGGCGAAGAACATTATTTAATGAGACATGATAAAGTTTGTACACATTTGCACTACTCAATATGCAAAGCCTTAGGCATTGAAACCAGAGACAAATGGTATATACACACATGCCCAAGCCAGTGTGTGAAGAGGGAGATGTCATAGTGTTGTGGAATCAAGCAGTACACACACAGAGAGAAGGTAAAGCAAATAGGCCATGTATAATAATTAAAAAGAAAAAAAGAGAAAACATGCACACTGATAGATGTGACAGTACCCGCAAAAGGAAGCGGAAAAGAAGTTAAAATACAAGAGTTTATGTATAGAGATACAACGAATGTGGAACCTGAAATGTACGATTATACTTACTTACTCCATGGTGCAGAGTCCTTCTTGAGAAGCTAACGGGTTTGCAGCTAGTCAAGAAATTCCCCGCATTTCACGGAACCCAAAGGTTCATTACCGCACTTACAAGCGTCCGCCAACTGTCTCTATCCTGGGCCCGCCCAATCCAGTCCATATGCCCACATCCCACCTCCTGGAGATCCATCCAAATATTATCCACCCATCTACGCCTAGGCCACCCCAGTGGTCTCTTTACCTCCGGCTTCCCCACCAAGACCCTATACACCACCCTCTCCTCACCCATACGCGCCACATGCCCATCCCATCTCATTCTTCTCGATTTTATCACCCGCACAATATTGGGTGAGGAGTACAAATCATTTAGCTCCTCGTTATGCAATCTCCTCCATTCCCCCCTTA
>Ga0136643_10019130_pt1 | contig 10343 bp, 5 predicted proteins | sample TergutLab28metaG_FD_96883 | JGI IMG/M metagenome (GOLD analysis project Ga0136643, IMG submission 96883) | Labiotermes labralis P1 segment gut microbial communities from Petit-Saut dam, French Guiana - Lab288 P1 (version 3) (version 3) | ecosystem: Host-associated > Arthropoda: Insects >... | reverse complement strand
TTTTTTCAAGAAATGGGATTTTTGTGGTGTAGTGGGTTTTAACATTTGGGTTTTGTTTTTTTTTTCGTTTTTTTTACTTTGGATTTGGGGTTGTGGCGGGGGGGGGGGGAGACACCTCCGGACAGATTTACAATACACGGTGTTAGGAGGTGTGTGCGTATTACGGGTTTTTAAAGAGGCTCAAGTAGGCGCCAGTGTGCTCACGTGTTCGCATTATTGTAAGGATGAATAGTTGGCTTTGAAGTACCTGTAAATGATTATTAATACATTGTGCCCTCATTTGCATTTCAAATACTTTCGGGTTCTTTATTTTTACACATCCGTGGTAGTTATATCATATTCTTGACGTTGCGGTCTGTGATTTGTTGGTCATAATAGTCGGATGACGGAAGTTTATTTTGGTTAAAATATTTGTATTAGCCAAAGAGCAATCTGAATACAGTGTAGTGGGAGGTTAAGGGTGTGGCTTTGTTTTAGTAGTTTGGATGATATCCAGGTCTGCCTCGTGTACGCCAGCCTCCGTCAGTGAATACAATTAGGGATCTAATCGGCAATTCTTGCCCCCGTTTTGAAAATTATTTTCAGTTTAGCATTTCGATTCTTCGCCCTTTCACTCACCTTGCTCAGCGTTGGTGGTGATTACCGTCTGGTTCCAGCTGATTTCTTGTTGACAACTCGCGGGAAATGAGGTCAAGTGTCGGGGGAAAGACAGGAAAGGCTCTGGGCCACAATGCAGCACAGCGACTTCCTAAGTACATTGTACTCTCGATTATCCGAGGTATTGCTGGGGAGGGGATACACGAATAATTGATGAACACGGATAATCCAAAACATACACTTCATTGAGCCACGAAGGAAAAATAAAACTCTAAATTATTTATTATTCAGTATATAGCGTACGCTTGTTGTTCGCGTAAACAGTCTATGATTTTTGTCCGTATTGAGGATTCTGGGTGCTAAACCATGTTATTTCCCGCATTCATCATCAGTCATTAGCCACTTATGATCATGGACGGATAATCCCCTAGCCGAATAATTGAGAATGCTCTGTATTAAAGTAAACCTTGCTGACTGACCCTTCGCTGACGGTGCTGAACTTTGATTCCGGTAGAAACGCTGGTGTTTCACTGTTTCCTATCATGTAGACCAGATGTCTATCACCCCAAGGTGTCCCAATAGCAAAAGTGACGAAAACGTGGGTGGTTTTTTCCCCTGTTTAATCAGTAGGCCAGGTGAAATCCGTTTGCGGACATCTGTTACAAATTTGTTTGTTCCGTGCATTATTGTGAAGTAAATTACTCATGTAACACCAACAACTGCAGTATGCTGTGATTTATGCATACAGTCTTTTACACAGCTCCTACATGTTTCGGCGCTATTATCTCACCATCTTCAGGGAGCCGACACCAGATATCTTTAATGCATACAGCAGTACAATAGGCCACAATAAACATACATATGTTGTTTTATCAGTAGTACAGAATTTTACAGGCTTTGGTTAAAATTGTATGCTTAAATATAATATATTGGTAAACAATAACATGGCTTGTTTTTAAAATGGTCAGAATTTGTACATATCTGCGTTGTAATTATTCGTTGTATAAAAACATACCTTCATCCTTGACCCAAATGGATCTCGTCCCTTTGTGGTGTTAAATTAAGATGTCCCCAAATTCAAGCCGTTGTATTGTACCAGAAATGCAACTTCACGTGAAATGTAGGGATTTTAACATTTGCTTGGCATTGTCACTGTCAGGTGAGTGTGTAAGTCTCTACGGTAAGGACGTCTGGGAATAACGTGCTAAGGGTGTTTTCGGCTTAGGAGGGAGGGAGGTGGAGAAAATAGCATAATGAAGTGCGTCGCAGTTTGTTGTCTAGCCAGACACGATTTGGGTGATGAACTGGAATACGAGAAGGACGGTACGTGTACCACGCACAGTAGAAAAGGGTATGTAGTGTAGGCCAGAGTATGTTTTGGTTTAAGCGCGGAAGGAGCCGACACCTGGAACACCTTTTCGTGGATGTAAAAACAGAATTATATCAAATGGATAAGGGGCGAGGGTGTGACCACGACTTAAATGTGTCCGATTTGAGGTGTCAGCAGTGTTGTTGATGAAGATCAGAGTCTCCGGGAATATGCCGTATCGACTGGTAGTCACCGACGTTTCGGATGTGTTTGTTGCTTCCGTTTTAACGATATTTCACCCTTTCTTGGACTAACCAGAAGAGTTAACTTCAGTGTTCAAATAATTGAAGGTCGACTGACGGTGTCTTGTGAGAGCTGAGGATTCCGTAATGGCATGCAATGTCTTCATCAGCTGAGCCAGGGCTCTGCACCTCGGACTTTGTTCTCAGTGTCCGGAGAATAAAACATCGTGGAAGTCGTGGCCCCTCGTGTTTGATGGCGTTCCCATTGTTTACTGGGTTGAGTGAGGTTGCCACGTCTGCCGGCCATGTAGTGGAACCTCTTTATTTATAAGCTGTAACACAACCCGTTGGCCTTGACTTGGGGACGATGCTCTTCTGTTCATCTCCAGATTACAGGAGCCGAGCTATCCATAGTCCATTGTTAGGTAAGTCTTTGGTTTCGTGATAAACGTGGTTAAAGGATGAGATTGGTAATCTGCTTGCAGGACCGTACAGTGATTTGACCGGGTGGAGGAATTGTGCCTGTCACTTGTATACAGTCAAATGTACGTAGGATTAGTGATGTTCAGCGGGCTGAAAAAGATAAGCTAGTGCAGGTCTACTCAACCTTTTTATGTGGTGTGGGCAACTTTGGCCAAGTGTCGTTACTCGCAGCATATTTCTACAAAATGAAGTAGTAATGTAATGTCTGTCTTCATAAATCAATAGCTCATAAGTTTTCAAAATTTCTCGGCGTTCTGTCATGGCTTTACCAGGGGAAGGGTTAAAAGACGTTTTCTCATTTAAAATGTCTCCACGGCCATGTTGCCTGCCGGCTGCAGGTTGACGGCACTGTGCTAATGCATACAGTTGGGCCATAATTATGCCAGCCTAGTCTCTCTATGTATCAGAGAGAGATGGAATTTTTTTCAGAACCGAACACAGGTAGGAGTAAAACCTGACGCCCCGAGGTCCACAGAATGTCACCGTTACCAATCGCGCATACCTGTAGATTCATGTTTCAAGTTTAATTGCATATTTCACGAAATTGTTGGGGTTCATCGGTATGGATTTTGGTGTAACTGCTCAACTCTCAATAGATATCTGCGTTTGTCTTTTGGAGAAAGTAATTACAATGGGGTGGTTGGACGCGAGTAGTTTAGTGGATGTAGTAGGGCTACTTACGCTACGGGCAGGATGACCGAGGAATCGTGGTTCGATACCCCCATTGGCAAGAGTTTTTTTTCTTTCTCCAAAATTTTCGGACCGTATGTGGGCCCACCCAGTCATCTATTCGATGGATGCCGTGACGTTCTTCTTCTACGATTGTAAACCGGCCGGGGCGTGAAGCTGGCCACTCACGTCCATGTATTGCTGACATTCAAAAAGGACTATTCTGTCTCTGCGCTTTACTTTTACTGTGCCAGCTTTTTACTCTTGGACAGTACATCAGCTTAAGAAAGTGTGCGAGATCTTGAACTTCGGGATTCCCTGCTAGCCATAGAAACCCTTTTATTGCGACTTGTGGGTACATTGCATGATCACGTTTATTGTTAGACCTTAGAAACGCGGCACGTTACTTTATCGTTGCCAGGTAACGTGTAAATTGAAAAGAGGTCTGCTAGGACCCGGTGGCAGAGAATCTCACCTTGATGTTACTGCTGTTAAAATCACTTTCAAGCCTCACCTCCAACATCGACACGTTTGAATTACCTGAGTGCTTCAGGGTCTTCCCAGCGGAGGATTATATCACCGTGCACTCGTACACAAATACCTTAATTAACTTTCATGGACGCAGGAGGTCATGATACAGTCTGTTTGCGTGCCTGCCCGTGTAAAGTTGGAAACGGTGGAGAGTTTTTTTATTACCAATTTTGGTGCTTGCATTAAGTCACTAGCATCTACCTCGTCGTCGTGACGCAGGAAGCTGTGAGGTGAGAGTGATGTTAGTGCTACTTGATGTGGAGTTCTGAGATGAAAGTTAGTACTTTGAAAAATGTATTCTGTCTTCGTCATTTTTACGTGGGTACGAATACATTTGAAGCATATGTTCGTATGGTGCTGAAACTTGGACACTTCGGAAAGTAGATTAGAAATACCTTGAACGTTTCGAACTGTGGTGCTGGAGAAGAATGGAGAAGATCAGTTGGAACGATCGTGTGAAAATTATTACAAAGAAGCAAGAGGAAACGAACATCCTACATAGAGCAAAACGTCATACCCTGCGTAGAAACGGCCTACTATAAAGCACGTTATTGAAAGAAAGATGGAAGGGACCGGAAAAACGAGGAAGACGATGTATGCAGGTACTGGATGACCTTAAGGAAGAGAGAATATACTGTAAATTGAAAGGGGAAGCACTAGATTACACTCTCTGGAGAACCCGCTTTGGAAGAGAGTATGAACTGGTAAGGCAGACAACGTGGTTAGCAGTTCACGTTAAATAGCTCACGCTGGGCGTAGCACCCGAACTGTCTGCAGAGTTTTGCTGTCTGCCACGTGGGTGTGAAGTACAGGGCAGACGAGAAATTTCAGCAGCCAACAGAACGATGAGTTACTCATTAATGACTTTCTCGCTGTACTGTCAACTAGTTGGCAACATTGATCACCCACTGTGATGGGCCGGCTGTCATGGTGCCGATAGCGCGAAAGTCGCAGAATTGCGAAGAATTCAGCCGAAAGCGTTAGCTATTTTGTCGTTACTGTCCTTACCCGCCCCCGCTTTGACACAGTAATATAAAAGGCCCTCTTTATGTACACACACCTAAGAAGGTACCCAGCTCTCAGTAGTTACATTAAGTGTAGGTGATCAGAAGCTATCTGTGATTGGCGAAGTTACGTAACGTACACACTAACTGTGAAGTAAATAACTAATTTCAAGCGGCTTGATCTCCCAAACGGACTGCTTGTTTTTACAATTATTGTGCCATTTTGAAGTCAATATGCTGCCACTTACGGTCATTTTTCAGCGCAGTCCCCAGCACTTCGCACACACTTGTTGCAACATGGAGAGCTGGCTGTACGATTCTTGGCCGAACTGGCGTTTATTTTAAGTGTATGATGTGAAACTATTACGTGCGTTTTGGGAGTATGCGTCAAGATCGTGCCTCGTTCCCAGGCATGAGGGTTTCTCTGTCCTGCGTAATACAAAATGAAGTCGGTGACTGATACAGCACGCGCCGTCGTCGTAACTGACAGCATCGTTGCCACTCGACTTATACGATACTGTAGCAGAAATGTCGTGTCCGTATGTTTCACTTCTCTAGCTGTGTTCTTCACATTCCAACCAGTGTATTACTCCACTGACCCCTATCCCCATAACGGGGTCACGTTTGGTATCTTAAGGTGGCAAGCAAGAGTTCCGTGCTCCCTAGCAATTGTGTTCTTCCGGATAATAACTCATGGTCCGTTTGTGCGGTGTTTATGAGAGGGAGGCGTTGTTTTTTGTTCTTGATGGTCAAAATAAAAACGTCTTTGTGTTTGCTCGAGGTCGATGGTGCAACTTTGCGGCCAGCTGCCCACGTTGAAGTCGTCGGTGTGTGCCGTTTACAGAGCGGCTCATGTAATTATTATACTGTCCGCGTCGATTAGGTCGACGGTAAAAATGCATGCCAGCTGCGAATGCATGATCACTAGTGTCTGGTCGTGGAAGCAGATACGTCAGCAATGGATGGGAATACGTTTTGAAGCGTTTCAGTATTATCGATTAAATTGTAAGAAATCCCATTCGTATACCGAGTTAATAGGTTAACAGATTAGTCGCCATTTTTTCATGTTTTCGTGTGAAGCGACAAGGAAGATTTCTGGACTCCAGAGATTAAAATTGAGTAAAAAAGGGTTGTAGGTAAAGTGAGTGAAAAATTTTCGTCTTTTTAGGCAACACCATCCCGTTGTGCTAGTCAGTAGCTATTCATATCCACACAAACACAATATTTTAACGCCGTACGTTCTTTATTTACCTTCCTGCAACGTTTTAGTCGTTTTCCTTTATTCATTTTATTCTTTAAATTCCATGCAGCTGGTTGCTCTGGTCACATAATTCCGCGTTTTTTATTTCAGATGGTACACAGCGAATTAATTTTTAATCTGCTGGGAAATTAAAAAACTGTGAAAAACGTACCCATTCTGCAGCGATAGTGAAGTGACGGCCACCCTATTTATGAAAAAAGGACGTCAGTACACATGCTCATGTTGATGTCAGAGTATTTCGCAGTAAAATGTCCATCAGCTGCAATTGCCTGATACGTAGCGAACACGAAATGTATGTGTCGATTATGCAAACGGTGCAGAGTTTTCGTCATAACTTCCCCGTATACAAGTCAAACACACATCCTATACAGTCGGGTTACTGTACGGACACGCCACGGCTTAACAGAGTTTAAATTTGCGCAACTTTAAAAATAGAAATGGAATAGTACCATTTTTGAAACACGGGAACGAAAATGAAATGAGACGAAGGCTGGAGAAGAATACTGGTGGGCGATAACAGGCGGCGGGGCGGTCATGCCGCTGCCGATCAGGCTCCAATGTGTTGGTGTTTGGATTTCGTCCGAACTTTCTTGTGTGTGCATACAATTGACTATATGTGTACAATTGACTATATGTGTACTCAGTTCCGCCTTAGCGCTGGACTTTACGGATCGTTTCTCTTGCGTGAGGCGGGGAGTACCAGTACGAACAAATTGCTACAGGATGCCACTTTGATTTTACAGCATGTCTGTTTGTCGGGATGGTAACGTTTCACATTACTTGGCGACCGAACAGGATGGCACAGTGGTAACGTTTCAACCATTGATACGGAACTGGTTGCAATTCCCGTCAGGCTCCGGTTACGCTGACAGAAGTCGTTAGCAGAACTCGCGTTGACGGTAGCGGCTAACTCCAAGCATATTATGGGAGAACAAACCGGCCAACCACCGTATACTTGTATGTTGTCACAAGTATTCGGATTTAACGCCGTCTGTTTACGCTGCGTCGCAGTAAGATAACTTGAATTGTTGTCAGGACATTATACGTGACGGCGTAAAGTTTGGTAAATGAAGACAACGGTACAGTTGGCCTTGTACTGTACCTAAGCAGCTCCTCTTGATTCTGTAGGGAAGCGGAGTTAAAGCTGAACGCATTCTTGTCCTTGGCACAGGGTGAAAGTGAGTGGTTAGTCTTGCCTTATGGCCACGTTGTATCCGAAAAAGTGGCTCGGCTGTTTGTGGGTTAGAAAGCTACGTGGACCGCAGCATTATAGGCAGGACGTGGCAGCGAAGATCCTGTCGTCAATCGAATCCCGGTGTTTCAGCTCCTGGACAGCCACGACTGGCTTATTTTGGCCTCCATAATTAGGAATGGGCCTGCATTTATTTTTGTATTGTTTATTTAACGACGTGATGAAGTAACGGGAGAAATGAGGCAATTACACAGTGCGGAGCTTCATGGCATGAACTCCTTGCCAAATACTATTACGTTGAATTAAGAAGGATGAGGTGGGCGGGGCATGTCGCATGCATAGGAAGGAAGAGAATTCATAAAGGGCTTTGGTGCAGAAACCTGAAGGGGAAAACACCTGAAAGACGTAGACTTATATGCGAGATTAATGTTAAAATGAACCTCTTCATAAATTGGACTGAGGGACGTGGAGTGGATTCGTCTGGCAGAAAGTAGGAACAGGAGACTGCCTGTTGCGATCACGGTAATGAATTTTTGGGTATCATAAAAGGTGGCAGATTTGTTGACCAGCTGTGGAACCATTCGGTTGCCAAGGAGGACAGTGCTGCATTCAGTTACTTAACATAGCTGTTAGCAGCTTACGCAAGATGACAAGCGATTGTGTGTGTGGTGATGCTAGAAGGATGTGGGGCAAGCGGTGTTTGCCTGTTTTAAGGCAAGCGTTGCCTGGAGGGACTGAAAAACCCCCGAATCGCCTCCGTCAGGATACAGAGTACAGGTAGAGATAAGACGTTGGGGCATCTTGAATGTGAAGTACTACTGAGATCCACAAAACTTAAAAACTGTACATTTCAAGCAGTATCATAGGGTGAAATGCAGTCGTACTGTGTGGAAATACGACGTGGAGTTACAAGTGTTGAAGCCATTACCGCTTGATCGTAACAGATCCGTTGGCACGATGCATATTTGGTTCACGATGGATGAGAGTAAGTGAATGAGTGACGTGTCCTTCAAGTTCGTAGAATTAGATTGCAATACTGCCTTACTGTGTCTTGCACTGTTTTGCCAGATTAATGTTAACTTCCATCTCAGTTTTCCCGTTTGAAGCAACCGATCGGTGATTGCAGTTTGTACGGAGTGAAAGTCGAGAGTTTGCGACTACTGGATGACGGTCACGTTTGTACAGACATTAGCGAATTGCACCGCTCCTTACTGCTTGAGTGGTGAAAGCTATACTGTCAACACAACCTCACCGACTAACGAAATCCGTGGAACAATGTTGTCTTTAAAGTTCCTCGGCCAGCAGAGAAATTCCCCGCATTTTGTTGAACCCGAAGGTTCCTTACCGTGTTCACAAGAGCTCGCCACTTGCCCCTCTCCCGGGTCATATGAATTCTGTCCAAGCATTCTCATTCTTTTTCTTACAGAGTAATTTTAACGTTACTGTATTATGTAAATGGGCCGGGATAGCGCAGTCGTAGAGCGACTCGCTACTGGCTGGACGGTCCGGGAATCGAATCCCGGTGGGGGGGCGGCGAGATTTTCCGCACCCGTGGAGCCCACTCATCCTCCTATATAATGGGTACCGGGTCTTTCCCGGGGATATAGCGGCCGGGGCGTGGCGTTGACCACCCACCCCATATAGCGCTGAGGTTTAAGAAAGAGTATAACTATACCTCTGCTCCACCTCTTGGCCTTCGTGACCTGTTATGGGGTGAACTTACCTTTATAATAAAAGAACAAATGTACAATACTTGTATTTACGCAGTTATATCACATTAAAACACTGTAAACTCCTACATGTTTCGACCTCTGTGGGATCGTCATCAGGGAGTATGTACATCAAATGATCTTGTATAAAGCATTAACTCACTGTTATGCAAATTGTTAATTCCTGATAGCTTGTGCATCATGTAGAAGAACTGAGAAGTAAGCAGCTGCACTGAAAACATTCTGTATCATAATTTTGTATTACTGTTCGCACCGTGCATATTCTTACAATCAGCACATCCACCAACAAATGCATATACTTTGATCCCCCGTATAGTAGTTGGTCAGGAGTTCAAATCAAACGCTTCTCATTTTGCTGTTTTCTCTAGCCTCCTGTTATTTCTTCTTTCCCAGGTCCAAACAACTTCCTCAGCACCCTATTTCCAAACTCCCTCAGCATCAGACTATGCTCGTCCCTTCATTCTAGAGACCAGTTTTCACAGCCATATGAACAGAAAACTGAATCATTACTACATTTTAATCATTTTGTTTTTAGGTAGAAAACAAAATATTCTGAACCGAATCGGAGGAGGAGGTATTCCCCGAGTTTTTAAATAATTGACATTGTTTACTAATGCATGTGTGATACAAACGTACGTGATGCGGTAGGCCTAAACCTAGTACATGTGCTTGTAACACAGGACAGTCGACTACGACATGGCCGATCACGGTGCGATCTTCCGTGTAGGTGTGGTTTTGTTCTACAGTCACGTCAAGACTGATTTTATGACGGACACAGACATTTATACAGTATTGACCAGCGATTGGTCCTGGGCTGAAAGGACGAGCTGACTGTGAAACAGAATACTAGCTCCGTGTCGGGGGAGTTAGAATGTACTCCCCTCTTTAACATCCCCATTGTGCAGTGGTAAGGCACTTCTTAAATTGTTTAGTCACTGATTGGATATGCTTTGTTGTAGAAATTGAATGTGGGTTATTTGTGATTGTGGGACACTGCAGCTGTGTGAAATCAAAATCGAACATGCGCTTGCGCCGTAGAAATAGAGAACGGCGTAATTGTAAATGGCATCACCCGCCCGCGACGGGGAATCCCACGCTACAGTTCCCAGGAGACAGTGAGTCAGTCCGTACCTTTTAAGTTCGTCGACACTTCGTAAGGCGAAACCACGTACTTCCTGCAGGCGATCGAGCGTCCTGCGCGTGGAACCTTTTTCATTTCAAATCGACCTTGACTAAATTTGGTGCAGAGCTGTGTACTGAGTGCAGCATTTCACGACTGTAAATAAAACTGTAGCCTTGCTGTAGAATGTGAAGCGCATACCTGC
>Ga0136643_10019129_pt1 | contig 10344 bp, 10 predicted proteins | sample TergutLab28metaG_FD_96883 | JGI IMG/M metagenome (GOLD analysis project Ga0136643, IMG submission 96883) | Labiotermes labralis P1 segment gut microbial communities from Petit-Saut dam, French Guiana - Lab288 P1 (version 3) (version 3) | ecosystem: Host-associated > Arthropoda: Insects >... | reverse complement strand
TGTGACAAAGGGGAAAAAGAAAATGTAGGAATATGTGGGGGGGGGGGGGGGGGGGGGGGGGGGGGGGGCAGTACAATTTAGCGGGGCCCGGCAGTCCGGAAGGGGGCCCCGAGTCCGACAATTTTGTGTATGTTTTTGTCTCTCTCGGTAGTATCATTATTTGTCGACTGTACAAATTAACTTTTTCAGAACAAGCCCAAGTCACTCCGCACTGAGAGTCAGTTTCCGATTTAGTGTAAATATTTTAGTCGCACCGCCCTGCTGGGGGGATCGGAAAATTATTATTTTTTTACTGGGTCCCGAAACCGCTGTCGGCGGCCCTGTTGTTCGTACTGCTTTCGAAATGTGTGACTATGTTCCATGGCAAAATGAGGGCGAAGAATAAATATTGCTTGGACATCCATACTCTCTGGTAGACAAGTCTGAAGGGGGCTGTCAATATGAGCGTCAGATATGACAGTTCGAGGCGTTGTTTCTTCGTGGGTTGCTTTTTGCATGTGTTGTTCGCGTAGACACTCATTTGAACTCTGACTTTATTTAACTACATGTTGTTCTGCTCCATCGAGTCTAGAAGTGCGTTTGAAGCACGTGTTTCATTCATTTTTTCGTCATTTGTTCTGTGCTGGCATTCTGTTCGACGTTCCCTGTTAGAATATGTCTGTAGACATAAAATTTTACTTGCAAAAAATACTTCGCGAGCGTTTTATATGACGAAGTGTAACAGCTGTCTCTATTACGACGAGAAGAATTTTATCCGAGGCTTAAGCTCGGGGTTTCTGATCGCCGTACTTAAAGTGGAAGGAGCTCTTCGACAGCGCAACGTACAAATTCACGGTGGTCTGCCGAAGTTAGAGCGTTGAGCTGTTTTCACCTTCCCACAGTCTTCGCGGCATAGTGTCAAACACAGGGACTACTTTACCCTGCGCCTTAATTATTTTTGGCCCATATTTTTGTCTTTGGGAAGGAGAAATGCCCAAATTATGTGGTAACATATACATGTTTTTTTTAATTGTACGGAACAAACCAAGATACCGAGAGAAAGTACAATTTATTTATCAACAGTTTGGCATAAAGTACTTCAATCCTTGAGAAACAACTGTACGATGGACATTCTAGACCCGAAGTGCGCTAATTATATACACAGTAAGATTAGGAGACGAGAACTGCAAACAGAGGAGACTATTGTCGGGCAGTAAGTCCATGGTACAGAAGCCATATTAAAGAGTCAGTAGCGGCTCAGATAATGAATAAATCTCCCGTCTTTTTTGAACCCGAAGGTTCATTGCCCTGTTCACAAATCCCTCAGCTAGTTCCTGTCCCAAGTCAGATTAATCCAGACCTTCTTCTACCACGTTATTTACTTTATGATGCATTTTGTTATTATTAATCCATCTACCTCTAGGTTTTCCTAACTGTTCTTCCCTGTAATTCTCCCAAGCCTGCTACATGTCTGTACACCTCAGCCTCCCTGATTCTTTATCCTGGTATGGTCTGACGAATGCGTCATGTCATGGTGACGGGGGACCTGCTTAACATGGAGTCAAGAATGATATTTTCCAACCCACAAATTTGGTTGAATACGGCTGATTCCATTGGAAGAATCATCTGGTACGATTCTAGTGTTTTCCAAGCTCTGAACATGCCTTAGGGTGAAGAAGGGAATTCCGTATGGAAATGGATTTCGAATAAACGAGTAGCCTTTACAGATCACGAATAAGCTCCTTCCCCCGCTTATGCAAATCTCAGAATTTTTGTTAGTTGTCTGGTTTCATTGCCTTCAATTGTCACTGAAAAATGCAATTCAGTTGGCTTTTGTGCCATACATTGCAGCCCTTACGAACCATATTTTTTATTTCGTTGTCATACAAAATTATTCCTTTGTCTTCACAAAACAGTTACATCTAAAGAAGTCACAAAAATGCGTTAACGCGAAGTTTTCGTAACTCTTGGAATACCAGTACAGATAATATGAACAGTTTTCTTTATATCCTTCGTTTGGATGCTTCTGTTTCTTTGTTAGCAATAGCGTTCGGGGGCCGAAAATATTTATACTGAAGTGTTTGCCCATCCCTGTTTTCCTGTGCAGCTTGAGTTCCAAGGTAAAGACTCGAGTGAACCGGAGTATTTTACCAGACACAAAGAGCACAGGAGCTCTGTTCTTCTTCGGCAATTGTCTTAATTGTCTTTCAGCCCACTAGGCTTTAGAATGTTCTTGAAGTAAAAGATCAACATCCTCCAACACACTCTTGGAATGTGGTAGCCTTTCCTTTGTGTGCGAGCTGCACAGGCTAGTTCGCACAGCTATGAAACGTAAGCCGTGTGAAGTGAGATTTATGATCGACATGGCTGTATTGGAGCAGAATTTATAGAGGAGTTTCTCGTTTATCCCGTTAAGTTTTAATTACATCAATTCACTTCATCGCTACTTTGTTGATACTAATCACATCACATTTATATAAGGCGAGGGATAAGAATGTGTGCCAATACATATCTGAATAGGTCTTTGCAGGCAGAAGAACAACAGGTTTCGAATAGGTTTGTGGTATTAGAGTCCTTTCGACCACCCCAATCCCATACACTCAACGACATCAGAAGTTTGGATTAAGGCTGATGTCAGAAAGAGTAGAGATCAGTGAATTGGGAAGGCTATGGAAGGAAGCTTTCTTGGCCTAATTTGAGGTACGATCCTAGCGTTTCCTTGGAGGGACTGTGAAAAATGACAAAGGCCTAAGACTAAGGCCTATCTCCAGGGTGAATTTTGAATCATTGACCTGCCGAATACAAAATAAGAGTGCTAATAACTTAACCGCGAACAAAGAGATGAGAATCCCCACCTACTTTGACACATTAACCCGTCTTCACTTCTCGGCTACTTGAGAATGATTCCTTCCTACAATATCGTATGTTTCTATTCCTCCAAATCGGCTGGTACATAAAACTGTATATTTGGTGTAGCTGAGTTACTTCAACTGCATTGTGAAAACATCAATCGAACAATTTGGGACTAAGAAACGCCATTGTCTCCCTTTAGAATCTTACAGCCACTCAGCTGGTTAAAAAAATTACATACCGCGAATGTTCCTGTTCTGAACTGTGGGTTATATCGTAATCCTGTGTCAGGTCAGTTTTAGAATACTCCTCGCGTACATGCTGGGGTTTGAAAAGTGATATCTTTCCTTGAGATTTTCAGGCTAAATCAGCGTTTATGTTTTCATATGTACCCTGCGTTTCACATGCCTCGTCCACCGCTTGCTCCTGTTTATATCAACTAATAAAATTTTCAGCTGGTGCGGTGAGTATTAATTGAATACACGGTAAAGGTAAACATGTGTACGGGACTAGAACTATTGATTTAATTGGGAACAGGAGCGTTTCACTGGAACATGCAGGATCCAAAGAACGTATCATATGTCCAACCAGCTACCTTAGTATTATGTACGACATTCCACTTACTAGAAAATTCCACCTTCGTAATTGCTTGCTTGACTGCCTTACATGAGAAAATGTCTTCTCTTAAATGAGGTATGTGTAACATTCCGATTTGCGAAGAGAAACGTGTAATGGTCTGGCGGTGCGCTATTTCACAGATGGTCTGCAACTGCAAGATGGGGTGCAGCAGAAGGTAGGCTTACATTGTGAAGGGGGATGTTCATTCCGGTTCCTCCTCACCTCTCCTCACCACACAACATACAAAGCACCTGACATCGTTCTTGCTGCCTCCTGCCTTTGTCACATTTACGCCCGTTCCTAAGCTTAGTGAAATTATTCTTAATTTGGCACGCTTTTTTATTTTGCGAGACGATGAGAGGTGTGAAGATCTGAAATACAAGTGCCTTGCCAGGGGTTGTCGTAAGACTGTTATGAAAGTACGTGACAAATACAGTTTCGCCATGAAGAAAGCTGATTTGGGTCTACTGCAGCTACAACGTACGTATGCAATCGCTTGGAAGTATAAGAACTGACGCGCTGGCTTGTCTGTAAAAACTGACTATTGACGATTGAATTCTAATTTTTTATTTCTATAGACACTAAAAAATCACTTAAGTGATAAACTGCCTAAGTCATTGTATTTCTACGTAAAAAAGTCTCGAGAGCCATGAGAGAAACTGGATAGTACGGATATCAAATATTGAATGACGGTGGTTGTTTTAAACCTCACAGCCAACCGCCGTCTTGTTTGGACACGTGTATTTTTGTAGTTCGAACTTCTCCGTAATTTCCTTGCAGGCAATAAAATGAACGGATGACTACTGTGCACTCAAAATGTCTTCAATATATTATGGCGATATTCCTGGAAGGCGCGTTATGAGAAATTTTCTTTATCGTCCGGGGTCACTTTGTATTTAATAAATGGGACATATGACGCGACGTGCAATAAATCGGCTGTCAGTGTGCAGAGAGCACGTTGATTTATCGCAGACTGGTGGAACAGTGATTGCCAAACCGGAGAGCCAATAATCTCTACGTGTTCATGTTGACCAGAAACTATGATCTAATTTCATTTCGGTTATATCTATAGCATTACTTTTAAAAAAATCTGAAATTCTTGCAAAGAAAGGAGATGGCACTGGTTAGGGGCTTAGGTTATGCTTTTGACGTGATACGTGAAAATTGTCGATCGTGTTTAAATAAGAGAGTGTGGATTTCTGAATACGTTAACAAAGTACTATTACGTTACCACCTCCGTTTTTGTCCAATTTTTATAATAGTAATAAAATAATAATACGGTGGCTGTATTGTTTACTCACTAGCGTAAACCTTCAGGTTTCATTAAATATACGATATTTTTCAATAAGCTGAGAAACTACCAGCTTCCCAAGTATGAAAGTGCTCGATAGAGCTAGTCATTACGTATTATACATGCATAATATAAAATAGTTCAGTTGTATTTTCTTTCATCATTTTCGTTTTCATGGGTTCGAAATTGATAACCAGATCACGACTGAACGATGACAAAATCAGAAAGTAAGTCCTGTTGAAACTACCTCTTGAACCAAATACTCTTTCTTAAAGCCAATTACACTGTAAATATTAAGTACATGTTATTGGATGACAATGTCAGTACTACGATTGTGTACCGTTGGTGATAAATGAGTAAATGAGTGAGCATTGGCGGAATGCTGCTTATGTTGGAATACTGAAGTACTCGGAGAAATGCCCGTAAAGTGCCACTTTATCTACCACAAATCCCACACCGACTGGCATGATTTTCAGCTCGGGCTTCCGTGGCGAGAGGCTGGCGAATAACCAGGTGAACTAATGGCATGTCCGTCATTATGGTGACCCACATATCAGTGCTGCTTGTGATCACTTGACATCGGATAAATGCGCTGCCTGGTGCAGCTCCAGTCGTTTCGACTCGGAATACAGAATGGTAACGTTAGCTGTTCTCAGTCACCGCGTCCAGCTCGCCGCCGAGACTCACCCAGTATCCTTGATTTCTGAGGGCTAATTAAATGGTAAAAAGTTGGCCGGAGTGTGAAGATGACCACTTACATTCATGTTATACAGAGGTCTGGAATTAATTACATCGAACCTCACACTTTGTATACCTTCACTTCCAATACCATTTTAGTACCGTATCCAAATCTTCGGCATGTTGTGTCTGTATTAAATCTTCTGTGATATGTTATTTCTGAAATCATGGCTAAGGCGTAAAGGAGGACCATCGGCTAACGAAGAAAATGGCGGAGTGGAAACCCATAGTTTTAGACCGACAGGAAGACCCGAAATGAGGTGGGAAGGTGATGTAAAGCGTGAGCTAAAAACTCTTAAAACCTTTCACTGGAAAAGCAAGCGAACTGTAGGAATGGATGGAAACGGGTCATTGAGGGGGGACCAAAAGTCACAAGGAGCTGGAGCGCCGAAGAAGAACAAGTAGAAGAAGAGTAATTATATCTTGAATGTACTAACAAAATGCATACCTATTTACACTAAAATACACGTATTATTAGCAACACTCTCCTACGTTTTTCGGCGCTTTGTGTGCCATCTTCAGGTATAACTTTACAAGCTCAAACCCTTGTTACATTTGAGTACGATAACGTTCTCCCTGATGAAGGCGCAATAAGCGCCGAAACATTTGGGTGAGTATTGATATTAATACATGTATTGTATTGTAAATGTGCATTTTGTTGGTATATTAAAGACATAATTACTGTACGAAAAATGCACGGAATGGAAAGCTTGAATAAGTAGAAGAAGAATCTGTAATTTCAGCCTGATAAACTCAAGCAGTGATTACCGAAGCGTATTCTGAGGATGGACATCGGGGGATTGACTTGGAAAGTAAAGATGAGATTTTATAGAATTTCAAGGTAATATGGACATAATTTGAACACATATTTCAAAAGGAAGGCCCTTGGGATTACGTAAAGTTATTTCTCAGTATTCAATACTAGTTTATACCTTGTGCAAATGTGTTTACATTTTGACTGATGTTTATGTCTCTAAGACTTAAAAATTCCTGTGCCAAGCCCGGGGAGTTTCTCTGTTTGTTTGGTTTTTACTTCCCCTACTTCAGAGGCGAACCTTAACGAGAACATAATTGATATAATGGATGTTGGAATGTTTATATTGGTGAGTTTATATGAAGTTGCTGGGAGAACGGGGTACAGAAAAGCTGCTGACGGAGGATTATGTTGCCATGACTAATGATGAAAGAAGAAACGGATGAAAGAAATAAGGGTTACGATAGGATCGAAAGATTCCTAAATGCATCCGGCTGTGTTTCGGAAGAAATCTTTCGCCGAGTCACGAAACGTGTGTTGCTGACGGAGAAATTGCAGTCCTTTTCATAATCCTAACATCCGTGGGCCAATGAAATGAAGGCTGAATACCGTTTTTTTGCCCGAATATAATGAGAACATATGTCTTCCCCTCTCGCCTCAAAGAAACTTTGTGTGCATTATGAGTACGAACGTTCCAACTGGTAGGTAAAGTTTCACTGAAAGGTTCTTATCAATATTAAATATATTGATAGTTGTTTGCTGTGTTCAGAAAGTACTCATTGAAGTTGGGCAACTATGAAACAAACGTCGAAATCCAGCAGTACTGATCAAAGCAGGGGACAGAATAGCACGTTATGAAATCCATACACTTATTAATTCCATTTGTAATAAAGAAGAATTGCCTTATAGCTGGAAGGAGTCAGTTGGTGTACTTATTTGTAAGAAGAATGATAAAATATTTTGTAGTAATTGTCGAGGCATATCACTGCAATCAAGTACATATGAAATTTTATCGGCACTTTCTATGCAGGTTACCTCTATTTGTAGAAGAATCTATTGGACATCATTACTGTGGATTTGGACTGAACAGATCAATTACATATCATTTATTCCCCTATCCCCAAATACTTGTAAAAATGGGAATACCGCGATGCAGTACATCAGATACTCATATTTATGGACTTATAGGAAGTCTACTATTCATTGAGGAGGCAGGGTTTGTATATTATTCTCCTTGAGTTAGATATGTCCGTGCCTCTAGCTAGGTTAATTAAAATTATATTATTTATTAAATTAAATTAATTTACATTTTATATAAAGTCTGATGATGGCTCTCTTTCGCCGAAACATGCAGCTTTCTGTTAACAGGATAACTTTGTAAGTAAATAAAATTTATTTGGCTGTAGTTTTATCAGTTGATCGTTAAAAACGCAACGGTATGAACTCTATTAAAATACGTGTTTCATATGCTGAATTGTTCAAAACTAGGAGATATTATAACGTCGTTGCTTTTAAATTTGTTTTAAAATACTTCAATGGGCAAATCCAAGCAAGGGGGGAGGGGGTGGGGTGGGGTGTTAAACTGAGTGGGATATACCTTCCTCTGGTTTATGCTGTTGCTGATGATGATTTTCTGGTCAGAACACAACAAACATGAAGGTAAATTCAAGAGGATTATTATTCTGTAGCAAGGAAGTTTGTCTGGAATAAATACTGAGAAACATAAGTATGTGTTTATTTTCCCGTTACAGAACGCAGGACAAAATCATAGCATACGTATACTCCATAATTTCTTCAAAATGTGGCAAATTACAGATAAGCGTTACTGACACTGAAAGAACAAAATTACGTGCGTGAAGAAAGTAACAGCAATTTGAACCTAGGGATCGCCTGCTACCATTCGGTAAAGAGCCCTTTGTCTTCCTGTTTGCATATAAGTAGAGAAATATAAATTCGCCTTTGGCTTTGTTCTTTGTGAGGTACCGAACTGAGAGTTTATATACTATATTGTAGGCCCTGCATTCATTTATTCGTAAAAGAGTTAAATTATCCCAAGGTGAGTTACTTGCACTTTTCATGTGGAAGGATAATGCCACTTCATTTTACATTAAAAAAAACCATTTGTGTACGTGGATTTACTGGAGAGGGGGCACGTGGAAGGGTATTTTTATCCCCTGTTCGTCGGAAACAGTGCCGTGTTGCTGCCGTCGTTTCATTGCTGTTGACACGTCCTTATCTGTTGTAACTTCGCTGATGTTGCCTCCAAGATGGAAAGTGATAAAGGCACATATGGCAGACCAGACTCAACAGATAACAACATGTAGCAGTAGTATACAGGAAGAAGCTTCTTGCTTTCACGGACTGAGGAAACACCGAGACTGTATACGTGCGTACGTACGTACAATGGCGAGTCGTTCAATGACGCTGTATATACACAAACAAAAATCAGTAAATCACTTCATGTCGTGCAACTACACAGTATAATCCATTACGAAGGATCAGTAAGTCACTTCTTTTCGTGTAATTATACTCTATAATTCATATCGAAAACCATTAAATCAGTTAAATATCTCGTAAACTGACAATCTCGTGTAATAATGGATGCTGAGTTAACCCACTTATAATTTTATTAACAACCCAACCGTAACAAATGGGCAACCGATTCAGCGCTGATTATATTCAAGTGGCTGATTGCATTTATGTTGTGCAAATTAAACTAAAAACCAACCAAACCAATCACTGAACTGCATATACTGCAAAGCGCCGAGAAGTTTTAGCTGTGTGCAACAGCGAATCAGAATCTCAGTTCTTCATTTTCAAGAAATGCTAGAAATATGTAACTGCAAATTATGCAATAGAACGGAGTTGAAACTTTTAATGGGTTGCAACGTACGCGTATCTACATTTAATTCTGTATGTGCTGTAAGTGAGCTGTGTGTAGTGAGGTGGGATAGCGGAAGGCTTCATGTGGACGTACGACGCTTTGTAGATTGCTGCTGAGAGTGACATTAGGGTTACAAAACATTTCAGTTGACATATATGCAGACCACGGACGTTATTCAGACTTTGGTTTTCTGGGTTGTGACTCCGTACAGTTTTGGCGTGTATCAAAGAATTAAACCCTGAAGTGAAGGTGGCATGTTTCTCCGAAATGCTGTTAACCAGATTTGAAACTATACGGTGCCCGAGAAAATCTTAGCCTGAATTTATGAATACCAGACAAGGATGCATCCATAAATATGAAAACCCCAAAAAATGGAACTCTACAGTTGCAAAGCCAACACTTATTTCTCAGTTCTCTGCGGTGGCGCAGTTGGCTGAGGCACTGCGCTACAATCCGGAATGTCGCGGTTTAGATTCCCGAAGGGGTATAGGGATTTTTCATTGACTTAATCCTTCCGGCTGAAGTACGGCCCAGGGCTATCTCCTAGGGGGTAAGGGCGGCCAGTGCTTAGGGCTGACAACCTTATCACCTTCTCGAGTCGAGTTTACAAATTATGAGAGCCTTAATCTCCTGGCGCCCCACGGACCTGTGCAGGCCTGTAATGGGACAGTTTTTGTCATTTTTACCCACTGAATAGGAGCTGGCCTGGACGTTTTTGGAGAAGAGAAGTTTCTATTTTCTCTACCGGGATTCGAAGGCCGGACTGTCCAGCCTGTAGCCTAGTCGCTGTACCGACCGTACTACTCCGGCTGTAAAAGAAATGGAGTGGAAACAGCAAAAAAAAAATCAAAGTAAAAAAGCTGCTCAATTCAAAGCACAGTCGGATGTCTCCAACAGTAAACATATTAATTTCTGTGTATTTATTTATAACATACGAACAAGTATTCAAAAGGTCATGTTATATGCCGTCGCAAGTTGGATGATCAGTGCTTAGTAAATTGATAAGCATATGCTTTAGAAGTTAGAAAGAGGGGGGAAGATTAGTTTTATCCAATCCTTATTATTCATACGAGGTTTCTTCAGAAAGTATCCGGACTGACCACGGTACATGAAGTAGATAAGGCTTACGGGGTTTTAACCTTAATTGTCTTCAACATAGTTCCCTTCCGCAGCTACACACTTCGCCCAGCGTTTCTGCCACTGTTGGAAACATTTTGCGAAATCCTTTTT